>Ga0181531_10000899_pt1 | contig 19377 bp, 6 predicted proteins | sample PEATcosm2014_Bin_38_FD_119743 | JGI IMG/M metagenome (GOLD analysis project Ga0181531, IMG submission 119743) | Peatland microbial communities from MTU Mesocosm Facility, Houghton, MI, USA - PEATcosm2014_Bin11_10_metaG | ecosystem: Environmental > Terrestrial > Soil > Wetlands > Peat | place... | reverse complement strand
TGGGAACGTAACCGCCGTCGTTGCGGTGAGCGTTCCAGTGAATCCGAACGCGCCCGACATCGTGAACGCGCCTCCCAGGGTGACGGCTTGGCCGTTCATCTTGGTGCAGACGATGGCGTTCGATCCCGAGGTGGCGCAGTCGCCCGAGATTTCCGAAGCCGCGGGAGTGGTGCCGTCGCGGAGCAGGCCGGTCCCCGCAGTCGAAGAATTCAAGCCGCCGTTGGCGCGCGCGAGAAGCCCGGTCACGGATGTCCCGACATTGACCGCCGACCAGTTCGGCGCTCCGCCCGAGTTCCCCTGGAGGAACATTCCGGTCGCGCCCAGCGATCCGAGCGTTTGGACGCCCTGCGATCCCGACCCGATCACGAGCTGGTTGAGCGTGAGCGCTGCCGCGCTGGTCGCGCAGGTTGGGCAGCCGGCCGTCCCCGTGGCTGTCACGGTTCCCCCGGTTAACGGAGAACTGAAGGTGATGCTCGTAACCGTGCCGCCGCTCGTGGGCGATGTCCAGGCCACCCCGCCCGGGGCGCCGGAATTCGCGGTCAGGACGTAGCCGTTGGTTCCGAGGGTGGTAATTCCGAGGGTCCCGGCGCCGGTGCCGCTTAAAATTCCCCCGAGCGCGATCGCGCTGAAATTGGCGCCCGTTCCGCCCTGCGCGAGAGTCACCGCATTGTGGCTGGTAAGGACGGTGGAACTCGCCGTGGGAAGAAACATCGTGACGGCGCTCGTTGGCCCGGAAAAAGTCACGTACTGCGTTCCGGTTCCTCCGTTCGCTCCGGGGAGCACTCCGCTCACCGTGGTCGCGAGGTTCACTTGCGCCCAGGAAGGAGTGCCCGTTGCGTTGCCGGTCAGCACCGTGGCCGAGGTTCCGAGCGAGGAAAGCACGGTGAGGTCGTTCGCGCCATTGCCGACCGCTACCCTTCCGGCCGCGAGCGGGCCAAAGCTGTTGGTGACCGTTCCGCCCGAGGGAATGGTCTGGCAGCTCAGATCCCCGCGCACCCAGGTTGCCGTGCTGCAGCCGGCTCCTCCCCCGATACTGGCGGCTTGCAGGTTGCCCGTTACCCCGCCCGCGCCCGATGCGGCCAGATTAATCGCCGGAAGCCGCGCCGCCGCGAGAGTTCCGCTCGATATGTTTGCCGCGTTGGTCGCGTCGGTCGTCGCGCTTGGAGCGAACGCCACTCCTCCGGTTTTCGATACCGTGACCGCGCACCCGGAGTTCGTTGCATCGCCCGTGAGAGCCGGGAGTACTCCGCAGCCGAACGAGCCGCTCACGATACTGGCGCTGATCGCCGTGATCCAGGCCGGATTGGCATAAGATCCGGTGCTCAGAATTGCATTCGCCTTGGGGATTCCGCTGTCGTTTACGTTGCCCGAGGCATCGAACGACGCCAGATCCGCGCTGCTTAACGTTCCCGTCGATTCGGCCAGCCGTCCGCTATTGCCCGAAACTCCCGTGACGGCCGCGCCCGCGACCTGGTTGGCATCGAGAATTCCCGTGCCCGAGTAGTTCAGGATGCTCGTCGATCCGATGGTCAGGGTTTGGCCCGAGTTATTCGTTCCTCCCGTGATATTCGAAAACGGAGGGCTTCCGCCCGATCCGCCGCCAGGAAGCCAGCTCACCAGTCCGGTTGAGGAGGAAGTCAGCACGGTGCTCGATCCCGCCGGGCCTGGATTGATTTGTGACGGCGCGACGATGGGAGCTATTCCGGGCGTGCAGCCGATCGAGGATTCGACCTGGTTGAGCGTTACCGGAGTGGAGGAGACGGGCACGAACCAGTAGCGGGTCGAGGGCGGACTTCCGGTCAAATTGTAAGATATTTCAAAACAGGACCCCGTCGGGAGGGCTACAGCATTACTGAAAAGTGCGACGTTGACCACTCCGTTCGTAATCTGAATCGTCAGGCTCCCCGGCGGGAAAATCTGCCGCGGAGTTGCATCGTTCAAATACCGGCTCCACGAGATGATCGCCGTTCCCGATGGATTCCCTCCCAGAGTATCGGAAATCGTCGTTAAAGGAGTCTGAGCATAAAGAACTCCGCTACAAAGAAGAGCGGCGGTTATGTAAAATGGACGAGACATGGAAAGATGCGAAGTTTATTCCGTCTTGCGCCGCACTGGATTAGCGGCGCGGAGAGCATGTGTTCGGATTGTGCTTAGCCTGCTCCGGTGCGGTTATACTTGGACGCTCGGGCGGCCGCGCCTGAATAATCTGGTTTGGCACTGGAAGTACACAGCGCTGATTCGCGCTATTGGTGAGCCATCAAGGCATGCATGGTAAAGCGCGGTAAAGCATATCGTCCTGGTTCGGCCACACCGTAAAGCTGGAATTTGGGTCTTGCCCTAATGGATTCAGCGGAATGCGATCTCCGTGTAAATGGCCGTTTCAGGGAAATCGCGTTTTCCTTAGGATTTTCGACATTTCAGTCAAACAGAAAGGGGCGAAGGGATGGAGAAAGAGCTAAGAGCGGAAATCATCCGGCTGATCGAAAAATGCGAGGCTAAGGACCTTTCACGCGGCCCGGTTGAGGTTGAAAGTTTAGTCCAGTCCGTGATCGATGGAAACGCCCGCCTCTGGAGCAAGCTCCGCGACGAAGCTGGACGAGCGTTTCTGGCGCGGCTGGTGAAAACGCACTTGAATGGTCTCACCAATGAGGTCGCCGAAACCACCCAGCTCAGCCTGTCCTTTCCGGGTTTCGAGAATATCCCGGCACTCATCCGAACAAATGACGGATGGCTCCCTGCCCTAAAAGCGACCCGGCCCCAGCTCATGGAATGGCGCGCGATCTGCCGGGAAATCCAATCGGCAACCGAGGACCGGGCAGAACGAAAAGAGGAAGCGCGGACGGCCCGCGACAAACTCCTCGACAAGATCATCCGCACCATGGCACCGGCCTCGAAACACGATCCTTCCGTGACGCTAGAGATGGTGATCGTACTGAAGAACGAGAGGCGCAGCTTTCGAACAACAACCCAGCGCGCCAACACGGCCGCGTCCGGTGTCCTCAATGCCCGGTCGTAAGGCTAATCCCCAATGTGCCGAAACCCCAGTTCGGCACGAAACGCAGTAAGCCTGTTAAGGTTTTCCCGCTCCTGCTGTCGGTTGTATTCCCGTTCCTGCTGTTGGTTGTACCGGCAGTTTCCAGACGTGAGCTGGAATCTGGCGTCCGTCCTGCCCTACAATCGGCTGATCATTTTGTCCGACTCCATTGGTGAATCCGCATTCGTGCTGGATTTTATCGGCCGATATTCCTACCGATAAGCATGCCCGGTTGACGATCTCGCCGTACTTCTTCTGGGCTTCCGTGATCTTGCGCTGGCTCTCCTCGATCTTCTTCTGTTCCAATTCCACGGTTTTGGCGGCTAGGAGAGTTTCGGTTAATTCAATCTCAGTCAGCGGACGGTCTTGGGACTGAGCTTGCGGTTCGGCTTGCGATGGATTGACAGTGGCAGGACCGGCTTTAGCGGTCTGCTGCTGCTGCTGGGAGAATAGCGAGAATGCGCTGAGGAGCGCTAAGAGTATTGTCTTCATAACGGGCCTTTCTTTCAGAAAAGAAGCTGTGTCTTTTTTGTGCCGCACTGGATTAGCGGCACGGGGGGAGTGGTTAATAACCGGGCTGTCCGGTCATGAGAAATGGTGCTTGACATCGCGGAATCGCCGGGGCAAAATAAACGAATACAACCAGCATGACGATGACGATCAGCAGCACAACGAAGATAGTGTCCTTAGATGGAATGGAATGCCGGGTCTGGGAAGGGCAGACGGAGCGCGGCGTGCCGGTCCATTGTTTTATTCCGCGTGTTGCTGTTCGAAATGGCCTGGACTCCTCTCAGTTCGAAGCTGAACTGCTAGAACAGAGGGCTCCGTCTGCCGAAGTGGAAGCGATTCCGCTTCGAATGATTCTGTGATTGCCTGTGTAAGCAGGGCGAAAGCCCGAGCCTATCACGGGAGGAGTTGAAATAGAATGGCGATCCTGCGCAAGCAGACTCCTCCCGTTCCAACGAACGGTGGGCACGATCTTGCGACCGAGATTCCGGTGAAAACGTCGCGCGCCGCAAGCGAGCAGGTGAAGGGCTGGAACGAGAACGCAGCCTTTCGACACACGGAATAGACTGTGCGACGAACGCCGAACCGTAATCAGGCGTGACAAGCCGGGAGAGACCGGCGAACAATACCGACGCGGGGTAGAGAAAAGGTATCTCGGGAAGGTTCATACCCTACCAGATCCGGGTTCAACTCCCGGCCCCGCAACCATTTATGACAAAAGCCGAGCAGGACATCGCTAGTCAGCGCGAACAGGACACGCATGGAAATATCCTGATTGCGACTGTAGAACCTTGCCCGATAGGTCAAGTCCTTTACAACAGTGAAGGCGACCCTGTGGCAGTCATTATTTCCGCTGCGCCAAATGGCTCCAGCGAATGGGTTGATCCAAAACGTATGAAGTCCAGGCCTCCTGTGCCCGGATTCAAGCACTTTTACTACGCGAAGGCCGAATAACTTCAGAGCGCGAACGCGGGAAAATCTCAACCCGTCGAGACAGCCGGGAAGAGCGCCAAAACGTAACACGGAAATCAACCCGTCAGCAACCTGAAGTGGAATACAGCAAACCGCCCGAATAATTCATGGTGCATCCGCCAATGACTACCGTATGCGTTTCTCCAGAGTGTCCGTTCGCCGATAGCCCGTTTACGTATATGTTTGCAAAGTAGTGGGAAGAGTCTCCCAGACTCCATGAGCCGTTCGTTGTTGGATAGATTTCGTCCGCGATTCCGGCAATATTCAGAGTGTTCCCGCCAATTCCGCTGTTGATAATTCCCGCCGTATAGAGGGCTTGAAATGTGTGGCTCGAGTCCCCCAATGTCCATAGGTCGGTGTTTGAGGGATACAGATCGCCGGTCGAGGGGTTGATATTCAGCGCCCCGACCGATCCGACGCTCCGTGCCACGCTTACCGTGTTCCCAAACTGCGCGCCACCCGTATCGAAGATTCCCGAAGTAAAGATCGTCCCGGCCGAGTTCACCGCAAACTCGCAGTTGGTGTTTGCAAACGTGACAGCCGTAAGCGCAGAAGGGGTGCATGTGGATAAGGAACCGCTCGAAGATCCCTGGGCGAGAATTCCGCCGCTCGTTTGGATCGACCCGACAATCCCGGAATTGGCGCTCACTTGCCCCACAAACGTTGCGCCGCCGATGCTGTTCAAGCTGGAGCCGTAGGCCGGACTCGTGCTGGCTCCCCAGGTGAGATAGCTGGTCTCAAGCGAAGCGAAGTAACCGGCATCCCAATAATTAGTGGCGTCGCCGATCGACCAGACCCCCGCCGTATTTTGCAGCTCCCGCAACGCGACGTTTACCGTCATCGCCAGACTCGTCGAGGGAATCGACGAATCGATCACCACGTTACTGCCGAACTGCCCGCCTCCCGATGCGATGACCGAGCCCGTGGTATTCACTCCGCCCGTCCCGACGAAAGCATCGGAGGTATTGATTGCCGGGGTTCCCAGGATCTGCATCGAGCCGCCCAGGTTTAAGACGTTGGTGGAGGAATTAAACGTCAGGTTCGCGCTGGCCCCGCATCCGCCCGAGCCGTTGTTGAACTGGAGGTAGTTTACCGCGCCCGCCGGACAGCTTCCGCCTGGGCCGCCCGCACCCAGGTTGACCGTGTTCCAGGTGGAATTGGTCGCATTCCAAACCCAGTAATTAAGGCCCGATCCGGTATAGCCGAAGCCGCCGTAGCCCGACGCCGGATTGTTCAGCGAAGCCGAAGATGAATATCCAAAGGGATAAAACGCCTGGTTGGCCGTGACGCCCAGCCCGGCCAATAGTCCGCCGTTCGGAGCCTGGATGCAGCTCGATGAAGTGCATGTCCCCGAATTCCAGCCGCCGTTGGCGAGCCCGTATCCGGTCCCGATGACTAAAGACTGCGTGCTTGCGGTTCCGCCTTCGATGGCGAGTTGCGGAATGCTGTTGCTCCATGCGAGATTCGTGGATGTAGTGCAGGTCGATCCGCCCGTGTTCACGAATACGACTTGTCCCGCGGCCGCGCCCGAGATCGTGCAGCCGGAACCGGAAACCGAGAAATCGACCTGTGCCCAGCCTGGAGTCGCGGCGTTGTAATAGCGGTAGGTCGCGCCCGATCCGACGCCCGCGCCCGCGTAAGTGAGTCCGCCATAGCCCAATGCCGGAGGATTCAAGCCCGAGGTGGTGGGGAACGCTTTGGGATAAAACGCCTGGTCGGCCGTAACCCCTAATCCGGCGTAGATTCCGCCCACGGGAGCCTGGATGCAATTATAGAGAGCGCATGCTCCGGTACCGCTCGTGGTGGTGAATCCTCCGAGCGCCGAAATCGCCTGGCTGCCGGGAATCGCAAGGAGCCACGCATAGCCGGTAAAGCTCCCCATGCCGGCCGGATCGTTGGCCTGGATCGCGTTGGCCGGTCCTTGCGCCGTTCCGCCGCCGCCTCCGCCGCTCGCAAAATTCGTCGTCTTCCAGGTGCCCGAGACATCGTTAAAGTAATAAAAAACATCCCCGCCTTGATAGGCGATGGCGCCGTAAGGATTCGGCGGATTATTGAGAGGCGTCGTCGTGGAATAACCGTGCAGGTAAACGGCCTGGTCGGTCGTTAACCCAAGCTTTAGATAAGCTCCTCCCAGCAAAGACTGGATCGAATTGGACTTCGGATTATCGGTCGCGATTCCGCCGCGCGCGAGGAAGTAGGCGTTGGTGAACAGTCCGAAAGCCTGCCCTGGAATTCCCTGGTAAGTCTGGTCCGGGCTTACCGGCAGAGGGGTTCCACAGGAGCCTGACGACGGCATTGAGGGCGACGTTCCGGCCCACAGCAGCACGTCGTTCGCGCCGAATCCGCTCAGCCCGTTTAGGGGAAGCGGCTGCTGCACCGGATTCCCGAATTGATCGAGGCACTGCGATCCGTTGTACGGGTTATAGGAAATGGGCGCGATATCGAGGTATCCGCCCGACGTGTTCGCGGTCGTCTGCTGGACCGAATATCCCCGCAATAATGCGCCGTCGGTCGGGGAATTAAATGCGTTCCACACGCCGCCGTTGGGGACGGTGGAGAGAAAGCCGCCGTAACTCTGGAAATAACCGGAATAGACCGAGACTGCGGCTTGGCCTGTTGTGCCGGTCACCCCGAGGGTCTGCGTCGCAGGATTGTAGGTGAGGTCGGATGAACATCCGAATGACGTGGAACTTCCGTAGTACTGGATTTGCGAGGCTGTGCTGCTGCTTCCGGTTCCGCAGGGCATCGAACTTGCGGGCACCGAAGTAATCCCGCCATAGACGTTCAGCATCGTCGAGACCACGGCTCCTTGCGCAGTCGTGGTCACGAAGGTGTAGCCCAAGCCGGGCGTCAGCCAGATGCCCATGGGCGCGCGGCCCGAGCCGTCGAGCGTCAGGGGATTATCGTTTACCGTCGAGAGACTGGAGCTGTTGTAAGTTGCTTGCTGCGTTCCGGGGCAGGCTCCCAAACTCGGGCATTGATAAAGTTTCCCGCCCGCGAGCGGAACTCCGTTTTCGTCGAAAAATTGCTGCGGGATGAACGGCAAGAGCAAACCCTGTCCTGGGGCGAAAACCGGGAGGAAGAGCGCCGCAACGGCACAGAACAAACTGGCGGTAAGTTTCGGCATAAATTGTTTTACCAAGTCGTCAACTACCGAATCCCGAGCGCGCGCTGCTGCTGCCGGAGCGCGTTCCGGCGCGCATAAGGGTTGCTCGAATTAGCGAACAGGCCTGGCGCCGCAAGATCGAGCACGCTGCGCATCCACCAGTTGCCCGCGCCTTTTGGCAGTTCCTGATCGGGCTTGTAGAGCCCGGTCAGTCCGCCCAGGTTCTCGGCGGCTTCGGCCCCGAGCGAATTTAATTGCTTGGCCGCGCTGAGCGCCCGCGCTCCAACGGTCGGCAGGCCGGGAGGCGTCTTAGGAGGGACCGCCGGCATCAGGCTCAAGCCCGCGCGCCCGGTCCGGTAATCGCGAAATCCGGTGATGTAAGGTTCGTCGCCGGTTATCCCGACGAAAGCTGCGCGCGCCGCCGGACCCAGCGCGGGCGAGGAGAGCGTATTCAAAATGTCGCCTTCGGCAGCTTCGGCCGCCTGCCCCGCCGTTCCCCCGAGGAAACTGGTTTCGAGCGCTCCTCGCAACCCCATCGCCCGCGCCCCGCGCATCGCGAGTGGATTATCGTAGAAACTAAAGTTGATGTAGCCGGGGTTGTTGTTCTTGCCCCAGCGCGCATCGCCCAATTTGGTGTGGCGTATTTTGCCGATGATACCGCGGCCTTCCTGCACCGGGATCATGAAGAGCTTGGCCAGTTTATCCTGCATCGGCCATTTATCCGTCAGCTCTTTGTACGCAATAATCCACACCGCAACCGCCGCGTAAGCTGATGCATTCAGCCACCATTGCAAGCGCGCTTTCCACGTCCCGCCCGGCCCGGGCCCGGTACCGGTGAAGGTATGGATTCCGTTCACGACGCGCGTCATGCCGGCCGTTGCGAACGGCCCGACGCCCATGTGCTTCAGCCACTTCTCGATTTCGCCCTGGAGTTCGGGAATGTAGTTGCCGATCTGATTCACGAAATGATGCAGGCTTTCGGTATCGCCCTTGGGATAGGCGGCTTTCCAGATGTCGTACATCAGCACGCGCGCCCGCGCGTCGAGACCCTTGGGTCCGTAGAGCATCGGTCCGAAGCTCGCCCGCTCCAGTTTCGCTCCGGTCTCTTCGGCGTATTCCTTGCTGTAGGTGATCTTTCCCGATTTCGCCGGGAGCGCTCCGGCCTTCGACATTTCGAGCAGCTTCTTGACGTTCTCGGGGTCCGTCGGGTCGAGCGGATCTTTCCACAGCCCCATCTTGCCCGCGATCAGATCGCCGTACATGCGGCGCCGGATATCGAACCACTTGGCGATGGGAGCCGACAGCACTTTGGACGGCAGGGAGTCTCCCAGAAACGGAGTGTTGGCGTAGAGCGCTCCCATGACGCCGTTGGTGTGGAAGATCAGTTCGAGCGGTCCTTTGGTCGCGAGATTATTGGCCCAGCGCATCACCGCAACCACCGAATTGGGATCCATCGGCTCGCGCGCGAGTATCGGCTTCAGCGCCCGGTTCACGAATTTCGGCATCACGATGAAGTGCGCCGGGATGCGGGTAATCTTGCGGCCCTGGATCAGGGTGCGTCCGGGTGACGATTCCTCCCGGACTGCCAGGTATTCATTCCCGTCCGGCCCTTCCATGACGGTCTGGCCCTGGTCGTTCTGGAATGCCTGCCCTTCCGGGATTGCCCAGCGCGAATCTTTCAAAGCTTCGATGAGCGCGGCTTTGTTGTTGCCCCGGATCGCTCCGCTCAGCCGGCGGGCGAAGGCGTCCATCGAGATATCGTAGCTTTCCGACAACCCGGTGGCGAACGAGTTGTTCTGGTTCGAGGGTTTCCGGTAAGGCAGTCTGCGCCCTGCGGGGGACTTCTGTTCGCGCCCGATCGCCATGAGCGGGAAGTAGCGTCCCGCGGGTCCGAGCGAATCGGAGAACACGCCTTCGTTCAAAGAATGGCTCTCGGCCATGGGGGTTTCGAGCAGTTCGCCATAGAGCCGGTCGGCTTCTTTCATCTTCGGATCGCCGGCGACGGCTTGCCGGGTGTCTTCGAATTCGGCGTCTTCCATCGCAACCGCCACGCGCGCCGCGGCATCGCGGAAGCTTTGGGTGAGGAACTTGCCGAGGTTATCCCAGTCTTTGGCCTGAGCGAGCGCGGCCGCGGTCTGTCCCAGGTCCTGCGCTAATCCCTGCCGTCCCTCGATGTTGCCGAGCAGGCTCAAGAACGCCGATCCCGAGCCGTCGGGAGATTCCTTCATGGCGTCTTCCATATCCCCGGGAGTCATTTGGGCGGCCTGGTCCGCGAAACTGTTCCAGCGATCGCGCAACCCGCGCAAGCGCGATTCGACGTAATAGAGTTCGAGTTCTTCCCAGGTATGATCCGATCCTTTGAGAGCCTGCCGGATTGCCGGGACACTGGCGCGCATCAGAGTGGCGGCGTAGGATTCCGAACCCGCGGCGCGCAGTGCGGCGCGGAATACGGGCTTCGAGGCTTTCTCGACCTCGGCGAGCTGCTTGCCGGGAAGAAAGATGCGCTTGCCCGCGAGTAATGCCCCGCGCAGAGATCCAAGGCCGGAATAGTTGGCTTTCGGGGCATCGCCGCCGAATTTATCGATCAGGTGCTGGTTGAGGTCGCCGAGCATCGGCGCCGAACCCCGTTCGCCCGAATGCGCCCGTATCCCCTGGATCAATTTCAAGTGTCCGATGACTTCCTTTTTGGTCGCATCGGAATGCGGAGGATAGACTTCGGGAGCATTGGGGTCTTGCTGGCGCGCAAGCGCGGTCGCGAGACCGGCCGACATCTTCCATTGCTCGTCCGTCATTTCACGGACCTGGGCGGGAGTTGCTCCAGTCTGGTCTAAGGCTTCCGCCATCGCTACGGATTTTTCCAGGCGGGCTCTTTTTTCGTAGGGATTGGATCTGCTGAGGAGGCTTGGCTGTTCCGTTTGCTCCGGCAGTATTGCCGGGCTCCCTCTTTCGACATCACGGCGATCAACTCTATCCCGTCCGGTCCCTCGATATGCACGCAGACCAGATCCCGGGATTGCGGTTTGGCTGGGTTGTCGCTGGACACTGGGCTTGCTCAGGATGAGCTTTTGTTCGCCTGCGCCGCCCTGGAGTTGCGGCGCGAGGGGTTCTCGCTGCCCGGAAACAGCCGGTCGAGTTCCTTGTCCAGTCCCGCTTCGCCCGAGCTGTTGAGCGCCTTCAACGCCCGCTGGCTGTTCGCTTGCGAGATTTTGAGATCCTCGTCCGACAGTGGTTTTACTTTTGATTGCTGCATGGGTCTGATCAATGATAGCGCTTGCGGCTAATCCGTTCTTTTGCTGAAGTCCCTTGATATATTGCTCCGCTAATTCGCGGGCTTCCTGGACCGTCAGGCCGAGTTCGTCCCAGCGGCCGCCGCGCATGAGCCGCGCGCCGATTTCAGCCGTCATCACGGCGCGGTCCTGTTCGAAGTAGGCCGAGTCCGGGTCTGGTTTCGGATAACCGAATTCCGCCATCCGGTCAGCGGCTATCTGGCCGGCCCGAGAGTCGAGTATCTCAACCGGCAGTCCGCGAAAGCCGCGCGGCAAATCCATTTGCGTTGCGTGATCGAACTCTTCTTCGGCGGCGCGCTGGATCATTTCATCGGAAACGTTGGGTCCGGTCTGGATGACGATGAGGGGCTTTGTGGTATCCACTGCCTTCGCTTCCGCGCCGGTAGCGGGTTTCGCTCCGATCGCGTTCAGTATTTCGCTGGACAGCCGCACGAGCGCCTCATCGAAGCCTCCCGGACGCTGGTTTCTGTGCGCGATTAAAGCTTCCGTCAGCACCGCCTGGAGGTCGCGCGGTGTGAGCGTAACTCCCAGAATATCGTCTGCGGTTAACCCGCTGGCGGCAGTCCCCACGCGGCGCAGCATCACATCCATCGCCGGAGCGTTTACAAGAAGCGCCGGACGATTCCCGAATTTCGTGGCGGCGGATTCGCTTGCCTGCCAGTAGGGTTGCGGATTATTTTCCTCGAAAGGCGGCGCGCCCCGAAGATGCCGGATCGAGGCTGGATCGGCTTCAAATGCGCCGCTCGTTTGCGGCGGGCGTTCGATATCGTCGCGGGTCGTCGCCCGTTCGCCGAACAAATCCATCTGGTGGGGCGAGACAGTCTGCTTGCGCCCGAAGAGAGGCTGGCCGCGCATGACGGATTCCCGCATCGAAGGAGTAATGTCGATGGAATGAACCGTTGCGATGCGGTCCCGCCTGTTTCGATAGTCGTTCAGTAATTTCCGCAGTTCGGGATTCTCGACATCCCAGCGCTGTTCCCAATCGTCATGGTTCAGCACTGCGTTGAGAGCCTGCGCTGGCCGGTCGAAGCCAAAATTATCTTCCTTGCGCAGCAACGTGAGCAGGCGGTCGCTTGCCTCCGGTTTCTCGCCGTTCTGGATTGCGATAGCCTGCTGGCGCTGGGCTTCCGTGGCACTGCCCCAATCGCTGCCGAAATCTTCCCGCAGGATCGTATCGAGAGATCGCCGGTCTCGTCTGCCAGCTCCGATTGTGGTTTCCCCAACTTTCGCTCCCCACTTCTTTCCGTATTTATTGGCGTAAGCCGGGATGATCTGGTCGTAGAAACCCTTCATTCCTTCCCCGCCAACCCTCAGTTGGATTCCAGAGAGCCGCTTGGCCCCCGCGCGGTCCGGGGTTTGGCCGGCGAGGCGTTGCGCCACTTCCTTGCCCGCATATTCTTCGAGGTCCTTTTCGCCCACATCGTTCTTGGTGAAAACCACATCCCCGTTCTTGAGGGCCAAAAGATTACCGCCCGCCAGATCGGGGTTCCATGCTAATTCGTCTACCTGTTTTGATAAATCGTATCTCTCGGCCTGCTGTTCGCCGGTCGTCCAGGCCATTCGGTCGTATCCGTTTTCGGCGGCATAGCGCAAGGCCCGTCGGAAGGCGAGTTCCGGCCAGGATTTGGCGAAGGGTGCGGCAGGAACGCCACGGGACAATGCGGCCCTTAGAGACTGCTCTTCCTGTTGCAGGCCGAGAGGAATCCATTGGCCATCTTCAAGAAGTCTGGCCTTTTCGTCCGTAAGCGCTGCCAGCCGTTCCTTGATCCGGCTTTGGTCCGCAGGGGTCAGGGAATAGCCTTTTCGCTTTCCTTCCTGATGCCAGTCCGATTGAATTTCCTCGACCATCAGCACTTTTTTGCCGTCGGAATCCTTGCGGTCGGTCAGCCGGATATGTGCCAGGACATTGCGCTCGTCCCAGTGCGCGGAGTGATACTGATCGCCGGTCGTGAGTTCGGATGTCCGGCGCTGTTCGGCGGCGCGCTGCGCCTGTTCGAGCGATGGAAGAGTGGTGGTGTCGCGATAAGTTCCGTCGTAAAGCTGGAAGCCCTTGTTGCGAGCCCGGAGATCGTAAATCTCGAAGCGCCCGTGCTCTCCCGAGACTGTGTCGCCGCCGGTCGAAACCCAGGTATCCGGTTCGGTTTGTTTCCATGTGACTGGATTGGAACGCGGCGGAAGGGTCAGCAGAAGTTCCCGGTAGTTCTTTCCGCCAGGGAGCGTGTATTCTCCAAATTTCGGCTTGGGAGCTGCCACCTCGTGCTTGGCTTCTTCCAGTTCGCGTTCGAGAGCCGAGACCGATCTTCGGGTCTGGGTCAGTTCGTCGTATTGCTGCATGTAAACGGAATTATCTTCCGAGCGGCGGTTCGCGCCATAGCCGGGATACGCGATATCAACCCACGGATGAGGAGCCTCGCTCATCAGTTCGCGCACGAATTTATCGCTTCTTCCCGAGCGCCTGCCTCCGAAGTCGCCAGCCTTTTCCCATACCAGCGTCCCCTCGGGATCTTCGACTGCTTCTAAAATCTTCCCGGTGGAGTAGCGATACCCTCCTTTTGACGGCGCGTTTCCGACGGTCGCTATTTTGTCCCCCGCCTTGTAGGTTCCGGCGGCATCGATCGCGCGATTTATGTTGCGCAGACGCTCCCGCGCTTCAGCAAGCTGTTTGGTCGCTTCGGCGATGCGCTCCGACTTCGGGCGCTGATTGCTGTGAACGACCTCTTCCAGATTCGTCCCGTTCGCCTTCAGGTAATCGAGCGCGTCCTGTTTCGTGACCGGGCCTGACTGCTTCGCCACCCAATTGTCGAAGTCGGACCATTTCAATTCGTCCGGCTTCACCCCGTTCTGGGGATTTCGCACGATGCCGAGCACTTGCGGCGCGGAGGCCTTCGCGGGCATTTTCTCTTCGATGGTGCGCTCCAGTTGGGAGTAGAAGCCGGGAACCGGACGGCGGGAGAAAAGCGAGGTCTGCTCGGGGCCTTCCGGCTCATCGAAGAGCGAGCGCGTTTTCGCCGCCTTGAGCTTGGCGGGTTTTGCGGCCATCCCAGATTTCATCTGGGCTGTAAGCCGCGCTCCGAGCAGTTTGTCTTCGCCGCTTTTTACGGCTTGCTTGATCTGCCGTTCTTCCTCGCGCCCGAGCAGTGGTTGCTGTGCCGCCGCCATGCGCGCTTCTTCGGTGGCCTGTTCGCGCGTGGGGAAGATGCGGGCCACCGGATAATATTCCCCGGCGTCGGTGTCTTTTACCGCGACCGAGAAACCGCCCGTGACTTTCGCCACTGTCGCTTCAATGCCGTCTTGCTCGTTGGTGAAGCGCTCCAGGATTTCGGTTGGCTGATAATTGGGAGGCAGAGCGCGGGACTGGACGGGCGCCGGTCGCTCGGCGGGATACTTCGACGCTTTCAGGTCGCTGAACGCTTCCCGGTATGCCTCCGGTTGCGGGATCGGTTCAGCGGCGAACATCCCCTTCGTGCTTCCGGGACGGGAAAGCGCTTCCGATTCGGCGTAGCGGCGGAATGCCGTGGCGAGCGCGCGCCCGGAATTATTCTTGAGCGTATAGCCCCATTGGTATGCTTCGGGACTGTATTTGCGCTTGCCGAACATTCCAGCCTGCGAATCCACGTCTTCGAGGCGCGAAAGATTGTAGGAGCGCGCTTCGTCGAGGAGCGCGATGGCTTCCCGGATGGGTTCGGAAACAACGTCCCAATCCGGCCGCTGCTCGATGCGCGCGAGCGGTGCGACAATCTTTTCGAGCTTGTTCTTGAGACTTGGCGGCGTGTCGTCGAACTGCTTCACATCCGAAAAGAACCGCCCGATCATCAGCCGGTTGATCCGGTTCTTTCCCTCGGGCGTGAGCTTGTCGTCCGCTATATACTCGGAACGGTCCTGCTCGGTGATTGCGCCGTCCCCGATCAGGCGGTTGACGATCTGAACGCCGTCGCCGGTCGCGAGAACCTGGTTCAGCGTTCCGGTTTCGCCTAATGCATCCACCCGGCGGCTGATGAAATCGAGTGTCTCGGGCGACACGCGCCTCGAATCGACCAAGGCGCGTTCCGGTGGCCCAAGCGCGGCGGTTCCGGTCTTGTTCAGATCGGTGATCGCGTGCTGCACCCGGATCGCTTCTTCGGGCGACACCTCGCGCACCAGAACCGGCTCCTTCATCTCGCGCACCTGCCCCGCGTCGAGACCGTAGCGCGGAGCGCTGTTGGCGAGCATCTCCCGGTAGCGCGCGGCGGCGTCTCCGTTCTGCTGGTAAACCCGCTGCATCGTCATGACGCGCGAATTTCCGCCGATGGCGTTGCCGTGAATATCGACGACGGGCGGCCCGTTGGTGGCGTCGGGATTGTCGGTGATCAAATACCGGGGGTTGAAGTTCTGGGCCTGTCCGATGACGCGCTTCTGGTTTTCGAGCTTGGTGTAATCCCTGTCGTTGGTGTAGGGATATTCGGGGTTCTTCTGGAAGCTGAAGCCGTGGTGCGACGACCGGAGATCGGCTAGCTCTCTGAGTCCGTAGCGGGAGCGGTACTCGGTTGCTTCGCCGGGGACGAGGACGGTGGTTTCTTCGCCTGTTCGGCCTGGGCGTATTCCGACATCCGCTTTTTGAACTGGCTGGACTTCTCGTCCTTCCGGTTTGGCTCCGGCTTTTTGTCCTTCGGTTCCACGGGGTTGCTCTTTCTCTATTTTAGATGCTGCGCCTGGGGTTTGGCGATTCTCTTTGGTGGCTCCTAGTACCAGGGTTTTCTCAGGCTGAACGCTCGGAGCTGCCGTCTCCTTATCTTCTCCCAGCAGCCGCTTGGCATTCTCCCGGAGATATTCATCGGAGCGCTTTTGTGCCGCCGCTTCGAGTTCCGCGCGCTGGCCCCCGAGCGCTTCGATCTGTTCGGCCGCTTCCGCGCCATGCTTCTCGCGAACCAGTTGCACGTAGGGGTCCCAGAGCCGCGCCGCTTCCGGTTTCGTCAGTCCGAGCGAACCGTGCTCGTTAGCTGCGAGGTGCGCCGGGACTTCGGTTGCGACGTTGCCCGGAGAGGCGTTGAGTCCCTGGTCCTTGAAATATTGGGTGACCTTCTGGACTTCGGGGATTTCCGAGAATTTCACCAGATCGACGGCCGGCCCCGGACCGAGCGAAGTTTGCCAGTGGTGAACCAGCTCGTGGGCTTTCGTTTCTTCCCGCGCGCCATGCCGCAATAAAACGGCGCCGGAGGGATGCTGCCCGATAGCCGCAGCGAGATTGTTCAAGCCTTCCGCTATGGCCGGATCGCTTTCTTTGGCTGCGTCCCGCTTCAAACGCCCTTTGAAGTCGAGTGCGTGAAAGGCGTTCAGATGCAGCCCCATCCACCTCTCGCCATTGTGCAGGCTCGATCCGTACTTCTCCACGGCGTTATAGGCGGCATCGTTTAAACGCAGGACGGGAGTTCCCGAAGCGGTGTGTTCGGTTTCAAATGCCGGAACGTCTTTTCGTTCGGCGATTTCTGCGTTTTGCTGCCCTCCTGGAGCACGGGCAGCGGAGAGCTTTTCGGCAGCTGAGGGAAGAGGGGGTGTCGGGGGAGAAACCGCCGGTTTCGCCCCTGTCTCAGCTCCTTGAACTCGTCCAGCGGGTACGGAGTCTAGTGGTGTATCGGCATGCCGTTCTAAGTAGATTCCATCCTGTTCGGTATTGTCAGCCAGTGACGCCTGCATCGTCCGGGGATCGATCCTCAGCAATGCGGTCGGTTCCAGTTTCCCCCGGTCGAGCATCGCATCGAGATTAATCGATTTATCCGCAGGCGCGCCGTTCGCTATCCATGCTCGTACCGTCTGAACGCCGATGGAGTGCGTGGAATTCAGGATGCGCTGTCCGGGCTGGAACTCCGATACCTGCTTCTGGATCTCGCCGATGAGCGGGTCTTTGTAGGCGTTGAAGCTCGTTCCTCCCGGCACTGGCTGGTCCGGGTGAGAGATGTAGCGGTTGATCTGGGCATCTACTTCAGATTGCGGTTTGCCCTGGAATTCTCCGAGGTTCCATGGTCCAAGTGCTTGTTTGGTTGTTACTGGAACATGATTGTCCGAGGCTTGGGATGCGATTTGCGCGGTCTCATCCGTCCTTGCCATGGGACCGGAATTGATCTCGGTGACATTGGATGTGTCTTGGGCTCTCTTCTCGGCATCCGCTTTTCCTTCTGGTGTAAGAGAAGGATTTAATGTGCCAGTAATAATATCTTCGGTTTGCTGTTCTTTTGCGGGAGCCGTTGTTTGCGCTTGAGGCTCGCCTTGTGCCGGATTCGTTGATGTGGGCTTGAAAAGAGACTCTATGTTGCCGCGATCCCAAACTTTTAGAACCTTGGGGTAGGGAATTGTCCACTCCCCTTCGTCTTCGCCGTACTGGAAACGCGGACCGCCAACCAAGGCTACTTGGTCGCCTGAATAACCGCCGAAGAAGGTCTTTTGCGCGCGCTCTCCTTTCCCGACCGCGTTCCCGAGAACCTCTCTGATCTCCGCTGGATCACGAGGGTCGTTAATTCCAAGGACGCTCGTGCCAGGCAACTGTTCGTCAGTTGGCTCGCCGTCGTCCCAGCGATAACTGGGTTCTAGTTCTTGGCCGACCTTTACGCTATCGCCGTCAGGAATGACGCGAATACCGTAGTAGGGATGGTCGCCTTTGCTGGCTTCTGTTAGAGTTTCGTTTACTGCATTGCCGGGTTGCGCGGCTGGTTCGGGTGGCGCTGGCGCGGCCTTAGCACGGGCAGCGGAGGGGATTGCGGTCTCGGGAACCGGGGCATTCGTCTCTACAGGAGCCGCATTCGTCTCTTGAGGAGTAGAGGGATGAGGGGGTGACGGGGGAGAAACCGGAGGTGTCGCCCCTGTCTCGGCTTGCGGATTCTCAGCTTGCGGATTCTGCGTAGCGGATACTGGCTGGCCTTGCGAAGAAGAACCGGCGGAAACAATACTTTGGAATACCGATAATGGCCTGGTCATCTTAACAGGCTTTCCCGTTGGACCTTCAGCCGTATAAGTGATCTTCGGATCGTCTTCCGAGCCTACCTTCTGGATCGTTAATTTCCTCTGACCAATCTGGAATTCGGAGCCGGGTTTAATTTCTGGAGTTCCGGCGTTTTGCCGCTCAACTGGGGTTTGAGCAGCGGGGGATTGCGGTTCGGCGGCGGGCGATGTTTGTTTCAGGTAGTCTTCGGGGGAGACTGTGAAGGGAGATTCGGCTGGGGGAGTTGAAGGACCGGGCGGGGGAAGTTGCCCGGGAGCGCCCGATGCTTCTGTGGCCGCACGCTCGCCCGGTATCTGGCTCTCGGGCGGGGCGACGATCATTCCTTGGATGTGGTCGCGGACCTCTGCTTTGCTTCCGGCAACAACTACTTTGCCCTGCGAATCCTTGAGGCTGTAACGGTCCTCTTTTCCTGGCGCCGATTTGCGTTCGAGAACATAGCCGTCGCCGCCAATATCGATGGGTTGCAGAGCATTGAATTGGTCCCAATCGGCGATATTCTGCCAGGACTGCGCGGCAAGATGCTGTCCGGCTTGCCGCAAAACCTCGGCAGTTTGCGCGGCGGATTCCTGTTGAGCGGGCGTCGGAGGCGCAGTTGCCCCAGACTTTTTCAGGAGTTCTTCGACTTCTGGAGTTGCCGCTTGTCCGGCCGATGCTTCGGGAGCGGGATACAGTGCGGCGGTTTGCTTAATGACCCGCCGCGCTCCAGCGATGCCGAGAGCCGCGAAAACAAGACTGGCTGCCGCCTGCGCGCCGTATTCGGTAGCGGAGCCGTAGTCGCCTTTATTGAAGGCGTCCACCGCTTGTTTGCCCCCCTCGATGCCCTGGAACGCGGCATATCCCGAAAAGCCGGCATGGATCGCTCCGGCCGTCGCGAGGTCGATGGCCTTCCGCACTGCCGGATTCTCCGCCAGCAGTTTTGCCACTTGCTCGGAGGTGGCGGACGCCTTCAAAATTGCGCCAGCCACTTCGCCACCCATCATAAATGCGAGATTTTCCGGGCTGATCGCCCCGGCCGCGGCGCGGGCCATGCCAAGGGCTATTTGCTCGGCTGGTGTATTTCCCTTTGGAATCTCGCCGCCAAATCCTTTCCATGTCTCGCGCATCAATGCTTTGAATTGTTCGCCGCCCGGATCCGATTGTGCGATCGCTTGCTCGGCATTCCGGGTGAGTCCGAATCCGCGCTCCTGGCCTCCGGCTTGAACGCTTGGCGCTTGCGGCGGGTTTGCGGTACCGAATAGAGGCTGCTGCTGGATGGGAACAGCCGGGGATGACGCTATCGGAGGTGCTGTTCCGCCCAAGCGTTCCATTCCAGGAACGCCGCCCTGCTGAATCGGTGCGGGAACTGGCGTTTGCTGGGCAGATAATCCAGGAGGCATCCGAACACCCGGAATTTTACCCGCTTGCCAGTCCTCGTGCAGGCGCTGCGCATATACGTCCGCCGCATCTCCATCGGTGAAGGTTCCGAGATTCCGTCCGGTTTTCATTGCATAAGCAAACGCTT
>Ga0181531_10000898_pt1 | contig 19378 bp, 28 predicted proteins | sample PEATcosm2014_Bin_38_FD_119743 | JGI IMG/M metagenome (GOLD analysis project Ga0181531, IMG submission 119743) | Peatland microbial communities from MTU Mesocosm Facility, Houghton, MI, USA - PEATcosm2014_Bin11_10_metaG | ecosystem: Environmental > Terrestrial > Soil > Wetlands > Peat | place... | reverse complement strand
GTTGATGTCGGACGGGCGATGAATGTTCGTGACGGTGCCATGGAAGTGCGTTTCCGAAGCGCCGATGGTGAAGCCGTAACTCAACCCCCCGATCGACAGCGGATAGCTGCGGCCCTGGAACGTCAGCACGCCCGAGCCGGCCGAGCCGCCGATGAAGAAGCCGGCCTTGAAGATGCGCAGGCTGATCGTGCCGCTCTCGGCGTTCGCCACCGACACCGCGCCGACCAGCGCCACGAGGGCGAGGAGGCCTGATCTCAATCCCGGCAAGAGTCGCATCGTGATTTCTCCCTCAAAGTAAAGGCGCCGTGGCGCATGAATGATTCGGTACGGTACGGTACATCGGCGGCATGACGGACGCCATCACGGCCGCCCTGAAGCGCGATACAACGCGCGGAAGGCCCTCGCGTTCCGAAGGTTGACCGCTATCGGTCTGGCTGAGTGCGGTAATGCGGTAGCGCGGTAGGGTCGTAGGATGGGTTGAGCTCTTGCGAAACCCATCACTTGCGCCTCGCCGCCGGATGATAGGTATCGCTTCTGATGGGTATCGCTTCGCTCCACCCATCCTACGGGAAACCAAATAGCGAAGGCTTTATTGCCCGACCGGCAGCGGCGGGCGCGGCGCCTGGTCTTCGGGTACCGGCTGGTCGTTGCGCAGCATGTCGGGGATTTTCTTAAACGCGGCGAAGAAGCCGGCGATGACGTTGTGGTCGCCGGTCTGGTTGCTGGCCTGCTTCTCTTGGTTCTCTGGGCTGTCCTGCCGACTTAAGTCTGGCGGCGCCGTGTCGCCGGCAATGGGCCGCGCTGGCACGTCGACCGTGGCGAGCGGCGGGGGCTGCAGCGGCGCCTGCTGGGCCCGCTGCTGCGACAAGGACTGCTGCAACGCGGGCTGCTGGACCGGAGGCTGCTGGTTCGGAGCCTGCGGCGAAACTTGCCGGATCGGCGGCGGCGCAATGGCGGCAGTGCGCGGCGCCGGCGCGGCGGCACCTGTCGCCGCATCGGCGGACGGCGGCGGTGCGGCCGGCAGCGGCCGATTGGCGTCGGACTTCGCCAGCGCGGCGCGAACTTTTGCCTCGATCGATGCCATGTCGCGGTCACTATCTTGCGCGGAATCGTGCGGCGGGTCGCGTGGGGCGTCGTGCGGCGCATCGCGCGCAACATCGCGCGGCTTGACTGGGGCGGCGGCGGCATTGGCGTCGGCTGCCGCCTTGCGCGGCGGCTCGGCCGGCACTGCAACCGCAACCGGCCGCTCGGGCGGTACGGACGCGGCATGGCCGTCGCGGTCGGGCGGGCGCCGCTCGCCGGCATCGGCCGACACGGGCGCCGGCGCCGCGGCCGGGATGACGCCCGGGACGACCTGGACGGCGGCCGGCGCGCTGATGGGCGTCACCGCCGACGGCAGCGTCGTGGAAAAAAATCCGCTGACATGCGCGATGAGATAGCCGCTGACCGCCGTGGCGATGCCGGCAGCCGTGATCTCGGCAAACTTCACCGTGAAACGCGAAAAAAAGGAACTCTCGTCCGCCACCGACATCCCCACAAAATCCGACCGCCGCAGCCCGGATACAAACGGCCGGTATGGGGCAAAATTGAGATTGGGCGGGGAACTATCCGGCAACGATGGAGAATGTGGCCTTATCCTGGCGCCGACGCCCGCTCCGCGCTCATGCGGTGCCGGATCAAAACGCCACCCCGACGCGGCGACCCTTCTGCCAGACCACCACGCAGTTCTTTTTGACGCCGCCGTGGTTAAGGATGAACTTTTTCGGAACGGCGGCGCTGCCGTGCACCTCGAGGCAGGCGCCGCCGGCGCTGAGGTCGATGAGATCGCAAAGGGTTGGGATGCTTTTCAGATCGGCAAAGAGAATTCCGGTCTTCGAGACCAATCCCGCGGGCCGAACCCGATGGAACCTTCTGAGCTCTTGCATGGCGCTCTATCGCAAGGCGTTTCCGACGGCGATACTAACGGCCAAATTTGTCCGTACGCAATGCTGCGTAGCTCCGGATCGCCGATTCATGAGGAAACGCTAAATCTTTCGTTTATTCGTTCTTTGCAAATTTAATCCTGCAGGCGCGGTGCGAAATCCTGGAGCCGGCGATATCAAAACTCATCGATGGCCAAAATCTCGAAAGCGCGATCGAGGATTCGCCAATCCAGATGCGGCCTATCTGCATCTTCACTATGCCGCAGCCGGCTTCTACGCGGCCAGCGTCGAGCGGGCGTAAAGCGCGGCAGGGCCGGTTTGCCGACCTTACTGGCTGTCCGGCGCATCCACTTCCGACAGGATGAGCGCCTGCATCGCCGGACTTTCCATGATGCCCATGTGGGTGTAGCCGGGGACCGGGATATTCTTGGCGCCAGCGATGGTGCCGCCCATTTCGCCGACAAAATTCACCGCATGCGCCACGCCGCTCACCTGCACCGGCTGCGAGGGGTCGACGCCGATCAAGGTCACGTCGCGGGCGCCGCAGGCCGCGGCTTGGGTCGCCACTTCCGCGGCCCGCTCGGCGCCGAACGAATGGCCGATGACGACGATGCGGTCCTGCGGATGCGCGCAGGCATCGGCCGCGAAGGCGCGGTTCTGCTCGAAGCTGCCGTAGAACACGATGTCGCCGCGGGCGCGCAACTGATCGGCGATCCGCGCCAACCCGGTGCCGACAAACAGGCCGTTCATCACATAGGCGCGGGTGGCTGCTTCGGCCGCCGTCGGGAGCGCAGCCGTCGTCAGCGCCGCCACCAGCGCCAAGCCGCAAGAGACCATGCCGCAAGATATCAGACGCATCGCCGCCAAATTTCGCCGATAACCGGACGTCTGGCAATGACGAAAGGAAAACATCCGGCCGCGCGCGCGGACGCCGACTTCTGCATTAGGCAAACGGATACATCGAATACGCAGCACCTGCGCGCAGGTAGCCGGTGCCGATGGAGTTGAGCAGGCCCTCGATGCGGTCGATGGTTTTGCCGATCACGCTCGGCGACTCGCCGGCCCGCAGCAGATTTTTGAGTTCGAGCAGCGCCTGGTTGGCGCCATCGAGCCGCCGCGCCAAGCCCATCGTGATGTAGAGCAGCACCACGGGGTCTTGCAGGAGCAGCGCCGCCGCTTCGGCGACATGAAATTCCGAGCTGTCCAAGGTGTGCACATCGGCGGTGTGCGACTGGCCGAGCAGCGCCGAAAGGTCGCCGAACACGGCGCCGGGTTCGCTCACCTGGGCGATCTCGACGCCGCCTTTGACGATGCTCACCGCGCCCGTTTTCAGGATCAAAAGCCGCCCGGTATTGGTGCCTTCGGCGAACACCATTTCGCCCGGGCCGTAGCTGGCGAGCGGCAGCGCGGCAAGCTTGGTTTGCCACACTTCGGTGTCGTGGTTCAGTGCCATCGCGGCGCTCCCGTTTGCCCTATCGCGCCCCCGGATTATGCCGGTGCGGCGTCGCTGCATCAAGCAGAGCCTCGCCGCCACGGGCCGCGCGCCCGGCTGCCGCCTAGGCGACCTTTTTCGCCGGAATAAGCCACACCGCGATCGCGGCGATCAAGCCGGCCGCGGCGAAAGCGAAAAATTCCGCGGTGACCCCGAACGGCAATTCGGCGATGTAACCGCCCAGCAACGGGCCGGTGAGCGCGCCGATGCGGGCGAAGCTCAGCGCCCATCCGGTGCCGGTGGTGCGCGCGAACGGCGCCATGTAATTGGCCAGATAGGACGTCAGGATGAGCGAGGCCGAAACGCTGCCGAAGCCGGCGACCGCGACCAGCGCATAATTGATCAGCAACGAACTCTTCAGCGTCAGCGCCGCGATGCCGAGCGCGCCCAACACATAAGCGGCCACCAAGGTGACACGAATGCCGACGCGGTCGGCGATTTTGCCGAGGACGGCGCCGCCGATGGCGGCGGTCAGGCTGAACACCGCCAGAAACGACAGGCTCGAGCCGAGCTCGTAGCCGCTTTTGCGCATGATCTGCGGCAGCCAAGTGTTCAGCCCATAGACCATGAGCAGGCCCATGAACAGGCCGATCCAAAAACACGTCGTGGCGAAGGCATTGCGCCTGGAAAAGATCTCGGCGAGGACATCGCGCCAATTGACGGCGGGCGCGGGATTTTCGCCGACCGATGCCGGGAGCGCGATACCGAGCCGTTTGGCGAGCGCGGCCGCGTCGTCGAAACGGCGCTTGGCGAGCAGAAATTCGATCGATCCCGGCAATAGCCACGCCATGATCGGCAGCAGCAAAAGCGGCACCAGACCGACGGCAACCACGCCGCGCCAGCCGGCGACCGGCAGCAACCCAATAGCGACCAAGGCCGCCACCAGGATGCCGAGCGAATATCCGGAATACATAATGCCGTAAAACACGCTCTTGCGGCCGGGCGGCGAATATTCGGTGGTCAGGGCCGCGGCGATCGGAATGATGCCGCCGAGACCGAGCCCGCCGACGAAGCGGAAAATACCGAACCAGCCCGGCGTCGGCGCCCAGGCGGCGCCGCCCATGCAGAGCGAAAACAGCGCCAGGCAGAACAGAAACATCGCCTTGCGGCCGTAAAGGTCGCTCAGCGTTCCGATCACGAGGCCGCCGCACAGCATGCCGAGCACGCCGTAACTGCCGAGCGCTCCCGCCATGATCGGCGTCAAACGCCATTGCGGATCGTCGAGCAGCGACGGCAGCACCGCGCCCATCACGCCGACATCATAGCCTTCAGAGAGAATGCCGAGCCAACAGATGGCGACGGTGACATAGGTCAGGCGCAGCGGCGTTATGCCGATCGGGGTCACGCCGAAGGCTCCGTGAAATTCGGCCGTTTCGCTCGCTGCCATCGTCCGCCGTCCGTTGCGAGGAAAGATAAAGGGGACCGCGTAACTTCAAACTTAAAGCTTCGCCCTGTCAAAGCCTATATTGGCAAGACCGCGAAGGTGAGCCGCGCATCAAAACGGCGCCGCCCCGGCTTCAATAAATGTATAAGCAAAATACAGCACCGCCAGAAAACTCAGCGCTGCGGCAAACCCCGACAACACCGCGGATAATTTGGCGCCGATGGCGAGGAGAGTGTGCCACCAGACCTGGCGCGGGTAATTCGAGGAACTGCGCCAGATGGCGACCGCGGCGAAAACCACGCCGACGCTCGACAGCGTGAACAGCGCGATAAAAAATCCGGCGATCGCAGGTTGGCCGATACCGCAGCCGGCGACCATGCAGCCGCCGCTCGCGTCCCAGACGAGAGCGAGCGGCGTTCCGACCAGCCAGAAAGTGAACCACAGAGCGACGTTGCCGGTCGCCAAGCGCGCAAGGAATCGCATAAAGTGAGTTTAGCAGAAGCGGGCCGGCAAGGCAGGCGGAAGTCGGGCTCAGGTGGGGCCGAGCCGGTGGCCGCCATCAGGCCGCCGCAGTTTTCCGCTCGTTTCGCCACGGAAGTTTCAAGTGTCCCTTCCATTCTCCAAGAATTCTTCCTCTTTGAGGCAAGCCTGACATCGCATGTTTCGCTTAAAGCTCATCCCGTCGCTCTTGATCGCCGCAGTCCTCGTCGCGGCCTGCCTCGCCAGTGGCGGCGCGGCCGCGGCGCCCCCGCAATCGCCCGGCGCCGCGGACAACGTCCGCGGGCGGGCTTATCTGTTTCGCGGGCTGATCGGCTTGATCGACTGGGGGATGGACGAATTGGCCGGCCGCATCAGCCGCTCCGGCGTTGCCGCGAACATCAATTCCCATCTGGTGTGGCGCTCGGTCGCCGATCAGGCCATCGCCGATTACCGCCGCGACCCCAAGCCGATTACCGTGATCGGCCATTCCATCGGCGGCGATTCGGCGGTGGAGTTTGCCGAGACGCTCGGCGCCGCGCACGTCCCGGTCGCTCTCCTCATCACCTACGATCCAACCCGCATGTCTCATACCATTCCTGCGAATGTCGAGCGCTATATCAACCTCTACCAGTCCTCCAATTTTCTGGGCGGCGGCGACCTCGGCGAGGGCCGCGGCTTCCACGGCCACTATGCCAGCTTTAATCTCAAAGACCGCCCCGAAGTCATCCACATCAATCTCGACAAGTTCGATCGCATCCAGGAGCAGCTCGCCGGCAAGATCCGCTCGCTCGGCGCGTCATCCGCCGGCCCCGACGCCGTGCCGCTGCGTCTCGTCATTCCGCCGTCTGTGGCGATCGAGCTGTGGGATGGCGGGCAAGCAGTCGCGGCGCATGCCGGCGACACCCTGCAAAGTCTCGCGACCGCGTATCACGTGCCGCTATGGGCGGTGACGCAGCTCAACAAGGTCTCGGAGAGCGCACCGCTCACCGAAGGCCAGCGCATCGTTGTCCCGCATTATCTGGGCGCCAAGGGACCATCGACCCCGGCCGCGAACGCGGCGCCAGCCGAGCACTAATCCCCTCGGGGTGTGATCGTTTTGCCGCATGTTTCCCAAATCACGCTAGGGCGGGCCGGCGCCACGTAATTGCCGCGCAATGGCCTTGTTGCGGCACTCTCGTGGCGGCGTCTCACACAACCAAGAGGTTTTAGCGTGAAGTTCCATTTGGTGTTAGCAATCGGCGCCGCCGCGGCGCTGGCGTGTCCTTTGGCCGCGCAAGCGCAAGGCATTCCCGACGGCGTCGCGCATGGCGCTTACGTCGGAAATCAAACGGCCGGCCCGATCGGGGCGGTTGTCGGTGGCGCGGTCGGCGGCGTGATCGGCGGAGTCGAAGGCGTGCTGGGAATCGGTCCCACTTACGTGGCCTATCCGATGGCGGAGCCGGCGCCGGTTTATCGTCACTGGCGCGGGGTGCGGCATTCCTATCGCCGCGTTCGTCATCCCCAACAACATCCGACCGGCTAGAACTGTATCTCGCCGGCGCGGCGCGGGGATTGCCATGGTTCCATCGGATATGTCCGTCCCCGCGGCAAGCGCCAAAGATCAGTCGGCGCCGGTGCCGCGTTCGCTATCGTCTTTACGGCTGGGATCGCCATTTTGGCGCATGCCGTAGCCACAGTCAGGCGAAGGGTAGGACAAGCCGAATTCATAGACGACGCCGAGGCGATACCCGCTGGCCGGAGTTTGGCTGACGTCCGCCACAACTTTGGTGGGTTCGACGTCCGCTTGGGCGAGCGAAGGCATCACGGCGGTCAATAAAATCGCGGATAAAAAAATAAATTGTTGCATCGGTCGCACTAGTGTTGCCACCCCCAATCGAGAACTCCGCCGCGGCCGGGTTGGTTTCATTCCGCCGCCCACGCCGGCGCATTATCGTTCCAGGCCGGCGCCGTTTCCTGTTCTGTGACCCGGGCTTTTTTGTCGAACGGCGTAACTATCCGCCGGCGGCGGGTAGGGCAGGCCGAATCCATAGGCGTAACCGTAACCATAACCCGCGGCCGGGTTTTGATAGACGTTGCCCACGACCGTTCCGGGATTGAACTGCGCGAAGGCGGCCGGCGTCGCAGCCACCATGAACGCCGCCGCCAGAATAAGTTTTTTCATCGGTCCATCCCGTTGCGATCATCGACCATGATACGTTTGGATAACACACTTGGGCTCTGATCGTTTCACGCGCAAGCCGCCGCGCCGAGGGCGCACTTCCGCTTTAGCGGCGCACGAAACTGTCCCACACTTTCTGCATATTGGCGTCGAACGGCCGATCGTCCTTGCGCAGCTCGGCAAAAGCGCTGCGCGCGCGCTCGTCGGTCAGGATATCTTCGGTGCCGCTCTCGACGCCTTCGATAACGCGGGCGGCGATGTCGGCGGCGCTCGATTTCGGCGCATCGACGCCCACGGTCATGTCGGTGTCGATGTAGCCGGCATAGACGCCGACCACCAGCGTACCCTGGGCGCGCAATTCGAACCGCGCCGCCTTGGTCAGCGACCATGCCGCGGCCTTGGAGGCGCAATAGGACCCTTGCATCGGCGCGTTAAAGAAGCTCACGACCGAAAGCACGTTGACCAGCGCGCCGCCGCCGTTGCGCTTAAGCACCGGCGCGAACGCTCGGCACATGGCCAGCGTGCCGAAATAATTGGTTTCCATTTCGCTGCGGGCATCGTCCATCGCGGGCGCACCGAGCGCGGGCTTAAAGCGCGCGACGCCGGCATTATTGATCAGGAGATTGACGTCCTGGCAGCGCGCCGCGGCTGCGGCGACCTGTGGTGGGCTGGTGATGTCGAGCGGTACCGGTTCGACGGTAATGTCGGGTGCCCCGTCGGCGACGGTCCGAGCCGCGGCGTAAATTTTGGCGCAGCCAGCAGCCCGCAGTGCTTGCACCAAGGCACGGCCCAGGCCGCGATTTGCGCCGGTCACCAGCGCCGTGGCTCCGCGTATTTTCATCTCGGTCGGCGCGGCGCCATATCCTTAGCTGCGGCGGCCCGCTTTGGCTTCGCCGTCCAGCCAATCCGACAGGCTGCCGGACTTGACCTTCTTCTTGGCCTTGCGTTTCGGCGCGGCCGGTTCCGGCGGCGGCGCGGCGGCGTCTCTGGCCAAACGGAGCGCTTTGAGCCGCTCGGTCTTGGCGCGTAGCGCAACGGCTGCGGTTTCGTACTCGGAGGTCGCCTTTTTGGCGTCCTGGGCTCGCTGTATCTTGGCGAACTGGGCGTTTGCCTCGTGTTTATTGGACTTTTCCGCCATTTCGGCATCCTTTTGGGCTGAAATCATCGCTTTCAAGGATGACATAGCAGTCCCCGGGCCCGATTGGCGAGTTTAAATGCGGATAAGGTAAGCGGGCATGGCGGACAACGACGGTCTGCCGCGGCCGACGGTCCCAGTAAAACCCCGGCCAACGGGCCGGGTTTCACGCGATGCAGCGGCCCGTTTGACGCCAAATGTGGTTAGGCCTCGGAACTAACGAACCGCCTCAATTCCTGACGACGGGCTCGGTTGCCCGCTAGCGGTGCCGCTGTACTGCGAGGCTGCGGGCCCGAAAGAGGTGTAAGCGGGTCCGTAGGAGTCATAATAAGTGCGGGCATGACGAGAATGAGCCCGGTCATGACGAGCGCCCTGCGCCAACGTGACCGAGGTCGCACTGAGCAGCAGCGCGAAGGCCACCATGAGTTTGTTCGCTGTCATGTTCATCTCCGATTTTTTATGTCCATCGATAACCTTCGGCGGTCACTTCCGTTCATTCACGAGATTTTGCGTAATGCTCGCCGTGGCCTGACCTTTATCGAGCGCCGGTGGCCGTTATTCGCATTTTCTCGTTCACGAAATCTTGTTGCCGGTGCCGGGTGTTTTGTTGCCGGGCGGGAATAGACCCCTATTCAATGCGCTGGACCGTTGGCGCGGAGCAACGATAGGCTGCTTCCGCCAATTCAAGGTCTGCCGCCATGCCCGACTATCTCGAATTCGATCCCGCCGTCGCCGACAAGCGCCAGGTTTATCGACTGCTCACCGGCGCCGTCGTGCCGCGACCGATCGGCTGGGCTTCGACCGTGAACAAGGACGGCGTGACGAATCTGGCGCCGTTTTCGTTCTTCACGGTGGTGTGCGTCGTGCCGCCGATGATCTCGCTGACCATCGCGCGGCACCCGGACGGCAGCGAGAAGCACACGCTCAGGAACGTGCGCGAGACCGGCGACTTCTGTTTCAACGTGGTGACGCAGCCGGTGTGGAAAGAAATGGTGGATTCGGCCAACGGCTTTCCCGATGACGATTCCGAATTCGCCGAGACCGGTCTCACGCCGATCCCGAGCGTAAAAATCTCGGCGCCGCGCGTCAAAGAAGTGCCGATCCATTTCGAATGCAAGCTGCACCAGGTGATCGAACTCGGTCCCAACCGGCATCCGCTGGTGATCGGCGAGGTGGTTTATATTCATGTCGACCCGGCCTGCATGACAGGCGGCTATATCGACATGAAGAAGCTCGATCCGATCGGACGTCTTAACGGCTTCTTCTACGCGACGCTCGGCGAAATCTTGCAACGCGAGTTCGACGACGGCCAGCCGCGCTAGCGGCCGCCACAGGGTCCGGTAGCGGGCGCGTTAGACGCGACCGCCGCTGGGGCATCGGCGCGCAGATCAATAGCGATGACAGGCGTAACGGCCGATGACGAAACTGCGATAGCACTTGACGATGCCGTGTCGGGTGTGCCGCTCGGCATATTGCGTGGGCTCGACGCTCGAAGTTGTCGCCGCGCTTTGTTTGATCGCCGCCGCATTCATCGGAACGGCAGTCGCCGACTGACAGCATATGAGCCCAAGAGCAGCGGCCAGGCTCAGAGCCGATATTGTCGTACGCATCGCTATCCTCCGTTTTAGCCCCGATCACAAACGATCTCGATCGCATCCGGTTCCACCGCGCCGCGATCGCTACCACGCGTCATTATCTCAAACGACATCGGCGTTAGCCGCGCTTGCCAAAAACCTCCAGCCGCAACGGCAGGACTGCGCCGAACCAGGCGGCGTGCGCGCTGTGGTCGGTGTAGTCGTCGCCGGTTTCGGGATGCAGCAGCACCGTCAAGCCGTCGCGGTTGAGCATCAGCCACGGCACGAACGCCGCCAGCAGACCGGACGCAAATGCAACCTGATACATCGATTGCGGATGCGGCCCGACCAATTCGTCGTGCCAGCGCCCGAGCTTGGCTTCCGGAAACTCCGCGCCGATCCGCTCACGCAAGGTTTCCGCGCGGCCGCGGCTGGTCGACGGATCGTAATAGACGTGGGCGTGATATTCCGCGATCGGTTTCACTTTACGCCGCCAAAGCTCGATTTACGCGGGGATGTTACGACGTTCCCGCCGATCTCGCTACTCGCGTTGCAACGGCTGCGCCGACCGCGACGGCGCGTAGAGGTTCGCCAGCAGCACGGCGAGAATGCCGGTGAGAAAAATGCCGTCGAAAGTTCCGGCGCCGCCGATGGAAGCGACTGGCGCCCCCAGCCCGCGTACTTTGTCGAGGTTGCTCAAGTCGGCGCCGATCAGCGTGCCGAGACTGCCGGCGATGTAAGCGAGCGGTGCCGCGTCGGCGCGGGACAATAACATCGCAACGGCGGCCGTGATCAAGACCGGCACGAAGACCGGCACCGCGATGCCAAGGCCCGGCACGGGATCGGCAAGCCAGTGGATCACGATGGCGACCGCCGCGGTCGCCACCACGGCCTTGGCCCATAACTCCCGCGTGACCAAGAGATAGATCGACATCAGAGTCGGAATAACCGCCCCGCCGACATTGACCGCGATGACGGTCCCTTGCCAGTGGCGGACGACCGGCACCTCGTATTGCATGCCGAAGTAATTGACGATTTGGTCCGACATCACCTGCTCCGGCGGCAGTTCGGCGACCGGGATGTTGAAAACGCTGCCGACGAGCGTGGCGAACAGGAGAAAAAGCGCGGTGCCGGAACTGACGCCGAGACTTTCAAAGGCGTAACGCAGCGAGCGCAGCACCAGCACAATGATAAAAATTCCGACCAGGACGGCAAAGAAGCCGGGCGCCATCGGCAAATAATGAAATTGGCTCATCTGCATCGCACCGCTCCACGCTCATTAACCGCTCAGCGGCCTAATAATAACAGCTGCCTTGCCACTGCACCGCACGAGCCTATAATGCGGTGCTTCCTTCGCGCAGGAGATTTTCGCCGTGGCGCCGCCGGGAGCGAAATCCACACTGGTCAAAAAGCCCCCCAAAAAGCCCGTGAAAAAATTGGTGGCCCTGATCATGGGCAGCCAATCCGATTGGGCGACGATGAAACACGCCGCGGAGACGCTCGATGAACTCGATGTGGCCTATGCGACGCGCATTGTTTCCGCCCACCGCACGCCCGAGCGGCTCTACGCCTTTGCCAAGGGCGCCAAAGCCGAAGGCTTTAAGGTCATTATCGCGGGTGCGGGGGGTGCTGCGCATTTGCCCGGAATGACCGCGGCGCTGACCGTGCTGCCGGTGTTCGGCGTGCCGGTCGAATCAAAGGCGCTGTCGGGTCAGGATTCGCTCTATTCGATCGTGCAGATGCCGCCCGGCGTGCCGGTCGGCACACTGGCGATCGGGAAGCCCGGCGCCATCAACGCCGCCCTGCTCGCGGCCAGCGTGTTGGCGCTGAGCGATGCCGCGCTGAGCGGCCGGCTCGAAGCCTGGCGGGCACGCCAAACCGCGGCCGTCGCCGATGCGCCCAAAGACGTACCCAGGGATTCCGGCGCGTGAGCGGAGTGCCGCCCGCTTTGAAGCCTGAGGCAACCATTGGCATCCTCGGCGGCGGCCAACTTGGCCGCATGCTGGCGCTGGCGGCGGCGCGTTTGGGCTTCAAGTGCCATATTTATTCGCCCAATCCAGACTCGCCGGCCTTCGACGTCGTGCATCGCGTCACTTGCGCCGATTACAACGATACCGCGGCGCTCGATCGCTTCGCGGCGGAGGTCGACATCGTCACTTACGAATTCGAGAACGTGCCGGCCGAGACCGCGGCCTTCCTGGCCGCGCGCATCGCGGTCTTGCCCGACCCGAAAATACTGGCGACGACTCAGGACCGGCTCGCCGAAAAAAACTTCGTTGCCGGGCTTGGCATCGGTACCGCGCCGTTTACCGATGTCGCGGCGCTGGAGCAACTCGATGCGGCGATCGAGCGGATCGGCCGGCCGTCCGTGCTCAAGACGCGCCGCTTCGGCTACGACGGCAAGGGCCAGTCGATGATCGAGAACGGCAGCGATCCCGCGGCGGCGTGGCGCACCGTCGGCGGCCAAGCCTGTATTCTTGAAGCTTTCGTGCCGTTCGAGCGCGAGGTTTCGGTCGTTGCCGCCCGGTCACACGACGGCACGGTCGAGTGTTTCGACGTGACCGAGAACGAACACCGCGACCATATTCTGAAGATTTCGCGGGTGCCGGCGCGGGTCTCCGACGCGGCCGCGGCCGAGGCGCGACGTATCGCCGAAACGATTGCGCGGAAATTCGGCTATGTCGGGGTGCTCGCGGTCGAAATGTTCGTGCTCGGGGATGGCGGAATTCTCGTCAACGAGATCGCGCCGCGGGTGCACAATTCCGGCCATTGGACGATCGACGGCGCTTCGGTGTCGCAATTCGAGCAGCATGTCAGAGCGGTGGCCGGATGGCCGCTGGCGAGCCCTATTCGGCGCGGCCGCGTGGAGATGACCAACCTCATCGGTAGCGAGGTCGAGGATTATCGGACCTGGCTCGCCATGCCGGGTACGGCGGTGCACCTTTACGGCAAAGCGGCGGTGCGCCCGGGCCGCAAAATGGGCCACGTCACACGTGTTTTTTGACACGCCCGCGGTGGACTTTTCGGCCCTATTCTGCTACAGGCCCCGCCCAAGACGGCGCAGGCCCGCGCCCGGGCCGTCCAGCAATCCCCTGAACCGAATGCAAAAGGAGCACGCGTGCAGGTTCTCGTCCGTGACAACAATGTCGACCAGGCCCTCAAAGCGCTCAAGAAAAAGATGCAGCGCGAGGGCATTTTCCGCGAGATGAAGCTCCGCGGCCATTACGAAAAGCCATCGGAACGAAAGGCGAGGGAGCGGGCGGAAGCGATCCGCCGCGCTCGCAAGCTTGCGCGCAAGAAGTTGCAGCGCGAGGGCCTGTTGCCGATGAAGCCGAAACCCACCACCGGGCCCGGCGCCGCGCGATCCGGCCCGCCGCGCGCGCCGCGCTTCGGCTAAGGCGTTCTCCGCGATTATTGCCTCTTAACGATGAACGCGGGCGCCCTTGGCTCGCGCCTTTCTTTGGCATTTTGGAGTGCTATCGTCGTGCTTCGAGGGCGCCAAGACGGGTGGCAAGGCGGGTGCCACGAGGCCTCGGATGACACGACCGGAAGACGCCAAGACCGAAGCGGCGCCGCGGCGTGCTGCGTGCTCGGCGCTCGCCGGGGGCGTGTTCCTGGTCGCGGCTGTTGCGCTGGCCGGTTGCGCGACGCTCGGCAATCCGCCGGCCTCCGATAAAGACGATCTGCATGACGCCACCGCGCAATCGAACCTGGCTTCGCTCAGCGAGGTCATTGAAAAACATCCGGATGACCCCCAAGCCTACAACATGCGCGGTGCGGTGTACGGCGAGGGTGGGCGCGATGCCGAGGCGCTCGCCGATTTCGACAAGGCGATCGGTCTCGATCCCAATTATGCGCAAGCTTACGCCAATCGCGCGCTGATCTATCGCAAGACCGGGAGACTCGATTTGGCGCTCGCCGACGATAACAAGGCGCTATCGATCGACGCCTCTTACGCACCGGCCTATCTCGGGCGCGGCATTGTTTACCGCGAGCAACACCGCGGCACGCAAGCGCTTACCGATTTCAACAAGGCGATCGCGCTGCGGCCCGACAATATCGAAGCTTATTACAATCGCGGCCTGCTCTATCAGAGTCAGCACCAGCATCAATTCGCCATCGACGATTTTTCGACCGCCATCGGCTTGGCCAACGGCAAGGTCCGGCCCTATGTCGCGCGCGGGCTCAGTTATCTGGCGATCGGCGACAATAAAGCGGCGGCGGACGATCTCGATCAGGCGGTGCAGAGCGATCCGCTGGATTTGCGGGCCTGGACCAGCCGCGGCCTCGCCTACGAGCGGCTTGGCGACAAAGAAAAGGCGGCAGGCTCTTATGCCAAGGCGCTCAATATCGACGACAAATACGAGCCGGCTAAAACCGGCTTTGCTCGCGTCGGCGGCAAAATTGGGCAGACCTACCCGACGTTTTGAGCGGCACCGCTTCAATCCAGATCGCCGGCCAGAAAGCGGCCGACGGCGTCGAGCGCGCCGTTGTTGTCGAGGTCCTCGTGGCCGCCGTCGAGAAAACGGGCGATATGCTTGGGCTGGTTGGCGAGATCGAACAAACGTTCGCCCATCGCATAGGGGACGGTCTGATCGCGCACGCCATGCAAGATCAAAAGCGGCGCGGTGACCTTGCCGATGCGTTGGTCGGAGCGAAACTGATCTTTCATCAGAAGCCCTACCGGCAGATACCAGTAATGCCGCGCGCCGACGGCAGCCGCGGATGTGAACGGCGCTTCGAGGATGACGCGGCCGACTGGCTTTTCCGCCGCCAGCGCGACCGCCACGCCCGAGCCGAGCGACTCGCCCCACAACACGATCTGCGCAATCGGATAACGCGCGGCGGCAAAGGCGTAGGCCGCCTCGGCGTCGGCGATCAGGCCTTGCTCGCTCGGTGACCCGCTCAAGCCGCCGTAACCGCGATATTCGAGCGCGACCAGGCCAATGCCGTCGGCGATGAGCTTACGAAACCGCACGACCCGATATTTGAGTGCGCCGCCGTTGCCGTGAAAGTAAATGATGACGGGTTTGCCGTCGCGCGGCGGCACGTGCCACACCATGATGGGGGTGCCGTCCGACGCGGTGAGCGGTACCTCTTCGGCCTCGGCGAAGCCGGCCGCCGCCGGCGTGGTGTGAACCGTTTCAGGAAAATACATCAACGAACGTTGCGCGAAGTAAATCGTTGCGGTGATGCCGATATAGCCACAAATCGCGGCGGCGCAGATCCAGCTGAGCGTGGTCAAGATGGGAGGGCCGAACTGGCGCAATCGACGGGCCTATTTGCTCGGTAAAAAGCAAACCGGCCGGCTAAGGTAAGCCGGCCGGCCAATTCAACTTTTTGCCGCGGATCGACGGCAAGCTTAGCCTGGAGCGGTACGGTTACCCGGCAGATCTGGTCAGCGACAGACCTGTTCAGCGACAGACTTGCACGGTCCGCCAGCGGTAACCCACGCCTTCAACCCAGACTTGGCGCTTGGCCCACCAACAGCCGGGCGCGAGTTCGGCATAGCCGGGGCCAGGAGGAGGTCCAGGCGGCGGATAATAAGCGCCCGGGGGCGGTGGCGGCGGATAATAGCCGGGCGGTGGCGGTGGCGGCGGGCTATTGGCGATGGCGCTGCCGATGATGGCGCCGGCGGCAACGCCGCCGAGGACACCCGCGCCCACGGCGCAGCCGTAACAGCCTGCGTTCGCGGGGCTTGGGCCAGCCAGTGTGGCGAGGCCGAGAGCCGTCGCCGCGGCCAGCCCGATGAGCGATTTATGCATGTGTTTTCCTCATGTGATCGGCCGGGCGCCGACCATGACCTGAATGCGCGGGAAGTCCCCGTAAACCCCCGATATTCCCCTAAACCGTAGATCGACTATTTGGCGGAAGTTTGGTGCCGAGATTGTGTCCCGTCATCGACACTCCATGCCCGGGTGTCCCACAGGGCCACCCGCCATGTTTGACTCAACTTTACGCGGAGAGGTTCAAAGCCGGCGCTATTAATAACAGGCGCGTACCCAGGCGTACCCGTTCCATACGTTGCGCAAGCGGCAACCGCCATAGTAAGGCGGCGGGGGGTAGTAGCCGTACGGCCCGTAGGGATAGTAATACGGCGCGGCCAACGCACTGCCGACAAGGGCACCGGCGACGAAACCGCCCGCTCCCCAGCCCCAACCGCCACCCCGCCAGCCGCCGCCGCGCCAACCGCCGCCGCCCCAGCGCGCTTCCGCTGTGCTCGACGTCGCCATCGCGACGGCAGCGAGACTCGCCGCCATAACCAGAGCCGTTAAAATCTTCCTCATGACATCACCTCGACACTGGGTGTCTTCACCCGCAACTCAACCGCCCCTCGATCCCTAAAGTTCCCATTTTCAGGTGAATGCAGACTGAACAAACATGCCTGAATCCGGCCATCATTTGTAAGGGTATCAGGAAGCGGCCAGAAAGCGAGCATTATGGCACTCACCTACGCCATCGGCGATATCCATGGCGCACTGCAAAAACTGCGAAGCCTGATTGGGCGCTGCGAAGAGCATGCCGCCGGCCGGCCGATGAAGTTTGTCTTCCTCGGCGATTACATCGATCGCGGGCCCGAATCCGCCGACGTGGTCCGCCTTTTGATCGATCTTCGCTCGAAAATGCCGAATCGCGTCAGCGCGCTGCGCGGAAATCACGAGGCCACTGTGCTCGCGATCGTCGACGGCGAAATCCCCGCCGCGGCTTGGCTTTCGCAGGTTGGCGCGGCGACATTGCGGAGCTATGGTATCGACGACGCCAGTAAAATACCTCGAGCGCACCTCGATTGGATGCGCTCCTTGCCGCTCAACCTCGACGACGGCCGGCGTTTCTTCGTCCACGCCGGTATCGCGCCGGAGCAGCCGCTGGACGCGCAGCACGAACGCGACCTGCTGTGGATCAGAGAGCCTTTTCTCTCCGATCGGCGCGACTATGGCCGCCTGATCGTTCACGGTCATACCCCGTTGCCCGGCACCAGTCCGGATTTGCGCGGCAATCGGCTGAATCTCGATACCGGCGCCGGGTACGGCGGGCCGCTAACGGCTGCGGTTTTCGCCGAGGACCAGACGCCGCCGATCGCTTTCCTTCAGGCCACGTGACGCCGGCACGGCCGGGCTCCACTGCGGCAATCCGCCGCATGCGTTTAGCCATTGTCTTACCTGAGGTTTTCGCCCGCAGCCGCGGCTCCTGAAGCGATGGCAGGCTGCGCTATGCTGCGCGGTGATTCGCACGGCGGGGTCGATTCCATGAAAAATAGGGCGGCAAATCGCAAGCCGACGGCTTCCCGCCCGCCGCGCGCAAAGCCGTATCGCCTTCAAATCGGCAAACGCGATGACGCGCCGGCGCCGAAATCATCGCGGACCCGGTCGCGTTCCGCGGTGATGCGGCTCGCGGCCGAGGTTGACCTACTGGCGGCGAAACTCGAAGCCTCGCAGGCCCGGATCGCCGACCTTGAGGCCCGCGTCGATATCGATCCGCTCACCGACACGCTCAACCGGCGCGGGTTCGAGCGCGAGCTCCGTCGCTCGCTGGCCTACGTCAAGCGCTACGGCACCGGGGCCGCATTGCTCTATCTCGATCTCGACGGCTTTAAGCCGGTGAACGACCGCCACGGCCACGCCGCCGGCGACGCCGTGCTCAGGGCCATTGCCGCAGCGCTTGTAAGGCATGTTCGGGCGTCCGACGTGGTGGCGCGGATCGGCGGTGACGAATTCGCCGTGCTGTTATGGAACGTCAGCGGCCCCGCCGCGGCCGCCAAAGCCGGTGCCCTTGAAACCGCCGTTTATGCGACGCCGGTGCGCTGGCGCAGTTCGACGCTGGTGGTAGGGGCGTCCGCCGGCGTCGCGCTCCTTGGCGCGCTCGATACGCCAGCCGAGGTATTGGCGCGCGCCGACGCGGCAATGTATGCCCGCAAAGCGGAACGGCGCGGATTATCGACAGCGTTATTGGCGGGGGCCGCCGGCGGGTGACCTCGCGGCCGGCCATACAGGTTTCGACCTCTGCTCTGGTCACGCCTTAAGCGATTATGTCCGGCGTCAGCTCGTCTTCGAGGAATTTGATGCGGTCCCGCAGGTGCAGCTTGCGCTTTTTCAGGCGCTGCACCTGAATCAGATCGGAGCCCGGTGATTCTTGCAGCGCAGCAATCGCGGCATCGAGGTCGCGATGCTCCTGCTGCAGGCGTGCCAGTTGCGCCCGAAGCTCGCGTTCTTCCTCTTGTGTCATCGCCGCCTTGGTCGCGCCTTGGTGGGCCCTTTGGCACGGTCTTAGGCCGGTAAGCCGCCATGGATTATCGCGTTTTGGTTAAACTCCGACAAGCCCGCCAGATCCCCGCAAATCACAGCCCTACACAGTGGGGGATTTTCGGCAAGTTCGAAAGGGAGTATGATCGCCCCATGGGTAGGACGGCGTAGGGGATAGGCAGCAAACTGACGCAAGGAGAACAGCCACATGGCGATCCAATCGCATCTTGCGGAACTCGAAAAACGACACGAGGCCCTGGAGCGGGAAATCAACGAGGCTCTTAGCCACCCGTCGGCCGATGATCTGGAAATCATAAAATTAAAACGCCGAAAATTGTACGTAAAAGACGAGATCGTGCGCTTAAGGCAAGACGAATTCGTCCATTAGTTTGTTCAGCTAAAGCGGCTAAATTTGTTGAGGTGTCCCCGTGAAAGCGGGGGCTGCGGGTGATTATTGCTTATTGGGGACCAACGCGTTCCCATTCACGCGGCGACGGTCCTAGCAGGAGGTCAGCTTGCTTTCGCTAACACGCGAAGCTTGAATTTTTGAATCTTCCCGGTGCTCGTCTTTGGAATCTCGGCGAACACGATGTAATGCGGGCATTTGTAGGACGCGAGGTGTTGTTTGCACCAGGCGATAAGCTCCTCGGCGCTCGCGGTCGCGCCGGGCTTTAATTCCACAAACGCGCACGGCGTCTCGCCCCATTTGTCGTCGGGTTTTGCCACCACCGCGACCACCTGCACAGCCGGGTGCTTGTAGAGCGCATCCTCGACCTCGATCGAGGAAATATTCTCGCCGCCGGAAATAATGATGTCCTTGGAACGGTCCTTGAGCTGGATATAGCCGTCGGGATGAACGACGCCGAGATCGCCGGAATGAAACCAGCCGCCGGCGAAAGCCGCTTCGGTCGCCGATCTATTTTTCAGATAGCCCTTCATCACCACATTGCCGCGGAACATCACTTCGCCGAGCGTTTCGCCGTCGCGCGGCAC
>Ga0181531_10000897_pt1 | contig 19421 bp, 23 predicted proteins | sample PEATcosm2014_Bin_38_FD_119743 | JGI IMG/M metagenome (GOLD analysis project Ga0181531, IMG submission 119743) | Peatland microbial communities from MTU Mesocosm Facility, Houghton, MI, USA - PEATcosm2014_Bin11_10_metaG | ecosystem: Environmental > Terrestrial > Soil > Wetlands > Peat | place... | reverse complement strand
GCGGTTTGGGCCGTGTGGCCGGAGACGCGCGCGCTTTGTGTTGCAAAGGACTGAGTGGAATGCTGAATTTTCTATTGCGACGGCGCCTCGCTTCGTTCGAGGCAGATTACGATTACAATATGGATTATGCGCGGGAAATCCTGGCGGCCGATCGCGGCGCATTTATGAAATTTGCGGGTGTGATGGGGTTTTCGGCGTGGCGGCGCGATGTTCCGGCCGCGGCCTACTTCGCCGCCAAGATCGCCGCCACCGCGGTCGAGGATTGCGGTCCGTGCACGCAGTTGATGGTGACGATGGCCGAGCGGGCCGGTGTGCCGGCCGCCACACTGCGCGCCGTGCTGGCCGGCGATGCGCGCGCAATGGGAGACGAAGCGGCGCTAGGCTGGCAGTTTGCCCGCGCCGTACTCGCACACGACCCGGCGGCGGAGGCATTGCGCCGCCGGGTGGCCGAGCTTTGGGGGCGGCGGGCGGTGATTTCGCTGGCCTATGCGATTACCGCGGGGCGCCTGTTCCCTACGCTGAAATACGCGCTCGGTCACGGCGCCGCGTGTGCACGGGTCAGCGTGGCCGGCGCAGCAATGCCGGTTTCCCGCGCGGCATGAGCGAGGCCGCCGCGTTCGAGCCGCATCGGCGGGCGCTGACCGGCCTCGCCTACCGCATGCTCGGCAGCGTTTCGGACGCCGAGGACGTTGTGCAGGACGCGTTTCTGCGTTGGCACGCGGCTTCCCGTGCCGACGTCGCGGAACCGCGGGCGTACCTGATGCGCGTGGTGACGCGGCTGTGCCTCGACGTGCTGAAATCCGCCCGCGCCCGCCGCGAAACCTATGTCGGCCCTTGGCTGCCGGAACCGGTGTTGGACGCGGCCGCGGTGCAGCCGGACACCGCGGGCGAGCTGGCGGAAGATATCTCGGTGGCCCTATTGCTTGCATTGGAGCGTCTTTCACCCGCGGAGCGCGCCGCGTTCCTGCTGCATGACGTATTCGACCGGGATTTCACCGAGATCGCCGCAACGCTTGGCCGCAGCGAGACTGCGTGCCGTCAGCTCGCTTCACGCGCCCGCGCCCATGTGCGCGCCAGCCCACGGCGCTTTGCCGCCGACCCGGCTGAGGGACAGCGCCTCGCGGCCGCGTTCATGCTGGCAGCCCAAACCGGTGATGTGCGGGCGTTGACCGGCCTGCTCGCGGAAGATGCCACTTTGCACAGCGATGGCGGCGGCGTGCGGATCGCGGCGCTGAACGTGATCCGCGGCGCCGACAGGATCGCCCGTTTCACGGTCGGCGTAGTGCGCAAGGGAGAAATTACGATGGATGTGGAGCCGGCCCTGATGAACGGCCTGCCGGGCTTTGTGCTGACGGACTCGCGCGGCGACGTGCGGACTGTGGCATTCGAAGTTGCGGATGGCATGCTGAGCGCCATCTATTTGGTCGCCAACCCTAACAAACTTAAGCATTTACGGCCAGTGGCGTAGGAAGAAGGCCAGGGGCTCTGCCCCTAGACCCCGCTGGGGCCGGAGGCCCCAGACCCCTTTTCATAAAGCAGGTCATAAGGGACTTGTCCTTAGCGGGGGTCCAGGGGGGCAGAGCCTCTGGCCTTCTTCCTACCGCCGCTCTATGTAGAGCCGCCAAGGCAGACGAAAGCACCGCCATGGCTCCCGACAGCATTAACCCGTTCCACATCGCCGAGGCGTTGGCCTTCGACGATGTGCTGGTGGTGCCCGCCTACAGCCAGGTGCTACCCACGCTCACCGACACCAGCACCCGCCTGACCCGCGGCATCATGCTCAACATTCCGCTGATGTCGGCAGCCATGGATACGGTGACCGAAGGTGCGATGGCGATCGCGATGGCGCAGCAGGGCGGCATCGGCGTGATTCACAAGAACCTCACCGCCGACGAGCAGGCCGCCCAGGTTCGGTCGGTGAAGAAATTCGAGTCCGGCATGGTGGTGAACCCGGTTACGATCCATCCGGACCAGACGCTGGCCGATGCGCGGGCGCTGATGGCGACGTACCGGATCAGCGGCATTCCGGTGGTGGAACGTGATGGCAAGCTGGTTGGGATTCTGACCAATCGCGACGTGCGCTTTGCGACCGACCCGAATGTGCTGGTTGCCGCGCTGATGACGCGCGAGCACCTGATTACCGTCACCGGCAACCCCGGCTTCGACCAGGCGCGGCATTTGCTGCATCGCCACCGCATCGAAAAACTGCTGGTGGTGGACGAGGATTATCGCTGCGTCGGGCTGATTACGGTGAAAGACATGGACAAGGCGGAGGCGCATCCGCTGGCCAACAAGGACGAGTTCGGCCGCCTGCGCGTCGCGGCGGCGACCGGCGTTGGCGATGACGGGCACGCGCGTGCGGTTGCGCTGATCGAGGCCGGGGTGGATGTGCTGGTGATCGATACGGCGCACGGCCATTCTGCCGGCGTGCTGGCGCAGATCGATCGCGTGAAGCGGCTTTCCAATTCGGTGCAGCTGGTAGCCGGCAACGTGGCGACGCCGGAGGGCGCGCGGGCGCTGATCGAGGCCGGCGCGGATGCGGTAAAGATTGGCATCGGGCCGGGCAGTATTTGCACAACGCGTGTGGTGGCCGGCGTCGGCGTGCCGCAGTTCACCGCGGTGCTGGAGACCGCCGCCGCGTGCCACGAGCAGGACGTGCCGGCGATCGCCGATGGCGGCATTCGCACCAGCGGCGATATCGTGAAAGCGATCGGCGCCGGCGCGGATGTGGTGATGGTGGGATCGTTGCTGGCGGGCACCGACGAAGCGCCCGGCGAGGTGTTTCTATATCAGGGCCGCAGCTACAAATCCTATCGCGGCATGGGCAGTATCGGCGCCATGAGCCGCGGCAGCGCGGATCGGTATTTCCAGCAGGATATCAAGGACACTTTGAAACTGGTGCCGGAAGGCATCGAAGGGCGCGTCGGGTATAAAGGCCCGATGAGCGGCGTGGTGCACCAGCTGGTGGGGGGGCTGCGGGCTGGTATGGGTTATACCGGAAGCGCTACGATTGGCGAGCTGCACCAGCGCGCGCAGTTCCGCCGCATTACGGGGGCGGGGTTGCGGGAAAGCCATGTGCATGATGTGGCTATTACTCGGGAAGCGCCTAATTATAGGCAGGAATAAGAAGGCCAGGGGCTCTGCCCCTGGACCCCGCTGGGGCCGTAGGCCCCAGACCCCATTTCATTTGTTCCGAGTCTGGCACTGGCACCGAGTCTAATCGGTGGACTCCCGCCGCGCAGCGCTAACGACATCGGCGGCACGCCGACCGGGGTCCAGGGGGCGGAGCCCCTTGGCCTTCTTGCTCTAGGATTATCATGACCCCAGCCGCCCGTATCGCCGCAGCCATCGATTTGCTCGAAGCGATTGACGCCTCCCCGCGCCCCGCCGACGCCATGGCCAATGAATTCTTCCGTGCGCGGCGCTTTATCGGCAGCGGCGATCGGCGCGCGGTTTCCGACCGGGCGTGGGGCATTCTGCGCAGCCGGCGGCGGCTGACCTGGTGGCTCGATAGGGCGGGGGCGGCCTCGACGCCGCGGCTGCTGGTTGCCGCGAGCCTGCTGCTGGAGAGCTGGTCGCTGGACGGGGTGGCGCAGTCGTTTTCCGGCGGGCAGTTCGCCCCTGCCCCACTGCTGGCACCCGAGCGCGCCGCGCTGCGCACGCTGGAAAGCCGCACCTTGGAACATCCGGACATGCCGCCTTCGGTGCGGCTGGAAGTGCCCGACTGGATTTTTCCGCTTCTGGAAGCGCGCTTTGGCGATGCGGTGGAGGCCGAGCTGGCGGCGCTCGGCACGCCGGCGCCGCTCGATCTGCGGGTGAATTTGCTGAAAACCACGCGCGAGCAGGCGCTGGCGGCGCTGGCGGCGGAGGGGATCGATGCCGTGCCGACGCGCTACAGCCCGTGGGGCCTGCGCATGCCGGGGCGACGGGCACTGACCACGGGGCCGGCGTTTCAGGCGGGGCTGGTCGAAATCCAGGACGAGGGGTCGCAGCTTGTCGCGGTGCTGGTAGGGGCGGCGCCGGGCATGCGCGTGGCGGATTGGTGCGCCGGCGCCGGCGGCAAGACCCTGGCGGTGGCGGCGACGATGGGAAATCGCGGGCACATCGTGGCGTGCGATGTGCATGACAAACGGCTGGCGGCGTGCGTGCAGCGGCTGCGTCGCGCGGGGGTGCATAACGTGGAGCGCCATTTGATTGAGGCCGGGGACAAGTGGACGAAGCGTCGGGCCGGGAGTTTCGATCGTGTTCTGGTTGACGTGCCGTGCACAGGGTGCGGAACATGGCGCCGCAACCCGGACGCACGCACGCGCCTGACGGAGACGGACCTGGCGGAACTGGTGATCAAGCAGGCCAACATTCTGGATACCGCGTCCCGCCTGGTGAAAATCGGCGGCCGGCTGATTTACGCCACCTGCTCGCTACTGCCGGCCGAGAATGAGGACCAGATCGAGGGGTTCGTGCAGCGGCACCCCGATTTTTCGCTAGTGCCGTTGGGCGAGGCCTGGCCGTTGCCGGGGGCGCCACCTTGCGACGGGCCGTTCCTGTCGCTGACGCCGCGGCGGCATGACACGGACGGGTTTTTCGGCGCCGTGCTGGCGCGGGCGGCCGCATGATTTCGGTGCGCCGCGCCCGCGCCTCCGACGCCGCCGCGATCGGCGCGGTGCACGTGGCGGCGTGGCGCAGCACATATCCAGGTATTCTGCCCGACGGGTATTTGTCGCGCATGTCGGCCTCGCGGCAGGCGATGTTTTATGAGGGCTCCATCGCGGCGGGGGGGACGGTGATTGTCGCCGCGCCGAATACCGGCAGCCCGCGGCTGGTGGGGTTCACGACGGCTGGGCCCGCGCGCGTGCGCGGTTTGGGCGATGGCGAGATCGAAACGCTGTATGTGCTGGACGACTGGCGGGACATGGGGATCGGCCGCGGATTGTTGCGCGCGGCGGCTAAGGATTTGGCCGCGAAGGGATGCCGGTCGGCGTTTCTGTGGGTACTGCGCGACAATCCAAGCCGTTTTTTCTACCAGCATTTGGGGGGGCAGCAGGCTGCCTTCGGCGAGACACGTGTGGCGGGAGTGACGCTGCCGCAGACGGCGTTTTGCTGGGACCCGATTGATCGCCTGCTGGCGGCATCTCCAGCGTAACTAAATGGCCTTTGCCATGGGGCGCGCTATGCTAGACGTCTTCCACGCCGCATACGATCTACGTGCGGTCGCTTTGTTTACGGGGCTTTCAACGTCAGTTCACCGTTCGTAAAATATATCGAGGGGCACTGTCCGGGCTGGCATGCCCCGGAGGGTGCCGGATCAGTTGAACCTTGCAATGAAAACGTAACAACTGGGGCGCCTTGCTCCCAGCCAAGCGATTGATCAGGGGTGAAGTTGAAGTAAATCGAATAATACTGATTTCCGTTACGAGATAGTAGTCGATCAAACTCAATTGTTTGATTATAGAGGCTGCCCTGCCATGATCCGACGTCGATATCGCTCTGGCAGAGTTTGCATTTCGATGAAATTGTCACATCAGGTGAGAAGACATGTTTTGTCTTCAGTGAATACGTTGTTATGCTCGGTATTCCTGTATTATCGTCAACGTGTACCGTAAATGATCCGGCGATCGTTCCGGACGGCGGGATTGTGATCCTAGTCAACTTGTACGTGTAATCTGCGGCATCCGCAGGACACATGAGGAGTATTCCAAGAACGGCAGGGACAAAACGTTGCTGCAAGGCCATGGCTGCGTATCCGATCAGCGGTTGGAGTTAGCGCGGCATTCTGTCGAAGACGAGGCATTCGGATGCCGCTCTTGAGGTTGTATTCGTGCCGCGTTTAGGTGTTGGGGGGAGTTACGCGGTTATTCTAGCCAGCGCCGTAAGACTCAGCAAGCGACAAAGCGACTCCATAGCGCCCCCCTCGCGGCGACGAGTGTACTGCATCCAAAAGGAGGTCTGCCGTGAAGCGGGGCAACGGTGGGCCCACATTTGCAAAACTCAATACTTCCGAACCAAAACTACGACGCTGAAAAGACTGCCCTTTTTTCGGCGCAAATGTTTGGTGCGAAATGTTGGCGAGCCCGTAGCATGGCTGGAGTGCAGAAAACCTTCATCTTCACCTCGGCGCGTAGGACGACACTATGCATTGGGGGTAAGCCGTGGGTTGACCGACGATACGACGAAGCGCCGCGTCCGACGCTCGAAGCCGGCCTAGTAGGTCCGCCAGGTCCCCCAGTGCCGCGGCTCGACTTGGTCTGTTCAATGGCGCAATTGACTTGATCTATTGAATGTTGTCGGATAAAGTATTCGGGAGGTGGATACATACATGGGCAACTGGCAGGCATCGAACGCAAGGCTTCGCCTACCCGAGATCATCGACGCCGCAGTCGCCGGGCAGCCGCAATTCGTCCAGCGCCGGGACGGCAAGGAGGTTGTTGTCGTGTCCCGCGACTACTACGAGCGAACAAAACCAAACCTGAAATCCTTCCTCCTCGAAGGCGGCTATTCCGGCGAAGGCGAAGCAGCGTTCGACGAGATTTTGCGCGATGTCCGGGCAAGCGCTCCGGATTTCCTGACGCGGCATAAATCGGCACCGTGATCCGTTGGTGTTCATTCTCGACACCGACGTTCTGAGCAATCTGCGCAAGGAAAAAAAGGATCCGCGCGTTCGGTCCTGGGTAGAACAGATCGGCTGGCCCGAGCTTTCCACCACGGTCATCACGGTCACCGAATTAAAATGCGGCATCGAACGGCAGCTGCCCCAGCACCCCGACTACGCCCGGCGCACACAGGCGTGGCTGGACGCATTGCTGGACGTCGGCGGTCCCAGGATTTACGTGCTGAGTGTCCGGGCGGCGCTGATTCTTGCCACCATGCACGAAACGCCGGCTTTGCGGAACTTCGTTGTGCCTGATCGCCGGCAGAAAACGCCAAAGACCGCCGCGGACCTGGCCATCGCCGCGATCGCCTTGGCGGAAGGCGCGGTTGTAGCCACAGGAAACGCATCGCACTTCGTAGAAATCAGCGCATGTTTCACGCTGCCCGGCGTCTATAACCCTTTCAAGGATCAATGGGTGGTGACGCCATCCGAGGCGGGGCACGCCAGCCTGTAGCGGACATTATGCTCCCGATCATCGCCCGCAACCCCGAACAAACCCCGCCGCGGGCGCCTAGTAAAATCGCGGAATGGGACCGATCTGCTTGGTCTGATTTGGCAGCCTCACGAACGTTTCGTCGACAAAACACCAGCCCCACCCTTCCGGCGGATCGTAACCCTCGATCACGGGATGCCGGGTCTCATGAAAATGTTGCCTGGCGTGGCGGTGCGGAGAATCGTCACAGCAACCAACATGCCCGCACGTGCGGCAAATCCTGAGGTGCAGCCAAGGGGAGTTTATCTTTAGGCACTCCTCGCATCCGCGCGATCCAGGCGTGACCGTGGTGATGGTTCCAAGGTGGGTGCAGTGCTTTTCCATTGTTGCGCCTTTCACTTGGTTGCCGGCCGCTCACAAATTGAGCAATCTCGGACCGCTGACGAACGGACTTCCCCGAACATAAAACCTCAGAACCCGGTCCGCATCCCGCGAAATGCCAATCCTGGTGCTCTCCCCAATATCGCCTGGTTCGCGGTCACCGTGCCGCAGCCACAGCGACCCCTCCCGGCACAAATCGAGCCCATCGAGTGACCGATCGATCCGCAACGCCATGGCGAGCCTTCCCGGGCCTCGTGCCAGGTCGCGCAGGCGCTCGGTGCCGCGATTGTACTGCATGATCGGGATGCCTTCTAGCGGATCGAGTGCCCTGATCAGCACGCCGGCGCCGGTTCCCGGTACCTCGCTCGAGACATTCAGCATGTAGGAAATGCCGTAGGCTAGATAAACATAAGCGTGCCCACGCTCAAGAAACAGCGTGCGATTGCGTGGCGTCATCCCCCGATAGGCGTGCCCGGCGGCGTCGCCGATGACGTAGGCTTCGGTCTCGACAATACGGCCGCTGGCGGTGCCTTCAGGCAACTCGCGCACCACGACCTTGCCAATCAAATAGCGGGCGAGTGATTCCGTATCGATCGGCAGCTCGGCGCGCGCGAGCGGCGGGTGGCCGGCCTTACGGCGGCCGGGTTTCACTTCATCAGCTCGACCAAATGCGCGCGCGACGGCCCCGGAGGGAACGGATCGCCGAAATACTGCGTCTCGCGCGCCACCTTGCCGTCGGCGAACTCCATGATGCTCACGGTGTAGGAGGGGCGCCCGTCATAGGTCAGAACGAATTCGCTGACCCAGAGGTCGCCTGCCCCGATAATGCGCCGCACGGAAAAACGTTTCATGTTCGGCTGCACGGTGCGCGACGCCTGAATATTCGACCGGCCACGGATGCGCTCGCCGGATTGCGGATATTCGAGCACCGCGTCGTCCCGGTAGATCTGGTGCTCCGTCGCGAAATCGTTCGCATCCGAGGCCGCCCAGTGGCGGTCCAGCGCCGCGCGAATTTCCTGGTCTTGCATTACGCACCTCCTGGTCCATCGGCCGCGCCAAGTTGATGTTCGATATCGATCGCCGCAAGCAGACGCGGGATTTCTACTCTGATAATCGGCAACAGCCGGTGCGTGTCGATGCCGAAATACTGGTGCGCGACCATGTCCCGCAACCCGGAAAACCCCTGCCAATCTACCGCCGTGTGACGCCCGCAAATCTCCGGCGGAAGCGCCTTGATGGCTTCCCCCAGCTCGGCGAGCGCATTCTTGATCGCGCGGTAGCCCATCCGATCGGCGTGCGGCAGGGCATGGAACGTCTCGCTCTGCATGTCCTCGACAAAGTCGCGCAGGTCCGCGGCTGCCTCGCGAATATCAACGAGGCGCTGCGCCGTGGTTCGCGCCATCAGAAGACCCGGACCATATCACGTTCCGCCGCGGCCGCCACACCGGGTTTCATGGCCGAGCGCTCGCCGATATCCACGGGGCGCCCGATCGACTGTTCCAGTTGGCGCTTGAGGCGCGCAATGTCGAACAGGGACGGCGATGCCTCGGGCGAGAATGCGACGGCGATATCGACGTCGCTATCCGGGCCGGCGTCACCCCTGGCGACCGAACCAAACACCCATAGGTCAGCCACGCCCTCGCGCCGCAGCGCCGGCTCCTGGTCGCGCAGTTGGCGGAGGGTTGCCGCCAATTGGGGTGGCTGCCGCTCGGCTTCATGCAGGAAATCCTCGATCAGCCGGCCTACCAAATCCTGCAGCTTTTCACCGCGCGCAGCGGCTACTGCCTTGATACGGCTACGCGTTTCGACAGGAACCCTGACCGATAGGAACGCTGTGTTGTCCATCCGAGGCTCCTTGCACAAACCATCTTGTGCACAAATTAACAGCTATCGCCTCTCCGGGCAAGCGTCGCTCACCTACAAACTCCAACCCCCGTCCAGCGCGATCATCTGCCCTGTCACATAGCCCGCGCGGCTGGACGCCAGGAAAACCGCCATCTCCGCCACCTCCTCAGGCTGCCCGTACCGCTTGATGGAAAGCGTGGAGAGCACCGCGTCGTGCCAGGCCTGGTCGAATGCGGTTTCCTTCAGGCGCAGGAACATGCCGGTTTCGATCACCCCGATGGCGATGCCGTTGGCGCGCACATTGTGGCGGCCCTCCTCCTTCGCGATGCCTTTTATGAGTTGCTGCACCGCGCCCTTCGGCGCCACCGACAGCACATCCTGCGGCGGCCAGCGCAGCAGGCCGGCGGAGCCGATATGCACGTAGCTGCCGCCGTGCGCGCGCAAATGCGGCAAGGTGGCGTAGATAATGTTGAAGAAGCCGTTGACGTCGTCGTTGATGACGCGGCGCCATTCCTGCGGTGTGACCTCGGCGATAAAGCGCATCTTGATGTCGTAGCCGGTGGCGATGAAAACGGAATGGATGCGTCCGTGTTCAGCGGCCAGCGCATCGATCGCCGATTTCAAACCTTCGTCGTCGGCGACATCGAATTGCAGCAGCACGGCGTTGCGGCCGGTGGCCCGCACGCCGGCCGCGGCCTGTTCGGCGCCGGCGCGGTTGTTGCGGTAGCTGATGGCGACGTCGCTGCCTGCTTCGGCCGCGCGCTTACAAATCGCCTGGCCGACGCCGCCGCTGCCGCCGACCACCAGGGCAATGCCCTCGGGAAAATCGGAGGCGTTGTGCGGGGCTGTGTTCATGCGGCATTTTCCTGTGTCTGGAAGGAAATCGGCGCGGCGGCGCGGCCGAGAATCGTCGTGCGGGGCGCGCCGGCCTGGTCCACCGATTGCAGATGCAGCGAGGATTGCTGCATGGTTGCGGTGGCGATCCACCAGCGCCCGCCACGCCGCACATAGGTGTCGTGATAGGCCCCCGCCATTTGCATCAGGGTGCGCGCCGCGAGATCGATGCCGTAATAAAAAACCTCCCACTCGCCCGCGGCGGTATCGGCGCCGGTGAGAGTGATGCGTGGGTTTTGGCCGTGATGCATGTCGAACGCCTGGGTCCGCGCGGCACCCTGGCGGATGATCGCCATGAAGGCCTCGCGGTTGTCGTAGCGGGGCAGGCCTTCGTAGTCGACGACCACATCCTCGGCCAGGCAGTCGCGCACGTCGTCCGGGCGTTTCTGGTCTAGCGCGCGCCAGTAGCGGTATTTGAGCGCCTCGATCGCCTCGATATCGGTCAGCGTGCGAAGGCGCTGCTCCAGCCTATCAAGCCGGGCAGAGATCGACATTCCCCCCTCTCCTTCCCCGGTTTTAGCGCCGGGTCACTGCCGATTTGCGCGGTGGATTGGGTTGTAGGGATACGCAAATGCGCTATCTTGTGTCAAACGGGGTGGGCCCTGCGACATCGAGGTCGCTTGCGGTGAGCGCGTATGGTAAACGCGTCGCCTATGACAGCTCTGGCCTCCCTCCCCGTTCGTATGTCGGTCGACGAGTTCCTGGACTGGGCGTCCGTAACCGACGGGCGCTGGCAGTTGGTGGATGGTGTGCCCTACGCGATGGCACCAGCCGGGCTGGTTCATGGTGCATTGCAGTCTGAATTCAGCAGGCTGATCGGCAACCATCTGCGCGTGACCGGCTCCGCGTGCGCGACGATCATCGCCCCCGGCGTGGTGCCGCGGTTTCTGGCCCAGCATAACATGCGGGTGCCGGACATCGCGGTGACGTGCACTGCATTTGGCCGGGATGCGCGCGCGTTGACGGAGCCGGTGCTGATTGTGGAGATCCTGTCGCCAAGCAACCAGGCAGCGACGTGGGCCAATGTTTGGGCCTACACGTCGATCCCCAGCATGCGGGACATCGTGGTGTTGCGGTCCGACCGGGTGGAGGCCAGCCTGCTACACCGTCTGCCCGATGGCACGTGGCCCGATCGCCCCGTGGAGATTGATCAAGGGGCGCTGTCGCTTGAGAGCATTGGCCTGGTTCTGCCGCTGGTAGACGTGTACGCCACAACCGGCCTATCCCTAAAATAACGGGGTCTGGGGGCTTTAGTGCGCTGCACGCCAAGGCGTGACGGCCCCAGCGGGGTCCAGGGGCAGAGCCCCTGGCCTTCTTTTTCTTAGGGGGGGGAATGGAAGAAGACCGCCTGGAACGCCTGGAGCAGCAGGTGCGCGCGCTGGAGGACTTCAGCGCGATCCGGTCGCTCAAATACCGCTATTTGCGCGCGTGCGACCGCAAGGAACCCGATGTGGTGCGGGATTGTCTCGATCCCGACGGGGCCGTGATCGCCTATGAAGGCTTTCCGCGCTTTGAGGATCGCGAGAGTTTTGTGCGCGTTTTCCAGGACATGGGCTGCCGGCCGAATATCATCGACATGCACCACGGCCAGAATCCGGAGATTACGCTCACCGGCGCGGACAGCGCCACCGGCAAATGGGACCTGTATTTCAACACGATCGATACCGATGCCGGCACCGTGCTGCAGATGGCCTGTGCTTACAGCGATGTTTATACCCGCAAGCAGGGCCGCTGGTGGATCAGCGAAACTTGCACGCGCCGCACGTCGTTTCTGATGCAGCAGCAACAGCCCGACGGAACGTTGCGCGTGCTGGTGATGGGTGAAGCACCGCAGGTGCCTTATGGCCAGCTACCGGTCGAGGCATAGGCATTGGCCATGGAGTATCCGCGCGCGGAAGTGGAGGATGCGATTAGCCGGCTGGCGGCGGCGTTCGTGATTGCGGCGGAGCGCAACGAATGGGCGTGGATCGCGGACGAATTCTACCACGAGCAATGCACCTATGCCTGCCCCTATAGCGGCGCGATGCCCGTGGTGGTGCATACGCGGGCGGACATCAAGGCGACCCATTATGGAAGGGACATGGCGGTCGGTTCCGGCTGGGAAGGCTGGAGCTTTCCTATTGTCGGCTGGGCGGTGCAGGGCAATCAGATCATCAGCCACTGGATGAACCGCGGGCCGGGCCTGCGGCCGGACGGCAGCCATTACGAAACCCATGGCGTTAGCTTCATTACGTATGGCGGCGAGGGAAAGTTCAGCGCCCAGATGGATCTGTTCGATTTGGCGCACCAAATGCATCTTTGCGATGAGCTCGATGAGGTTGGGTTGCTGTCGCCACGGCTGAAGGCGGAGTGGGTGGTTCCGATGAAGCGGCGGCTGGTTGAGATGCTTGAAGGAAAGTGAAGGAAGGCCAGGGCTCTGCCCTGGACCCGCTGGGGCCGGGGGCCCCAGACCCCGATTAGCGCTGCGCGGCTTTTCCTTGCTTTGGGCGAAGCCATTCAATGAAATGGATTTTTGGCTTCACCGTTTCCCCAAACGATTCCTAATGAATGGGGTCTGGGGCCTACGGCCCCAGCGGGGTCCAGGGGCAGAGCCCCTGGCCTTCCTTGCCTGCCTTGCCTACGAACATCACAACTAGCAAGACCCGCCTATGCAATGCCTCGTTCTGGGTGCCGCGGCCGGCGGTGGGTTTCCACAGTGGAACTGCGGCTGCGCGAACTGCGCGCGGGCGCGCGGTGGCGATCCCGCGGCGCGGCCGCGCACGCAGGCCAGCGTCGCGGTTTCCGCCGACGGCGCGCGATGGGTGATCGTTGGCGCCAGCCCGGATTTGCGCCAGCAGATACTCGCCAATCCGGAGCTCGCGCCGCCGCCGGGCACGCGGGACTCACCGATCGCGGCGGTGGTGCTGGTGAGCGCCGACGTGGACGGGATCGCGGGCCTTTTGGTGCTGCGCGAGCAACATCGCTTCCGCCTGTTCGCACCGGCTAATATTTTGCGCGTGCTCGCCGAGAACGGCGTGTTCGCCAGCCTGGACACCGCGCTGGTGGAGCGCGTGGAGATTTCCGCTGGCGTGCCGATCGCGACTGGACTGGGTTTGACACTAACGTTGCTGCAAATGCCGGGAAAGGTGCCGCTGTATCAGGAGGCTGCGCGCGATGCGGCCGAGGTCGCGCCCGCGCCCACTTATGCGGCGCGTTTGGAGGGCGGCGGCCGTATGTGTGTGGTCGCCCCCGGCTGCGCCGAGCTTACCGACGCTGTGCTGCAACAGCTTGCCGGCGCCGACGTGTTGTTTTTCGACGGCACGCTGTTCCGCGACGACGAGATGATCGCGGCGGGGTTAGGCTGGAAGACCGGCAAACGCATGGGGCACGTTTCGGTATCCGGCCCCGATGGGGCACTGGCGCGGCTGGCGGGCCTGAAGGCGCGCAAAATTTTCTTCCACATCAACAACAGCAATCCGATGCTGCTGGACGATTCACCGGAGCGCCTGGTGGTGGAAGACGCTGGGTTCGCGGTGGCGTATGACGGCATGAAGATCGCGCCCTAAAGCGCGTCGCGCTGGGGGAACATGATGGTTTTAAATCCGGACGACCTGACCACGGCGAGCCGCGCCGCAATGGCGCAATTGCGGACGCCAGGCTCGCTGCACTGGGCGTCGGTCTATCTGCTGATCCTGACGGGCTACCTCTACACTAGCGAAATTCATGCGGGACGCTTGCGCGTGGTGGCTGCCGGTGCGGCCGTGTGGTTCGCCGATTGGATCAACGAAATCATCAACAGCGGCGTGTTGCACTGGACTGGCGTCGCCGCTCTGTGGACCGAGACCGGATCGACATTTTACCAGATCACTGTTGGCCTGAACGCGGAGAGCACTTTTCTGTTCGCGCTCTACGGAATGACCTTTGCCAAGATGTTGCCGGCCGATCCTTGTATGCGCATCCTGGGCATGAACAACCGCCTGGCCGTGGCGCTGGGACTCTCCGCGGTGTCGGTGTTTGTCGAAATCATGCTGACCGAGGCAGGCATCTTCCACTGGCACTACTGGTTCTGGAACGTGCCTTACGGACTGCCGGTGATTTTCCTGGCCGGCTACGTATGGTTCTTTCTCGCGGCGGCCTGGGCGCATGACGCGCCGAGCGACGCGGCCGCGTTCCGCCGCGCCGGCGCGCTTGGCGGCGTCGCGCTGGTGCTGGGGGTGGTGTTCGGGCTTATGGGTTGGTTATAGACTGCTCCGATGGACACCGAATTCAACGCCGCCGAGTTGGCCTTGCGCGACGCCGCGGTCGCCTCGCGAGCCGCTTCCCGCACGCTGGCGCGCGTCCCCGCCGCCGAGCGCGATGCGGGATTGCGGCACGCCGCGGCCGCGCTGCGCGACCACAAAGCCGCCATCCAGCGGGCTAACGACAAGGATTTGGCCGTCTTCCAAGGTGCCGCCGCGTTCCGCGATCGCATGACCCTCAACCCGGCCCGCATCGAGGCCATGGCAGCCGGGCTGGACGACATCGCCGCCCTGCCCGACCCGCTGACCGGCCGCAACGAGGAATGGACCCGGCCGAACGGCCTGCGCATCCGTCGCGTGCCGACCCCGATCGGGGTGATCGGCATGATTTACGAATCGCGCCCCAACGTGGGCGCGGATGCGGCCGGAATCTGCATCAAGAGCGGCAACGCGGTGATCCTGCGTGGCGGCAGCGAAAGTTTTGCGTCCGCCGCCGCCATTAATGCAGCGATCACCGAGGGCCTGGCCGCCGCTGGGCTACCTGCCGCCGCGGTGCAAATCGCACCAACCACCGACCGCGCTTTCGTCGCCGCCATGCTTGGTGCCGCCGGCCTGATCGACCTGATCATTCCGCGCGGCGGCAAATCCCTCGTCCTGCGCGTGCAGCAGGAAGCTCGCGTGCCTGTGCTCGCGCACGCCGAAGGGCTGTGCCACACCTACATCCACGCAGCCGCGAATCCCGAAATCGCGCGCGCCGTGCTGCATAACGCCAAACTGCGACGTACTGGCATCTGCGGCGCCACCGAAACGTTGCTGATCGACGCTTCCGTGGCCCCTGCCCTGCTGCCCGCCTTGCTGGATGACCTGGCGCGCGGTGGCTGCACGTTCCGCGCCGATGCACACGCCCGCGCCATTGTACCGAACCTGCCAGCCGCTACCGCGGAAGATTTCGATACCGAATGGCTGGATGCGATCCTTTCGATCGCCGTGGTGGACGGCGTGGATGCGGCAATCGCGCATATCGAGCGGCACGGCAGCAGTCATACGGAAGCGATCGTGACCGACGACGCCGCCGCCGCCGAGTATTTTTTGGCCCGCATCGACAGCGCGGTCACTATGTGGAACACCAGCACACAATTCTGCGATGGCGCCGAATTCGGTTTTGGGGCGGAAATCGGTATCGCAACGGGCCGCATCCACGCGCGCGGACCGGTGGGGCCGGAGCAACTCACCACGTTTCGATACCAAGTTCGAGGAAAAGGACAAATCAGACAGTAAGGCCAGGGCTCTGCCCTGGACCCGCTGGGGCCGGGGGCCCCAGACCCCGTTTAATTAAGAGCGCTTGCGCTTTGGTTTCGCAGCCGGCAGTGCCGCCATCGCACGCAAGATCCAGCTGCGCAGCAAATCGGTGTCCTCCAGCATCGATGGCGGCACGACGACGTACGTCTTGCTCAATGGCGCATCCGGATCATACCGCAGCCTTTCCGCCCCCTTCATGCCTAGCAGAACCGCATGATCAGGCCCGCACATCTTCAACCCGAGCCCCATGTTGGACAGCGAAGCCAACGGCTTCCCACCCGCATAAACCAGAATTCCCCCGAACATAGGGCGAAACGACAATTCCTGATCGGGAACCGCCGCCGCGACCACTTGCTGCAAATGCTTCGTGTCGTATTCCATCACCGGGCCCCTAGCTGCAGAGCAACATCGATCAGCCACCGTCCCGCCCGTCAATACCCTGCTTCCTTTTGGTGTCGGAACGCCAGTATATAAACTACGTCTTCAGTCACCTCGTGGCGATACAAAGCCACATAGCCCGAATCCCCGAACGCGATAACCAATTCGCGTAGTCCTTGTGACTCCGGAAACGGCCGGCCGATTTCAGGGTATGTTTCCAGCAGTTTGAATTGGCGTTCGATCGTTTGGCCTGCCCGCGCCGCGGCCGCCCGGTTCCGTTCGGCCAGGAACTCGCGGCAGCGCTCTAGCCCCCGACCGCCTCCTTCAGTAACGATTACTCGTGGCACTCGGGCAGCGCCGTCTCCGCATCGGTGCCCCAATCACCGAGCCAGGCACGCACTTCCTGCCCCGTCAGGTGCCGCCCGGTTTCCTGATACGAGGCCCACGACGCCAACGCCTCTTGCCTGAAACTCTCACGGGCTTCCTCACGCTCCACATACTGTGCGATCGCCTCATGCATCAGCCAATGAGCCGACCGCCGCCGAACATCCGCCAGGCGTCGCAGCCGGTCCTTTAGCGCGTCGTCGATCTTGATCGATACGGCCATCGAAGGTCCTTAGGTATCGATAGGTACTACCTTTAGATAAGTAGTCTCGATCGTCCAAGCTGTCCAGATCTCTCCGCTACAGAATCACCTCAATCAACCGCGGCCCCTTGTGCTTCACCGCATCCCCGAACTGATCCGAAAACTCCTCCGCCGTCGTCGCACGCGAGGCCGCCACACCCATCCCTTCCGCCAACTTGCAAAAATCCAGCGTCGGATCGCCGATATCCAACATGCTGAGCGCCTTCGGGCCGCCATTGCCGGCGCCCACGCGCATCAGCTCGATATTCAGGATCGCGTAGCTGCGGTTGGCAAAAATCACGTTGATGACATCGAGCTTTTCGCGCGCCTGGGTCCATAGCGCCTGCAGCGTGTACATCGCGCCCCCGTCGCCGTGCAGGCACACCACCTTGCGGTCCGGGCACGCTACCGCGGCGCCCACGGCCACCGGCAAGCCCCAGCCGATCGATCCCCCGGTAATCCCCAGGTAATCGTGTGGCGCGGCATTGGTGGTAAATCCGTACGGCGCTAACCCGGAAGTCGCGCCCTCATCGACCAGGACGGCACCTTCCGGCAACCAATGTGCCATGGCCATGCCGACGCTGCCCTGATGCAGCGCGCCCGTCGGCAAATCCGGCCGCTGCGCCTTGGCCCGTTTCACTGCCTGCGCCGGCGCGCCGAGCGCTTCGGCCAACGCGCGCAACGCACCCACCTGGTCCTCATGCGGCTGCGCCAAATAGGTGATGCGGCATCCCTCGGGCACGCACCAGCTCGGCTTACCCGGATACGCAAAGAACGACACCGGCGCCTGCGCGCCAACAAGAATCAGATTTTCATAGCCCGCCAGCGCGTCCACGATCTGCTCGGCGAAATACGGAACGCGCTCCACTTCCACGCGCCCGGCGCCACGTTGCAGGCGCGGCACGAACGTGTCGCACAGCAATTTCGCGCCGCTGGCCTCCGCGACGCGGCCTGCCTGCTCCAGCCCGTCCGCCAAAAGCCCGGCACCGCGGATCAAAATGGCGGTGCGCTTGCCCGCGCGCAGCAATTGCGCAACGAGATCGATCGTTTCACCCGCCACCGGCGGCGGCGCGGCGATGGGCAACGGGTCGGCGGCGCCGTCGGCATCTTCCCAGGCAGTATCCGCTGGCAGCACCAGCGTCGCGATCTGGCCGGGCGTGGCGCGTGCCGCCTGCACCGCGCGCGCGCCATCGGCGGCCACGGATTTCGCATTCAGTGACGAATGCACCCAGTGCGAACACACGCGCGCCAGGCCGAGCACATCGGAAGTCAGCGGCGCGTCGTATTGCACATGATAGCGTGCGTGATCGCCGACGATATTGACGATCGGCGCGCCGCCGCGCCGCGCGTTGTGCAGATTGGCGAAACCGTTGCCGAGGCCTGGGCCAAGATGCAGCAGCGTGGCGGCCGGCTTGCCCGCCATGCGGCCATAACCGTCCGCCGCACCGGTCACCACGCCTTCGAACAGGCACAGCACGGCGCGCATGCCGTCGACGCGATCGAGCGTGGCAACAAAATGCATTTCGCTGGTGCCCGGGTTGCCGAAACAAACTTCCACGCCCGAGGCAACCAGGGTGCGGACCAACGATTCAGCGCCGTTCATATTTCCTCCAATTAACAAAAGTTTTTTGGTTCTTTTTTTCAAAAAAGAACTTCTTTTTGAAAAAAGAAGCAAAAACTTTTATTCATTAAGTTCCAGTACTTTCCCGCGATTGAGAATCCCGGCCGGATCCAGCGCCGTCTTCATCGTCCGCATCATCGCCAACTCTTCGGGGCTGCGCGACAAACTTAGCCAGGCGCGCTTTTGCAAGCCAATCCCATGCTCCGCCGACACGGAACCATTCCGCGACCCCAGCCCGCCATAAACGATCTCTTCGACATCATGCTTGGCACTGCTATCGCCGACACCAGCTACCAGGTGCAGATTGCCATCGCCGAGATGGCCGAACACCACCAGCGTTGCCGCCGGCCACTTCGCCAAGAGCCGCGCGCGCACCTCGGCGAGGTAGGCCTCCATGTCGGCGATGCGGAGGCTGATGTCGAAGGTGAAGATCGGAAAATTGCGGATCATTTGCGCCACGTCATCGCGCAGCGCCCACATGCGGCCGACCTCCGCCTTGGATTTGGCGATGACTGCATCGGCCACCAGGCCATCCTCCATGGCACCGCCGAGCACCCGTTCGAAACGCTCTGCATCGGCCGCCTCATCGGAGCCCATGGCTTCGATCAGCACATAAAAATTCGAGCCATGCGGCAGAATGGGGCGTCCGACCGCGGGCGCCGTCGTAACCAGCTCGTAGAACGCCGGCCACATTACCTCGAACGCCGAGAGCGTGCCGCCGAGCTGCGCTTCCGCCAGGCGCAGCAAAAGCGGCAGGCTGGAAAAATCGTCTACCGCCAGCAGCGCGGTGCACTGGCTCGCCGGTTGCGGCCGCAGCCGCAGCACCGCGCGCGTCACCACGCCGAGCGTGCCCTCCGACCCGATAAATAATTGTTTCAAATCGTAGCCGGTGTTGTTCTTGATCAGCGGCTTCATGGCCGAGATCACGGTGCCATCGGCCAGCACCGCCTCCAGCCCCAGCACCATGTCGCGCATCATGCCGAAGCGCAGCACGCGGTTGCCGCCGGCGTTGGTGGAGATCACCCCGCCGATGGTTGCCGATCCGCGCGCGCCCAAATCGAGCGGCAGCAGCATGCCGGCAG
>Ga0181531_10000894_pt1 | contig 19450 bp, 7 predicted proteins | sample PEATcosm2014_Bin_38_FD_119743 | JGI IMG/M metagenome (GOLD analysis project Ga0181531, IMG submission 119743) | Peatland microbial communities from MTU Mesocosm Facility, Houghton, MI, USA - PEATcosm2014_Bin11_10_metaG | ecosystem: Environmental > Terrestrial > Soil > Wetlands > Peat | place... | reverse complement strand
CGGAGGAGGGTGGCGATGTCGGCATCGGGAGCAGGGTGGGGCGCAGTGAGGAGACTCCAGGCAATGAAAGCGGCGGCGGCGAGGCCGATGAAAAAGAGAATCCACGCGGCGATTCGGCCCTGGTGATGTGGGAGGGATTCATCTTCGGCGAGCCAGCCTCCGGCGAGGATCGCCATGGGCGGGAGGGCGGTGATGAGGTTGAATTCCTGACGCGCGGTGAAGCTGAAGAACACCAGGACAACGAGGATCCAGAGAAGACAGAAGAGGCGGGCTTCGCCGCGGCGGTCGGGGTTGGGTGAGCCGCCGATGCGCAGAGCGCGGATGGAGTAGATGGACCAGGGAACGATCCAGAGCAGAAGCAGGAGCCAGAAGACGAGGAGGGGCACGCGGCCGCCGGTCATGGGAGGCAGGAGGTTGATGAGGTCCTGATGGCGGAGTGCGTGGCGGGCTCCGATGTGCCACGGCAGGTAGAGCGCGAGGAAGACGAGGGTGGTGGGGATGAGATGCCAGTGCAGCACCCGGCTGATCCTGCCGGTTGCGAGCAGATAGAGGACAGCGATGACGACGGGAAGGACGAGGCCGGCGAGTCCCTGCGTGAGGACACCGAGGGCGCAGCAGCCTCCGAAGGCGAGGGCGCTTTCGAGATGACGTTTTTCCCGGGTGTGGGAACGCCAGAAGAAATTGAGGGCGAGGGTGGTCCAAAGGCAGAGGAAGACGTCGGGCAGGAGGAGATGGCCGAAGAGGAAGACGCCGCTGGAGGTGAGCAGACAAAGCGCGGCGTAGAAGGCCGCGGCGGGCGAGTGGAAGATCCGGCGGCCGAGGGAGAAGGTGGCGATGATGATGCCGAGGACGGCGACGGCGACCGGGAGGCGCGCGGCCCAGCCGGAGATGTCGAAGAGGCCGAAGCTGACAGCGATGGTCCAGTAGAGGAAGGGAGGATGGTGCGGATAGCGGATGCCGTTGGCGAAGGGGGTGAGCCAGTGGCCCGCGGTGAGCATCTCGCTGGCGATTTGGGCGCTGAGAGCATCGGAGCCGTCGAGGAGCGGGGGCTTGACGAGGGAAAAAGAAGCGTAGAGGAGCACCCAGAGGCCGAGCAGGGGAAAGACGAAGCGCTTGGCCGTGCGCAGGGTGGTCATCCGTTACAGGGTACAGGGTGCAGCAGGAAGCTGGAAGCGGGAAGGTCGAAGCGGGGAGGCTGGGAGCCTGGAGCTGTTCGCGACGGACTGTCGGCTAGTGGTTGGGTTCTTCACCGGTCATGGTGTACGCCCAGCGCAGCGACTCGGCGTACGCACGGGCGATGGCGACTTCGGCCAGGCTGAGCTGGAGCTGGACTTCTTCACAGCGGGTCCAGTCGCAGGCTTCGAGGCTGCGGATCAGGTCGAGGGCGAGGCCGGCGTTGCTGCGGTCGCCGGCGAGGGCGAGTTTCATTTCGTTGCTGATGGGAATGGACTGGAGGATGCGCGGGAAAGGCGTCTGCAGGAGGACGTCGAGAAGAGACAGCATGCCGAGGAGATACAGCTGAGCGGGATCTTCGGCGATGGAGGGGGCGATAAGTTCGCAGAAGCGGGCGCGGGTGAGGACCATGGAGATAAGCGCTGGAGAGCGCTGGCTGGCGACGGTTCCCGCCATAGCGACGGTGACCATGCGGCGGATAGCATCTTCGCCGACCATGAGAAGGGCTTCGCCGATCGTGCCGATGACGCCGGGATGATGCTGCAGGGCGGAGTTGGCGAGACGCAACATGCGGTAGCACAGAGAGGCGTCGGCGGCGATGACTTTTTCGAGCTTGCGCAGATCGGTGGGGACGCGATGGAGCTGGGCAAGGAGGTTGAGGTAGACGAAGTGGTTCTGGGGAATGGCGTGCGTTTGCGTCAGGGTGGGCTGGGAGAAGAAGTATCCCTGGAAGAGCGAACAGCCTTCGGAGGTGGCGATACGGAACTGGGTCTCGGATTCGATTTTTTCGGCGACCAGCTGGGCTGGTGTGCCGGAGGCGAGGGCGTAGATCTCGCGGCGGGCGAGAAAGTCGGCGGTCATGAAGTCAATTTTGAGGAAGTCGGCGAGGGCGAGGAAGGGGGCACGGGCAGGGCGGGAGCGGAAGCCGTCGAGGGCGAAGCGATAGCCTTTGGATTTGAGGCGGAGGCAGCAGTTGATCAGCTCGGGGTCCGGGTCGATATCTTCGAGGATCTCGAGGATGGTGGACTGTGGAGGTAAGAGGGTGACGAGCCCGTCGACGAGGGCGCTGCGCGTGCAGTTGACGAAGGAGGCGACCTGATTGGATTCGGGAATGATCATCAGCCAGTGGTCGACGACCTCGCGGGTAGCGAGCTCCGGATCGCCGGAGAAGTGGTCGGTCTTGCCCGCGCGGTAGAGGAGCTCGTAGCCGAAGAGGCGGCGATTGGCGTCGAGGATGGGCTGGCGACCGAGGAAACGGTTGGGCGTCCGCGAAGACGAGTCGAGCGGTCGCGTGGCGGCGGATTGGGTCGGTGGAGCGAGAGTAGCCATCGGTGCGCAGGGGGCCGACTTGTTGGGTCTGCATTGCGGTTATCGGCGGGAACGGGGAGATGGCTCAGGGTGGCTGGAAAAGAGGCAGGGGGGAGAACGGCGTTCAGCGTCCGGCGTTCAGAAGGAAATGCCCCTACCCTGGTGCGTGGAAGAGACGCGCCCCGAATCGAGCCACGGTTGAAGGGCGCGCGGAGTCGGGATCAGGTCTGGATGGCCTGGCCGATCATGCTGGAGGCCCAGCGCAGGGATTGGGCGTATATGGCGGCGATAGCGCCTTCAGCGAGGCCGAGCCGGTGCTGGGTTTTTTCGCAGCCGACCCAGTCGCAGGCTTCAAGGCTGCGGACCAGATCGAGCGCGAGGCTGCCCGGGCTGCCATCGCGGGCGAGGGCGGATTTCATTGCAGGGGTGATGGGGACGGTCTCAAGGATACGGCTGAGAGGGATCTCGAAGAGCACGTCGAGGAGGGAGAGCATGCCGACGAGGTAGAGCTGGGCGGGCTCGGCGGACAGCGCGGAGGCGAGAAGCTCGCAGAAGCGGGCGCGGGAGAGAACCATGGAGAGGAGCGCGGGAGAACGATGGGCGGTGAGGGCGCCCGCCATGGCAACGGTGACCACCCTGCGGACGGCGTCGTCACCAACCATCAGGAGGGCTTCGCGAATGGTGGAGACGATGCCGGCATGGCCCTGCATAGCGGAGTTGGAGAGGCGGAGGACGCGATAGCAGAGGGGGGCGTCGGCGGAGATGAGCTTTTCGATTTTGCGGAGGTTGGTGGGATCGCGATGGAGCTCAGCGATGAGCTTCAGGTAGACGAAGTAATTCTGGGGAACGATTCGGGAGCTAAGCAGGACGGGCTGTGAGAAGAAGTATCCCTGAAACAGCGTGCAACCTTCGCTGATGGCGATGCGGAGCTGGATGTCGGTTTCGATTTTCTCGGCGAGGAAACTGGCGCCCAGGCCGGCGGCCATGGCATAGACTTCGCGGCGGAGATCGTAATCGGCGGTCTGGAAATCGATCTTGACGAAGTCGGCGAAATGGAGGAAAGGAGCGCGCGAGGGCTGCGGAAGGAAGCCGTCGAGGGCGAAGCGATAGCCCTGCTTTTTGAGGGCGAGGCAACATTCGATCAATTCGGGATCGGGATCGATGTCCTCGAGGATTTCGAGCACGGCGCATTCGGGCCGGAGCAGGGTGACGAGGCCTTCGGTGAGGACGCTGCGCGTGCAGTTGACGAAGGAAGCGATGCGGCTGGAATCCGGGATGAGGAGCAGCCAGTGGTCGATGACCTCGCGGGTGGCCTGATCCGGGTCGCCGGAGAAGCGATCGGTTTTGCCGTCGCGATACAGGAGCTCGTAGCCGAAGAGGTGGCGATGCGCGTCAAGGATGGGCTGGCGGCCGAGGAAACGGCTGGGCGCTGAGAGGGGAGGATGGGGCGCGGTGGGACTGGGCCCTTCGGGACGGGTCAGGGATGCGACGGGTGACATGGGCGCTCGCGGCGCCGCGGGAGGGTCTATGCGGCGACTCAAGTGGTTTATCGGCAGGGGGCGAGACTGCCATGAACGGCGGTGAAGCGCCGGGCGATTCAGGATGTGCGGCTGGATGCGTTCGGTACACTGCTGAAAGTCTCGATGGGATCAGGCCGGACTACACACGAGCTCCGAAAATTTAGATTCGAGCGGCCCCAGCAGATAGCGGCGGGGATGCTCTTTCTGCTGCTGGCGCAGTGTCTGTGGGTGAGCGCGCGCCGGCCGCTGGGGGAGTTGGACTATCAGTATGCGCGCTGCGGGCGCGAGATGTGGGAGCGGCCATCGCCCGTAGCGGGATATTTCACGACATGCGGGAATATTCACGATGGGACGCTGGCGTATCGGGCGGCGGGGTTGCCGCTGACGCTGGAGCGCATCGTTTTGGGACAGGCGGCGACGACTTCGACGTGGGAGATGCGGCATGAGGCGGGGGAGATCAAGCTGCTGCTGCGGCTTCCATTCATTCTTGCGGGGGTGGCGCTCGGGGCTTGCCTGTGGTGGGTGACGCGACGCCTCTTTGGTAACGAGGGCGGTTACATATCTCTGGCACTGTATTGCTTTATGCCCGCGGTGGTGCGCGCTGCGACGGCGCCGAACAACGAGATTCTGGCGGCGTTTGGTGTTTTCTCAGTCATCTACACGGCGATTGGCGTGGGGCATGCGCTGCAGGGTCCGAAGAAGAAATGGAGGCCCAGAATTGTGCTGCTCACGGTTGCATTAGGGTTCACGGCGGCGGCGCACGTGGCGGCATTTGTGGTGGCGCTGCTGTTCACGGTGATTTTCATGGCATGGGTAGCGGAGGGACGGCGGGCGTACATTCCAACGCTGTCGATTGTGTGGGTGGTGGGCGCGTTCTTCCTGCTGTTCGCGTCGTACGCGTTTCATCCGGATGCGTTCAGCTATGTATTTCGGAGCGCGGCGGGGCGGATGTGGATGTCGTTCGACGGGTTGAAGTGGTTTTTCACGAATCCGGCGAACGCGGCGTTCACGGTGGCGCTGTTGGGCGCGTTGATTTTGTATACGGTGTCGCGACGTTCGCGGTATTTCGGGAACACGGCGCCGCTGCTGGTGGGCGCGCCGCTGATGGTTCTGGTGACGACGGGGGTGGAGTCGGAGCCGTGGCTGTGGGCGCTGCCGTTTCTGATTGTGTTTGTGGGGGGAGTGTTTGCGGATGCTTTGGAGACGAGGGGTCGCCGGGTGTTTCTTTGGGCGACGGGGGTTGTGTTGGTGGGGCAGGCGGCGTTGTGCGCGGTGAGTTTGCGGGGTTAGCGCACCTGCGCTGGGCCGAGGCCATCCCTTAACTGAGTAGTTAACATGCGCGCCCTCGCCTCACCCCGCCACAATCGAATCAGCCATTTGCTGAGGGCTTACCCCCCGAAAGTCTCAGCCGGGTCCGGCATTTTTCCGCGTGAGGGGAAGCCGTGCCCTTCTGCAAAAGCAGCGAGTCAATAGCCGAAGAACTTCCAGAATGCGACATTAGCCGGCCGCGCGGGTGGCGGGGTCGGAGACTTCGACGGCGGCGACTTCTTTGCGTAGTTCGCGGACGCGGTCGCCGATGGCGTATTTGAGTTTGTCGACGCCGAGGCCGGTGACGGCGGAGATGGCGAAAAACGGCAGCTTGCGGCGCTTCGCCATAGTTTCCAGTTTTTTTAGCTTGGCGGAATCGGCGACGTCGGCTTTGGAGGCGACGACGATCATGGGCTTCGTGTCGAGGCCGTGGCCGAAGTTTTTGAGTTCTTCCATGATGACCTTGAAGTCTTCGACGGGATCGGGGCGGCCATCGGCGTCGGAAACATCGACGAGGTGGACGAGGATGCGGGTCCGCTCGATGTGGCGCAGGAACTGGACGCCGAGGCCGGCGCCGAGGTGCGCGCCTTCGATGAGGCCGGGGATGTCGGCGACTACGTAACTTTCTTCATAGGGCGCGTCGCCGATGGTGACAACGCCGAGTTGCGGCTCGAGGGTGGTGAAGGGGTAGTCGGCGATTTTGGGCCGCGCGGCGGAGATGCGCGAGATCAGCGTGGACTTGCCGACGTTCGGATAGCCGACGAGGCCGACATCGGCGAGGACGCGGAGCTCGAGACGGTAATTGCGTTCTTCGCCTGCGCGGCCGAGTTCGTGCTCGCGCGGGGCTTGGTGCGTAGGTGTGGCGAAGTGCTGGTTGCCGCGGCCGCCGCGGCCGCCACGCGCGATGATAAGGCGCTCGTCGGGGCGGGTGAAGTCGTGGATGAGCTCGCCAGTGTCGGCGTCGAAGAGCATCGAGCCGACGGGGACTTTGAGGACAGTGTCTTTGCCGTCGCGGCCGGTGCAGTTGGAGCCCATGCCGTGCTCGCCACGCTCGCCTTTGTGCTCGGGATTGAAACGGAAGTAGATCAGGGTGTTGTGGCGCTGGCTGGCTTCGAGGACAACGTTACCGCCGTGTCCGCCATCGCCGCCGGAGGGTCCCCCGCGGGGGACGAACTTTTCGCGGCGAAAGGCCATGCATCCATTACCCCCGTCACCGGCTTTGACCCGAATTTTGGCTTCATCGATGAACATTCGCTGTTTCCAGTTTAACGAAAGGGCTACGTTGGACTCATCCGGCAGAAATGCGTTGCGGACTGGATCCGTTCTGGTCTGTTTTGGTGAGTTAAGGTGCGCCTCCCCCGAATCGAAATTACGGCATTGCCTGCGCTTTGGCTCGTCCTGAGCTTTGGGTTGTCGAGCGCGGGGCAGTCGGACACTGGGGGCTCGGTGGCGGGTCGCGTTATGGATGGCGAAGGCCGAGGGGTGAGCGCCGCCGAGGTGCTTCTGGAGGACGCCGCCGCCGGAGAACACAGCGAGACGGTTTGCGATCTGCGGGGAAATTTTCGATTTGCGGAAGTAGCGCCAGGCGACTACACGCTGCGCGTGCATGCGGACGGATTGTCGGAGTGGGAGGCGGACCATCTGACGGTGGGGTTGGGGACGACGGCGTATCTGACGGCGCGACTGGCGCCGAGCTGGGTGCATCGGACAGTCCTCGTTGATGCAGAGGCGGCGAACCGGCGTGAGAGCGCGGCGGAGGCGGCCGGCTCGCGTGATTCGCTGGCCGACCAAGTCCCGAACAACAGCGGGCACTGGTCGAGTTTGGCGATGTTGTTTTCGGGGTCGACTACGGGGGAGGACGGCGGATCGAGTTTTCGCGGGCTGAGTCCGCTGATGAACAGCATTGGTCGGGATGGAATGAACAACACGCTGGCGTTTCGGTCGCGGGAGCGCGGTACGGAAGGCAATGGATTCGCGACGGCGCAGTCGGCGGTGGGGGAGATTCGTGCTGGCGGGGAGGGGTCAGCGGGAGATGCGGCGGGCGGGGTGATGAGCACCGTGACGAAGCGCGGGGCGAACCGGATGCATGGGCAGGGCGTGTTCTACGACCGCGGGGCGATCGGGCAGGCGTTCAATGCGTTCAGCAAGACGATGGTGGAGGAGCCGGCGGGGACGACAGTGTCTGCGTCGGGGCAGCCGGTGCTCTATCTGAATGGGCAGACCGTTACGTACGTCGAGGTGCCGTATCATGCGCCGGATCGCAGGCAGCAGGGTGAAGTGTCGGCGGGTGGGCCGATTCGACGGGACCGGTTGTGGTGGTTCTTTGCGTGGTCGCGGCATGAGCGGAACGACCCAGCGGTGGCACGGGCGAATGAGCCGGAGGTGTTTTTCGCGCCGCCGTCAGCAGCGTCGCTGACAACGCTGGAGGCGAGGATTGCGGCGAGCACGAATCCGCTGTTGAAGGGATGCCCGGCGGCGGGGAGCGCCGGATCGGGCTCGACAGCGCGGGCGGAGTGCGCGTGGACGACGGTGCTGGGGCAGCTGAATGGGATGCTGGGAACAGTGCCGCGGTCGACGCGGCAGACGATTCTGTTTCCGAAGATCGAGTGGAGGGTCAATCCGCGCAACCAAATCGTGGCGCAGTACAACTCGATGCGGAGGACGGCACCGCACGGCGTGCTGGGTGGGGCGTCGGAGACGGATGCGATCGGGAGCTTCGGGAACAGCTCGACGAGCGACGATGCGGCGGTGGCGCGGTGGGATTTTTTTGCCAGGCCGGGTTTGCTGAGCAGTATGCGCTACCAGTACAGCCGGGATCTGCTGTCGCAGACGCCGGGCACCGTGAGCGCCTTTGAGCAACAATTTGCGAACAACTGGTGGGGACTGCCGCCGGAGGTGTCGGTCGACCGCAGCCAGGGGCTGAGTTTTGGGACGCTGGGCACGGTGAACAAGCGGGAGTATCCGCTGGAGACGCGGCAGCAGCTGATGGATGCAGCGACGTGGATTCATGGGAGGCAGGCGCTGCGTTTTGGCTATGACTACAACTATGTGACGGACGCGATCGACGGAGTGAATGGCGAGAACGGCGAATATTCGTACGCGAGCCTGCTGAACTTTCTCTCGGACATGCTCGCGCCAAACAGCTGCGACGGGACGACGACGGGGACGGGTCCGTATCCGTGCTACGCGCGGTTTCGACAGACGGTGGGCGGCACGAACTGGAGTTTCGAGACGGCGGATTATGCGGCGTACATAGCGAATGAGTGGAGGGTGGGACAGCGGCTGACGCTGACGCTGGGCGCGCGCTACGAATATGAGCAGGTGCCTGATACAAATTCGACGCTGGTGAACGCGGATATCCCGGAAACGGCGCGTTTGCCGCGGAATAAGGATGGGCTGGGGCCGCGGGGCGGATTTGGGTGGGATATTTTTGGCAAAGGGCAAACGGTCTTGCGTGGGGGCTATGGAATTTACTACGCGCGGGTGCCGAACGCGATGGTATTCAGCGCGCTGACGTCGACGGGGGCGGCAAGTTCACCGCGAACCTAGTCGTATCGGCCGATGGACGTGGCGGCTCCGGCGTTTCCGCATGTGTTTGCGAGCAACGAGCACCCGTATGTGAATCCGAATGCGCCGGATCACAATTCGACAGCGCCAGAAGCGGTTTATTTCGATCCGCGTTTTCGCCATCCGCAGATCAATCAGATGGAGCTGTCGCTGGAGCAGGAACTAGGCCTGCGCACGGTGCTGGTGTTGACCGGAATGGCGACGGATGGGCACGATCTGACGCAGTTCATCGATACGAATATCGACCTGGGCAACATGGCCACGATGTTTTACAGCGTGGTGGCGCCGGGAAATGACGGAAACATCGGGCCACTGGGGAAGGCGAGCGGGTTGGTATCCGGGTACACGAACCGAGTGTATGCGCCGGCGCGGTTTTACTATCAGCGGCTAAATCCTGCGTACGGCGCTGTTACGGATATGGTGAGCGAGACAAACTCCAGGTATCGCGGAGCGACGGTGCGGCTGACGAGGCGGATGTCGCGGGCGCTGGAGGTGAATGCGGCGTACACGTGGGCACATGCGATCGACGACAACCAGCATGAGGCGACGTTTGCGGAGCGGAACGATGTTTACGATCCGGCCGATCTGCGGGTGGAGCACGGCACGTCAAATTACGATGTGCGGCAACGCGTGGCGGGCGGAATTGTGGCGCGGGAGCCGTGGCGGCTGCGTGGGCCGGCAGGGATGTTTTTCGGGGGTTATTCTTTGGCGGCGGCGGGAGCTTGGCGAACGGGGCTGCCGTATTCGATGCGGACGTCGGGCGGGGCGCCGACGCCGTCGTGCTCGTACGAAAACTGGCTGAATGCGGGCGGCGCCTCGGGCGACGGTGCCAACTGCCTGAAGGCCGTGACCCAGCCGGACCAGACGTTCACGGACAACACGGCGGGGATGGTGGTTCCGATTCCGAGCCTGGGAGAGAACCTGAATGGATCGAGCGGCGAGGATCTGATTCCGGCGATGGGGAGGAATACTTTCCGCTATCCGGTGGCAGTGAATCTGGATTTGCGATTCACGAAGACAATTCGTATCAGCGACCGTTGCTCATTCGAGATTTTGGGCGAAGCATTCAACGCATTCAATCATCGCAATGTTACGAATATCCAGACAGTGGGATATCGGATGAGCAATGACACGGCCCACGCGAATATGGCGACGCTGACGTGGCAGAGCGGGGAGAAACCGGGAACGAAAACGGTTCTGGTGAACGGCAGCAGCGAGGCGCAATATGTTTTCGATCCGACGGCGGCGTTTGGGAGCGTGACGAACGCCAACAGCGGGGCGGTGAACCGGGAGCGGCAGATGCAGATCGGGATGCGGCTGAATTTCTGAGAATTTGTATCTGTGACGGATAGTTTTCCACCCAGGTTTCCACTTGACCTGTGAAAAATGTGCGCGACGGGAATGAATCCGTGCTGTAATTAACCCGTCGTTCATTCAGGGGTGACACCCTCAAAGGGGCAGTCCACGTAGATTCCCCATCGTGGTGATCCATGAGGTCTTCCCCGGTCTCATGGAAGCTGATAACAACATTTTCTGAGGCCAGACAAATGAAAAAGCTTCTTTGCTTCCGCGCAGTGGCGGCATTGTGCCTGCTTTTCGCAACTCTCCTCACAGCTTCAATCGCTCAAGCCCAACAAACCCAGGGCAGCATCAACGGAACGGTTACAGATGTTTCCGGCGCGGCGATGGCCGGGTCCAAAGTGACCGTGGTGAACGAACAGACCGGGTTGACGCGGTCGACGACGACGCAGAAGAACGGCTACTGGGAAATCCTGGATCTGCCGGTAGGAACGTATAAAGTAACAGCGACTGAGCAGAATTTCGAGACGGTGAACTATCCCTCGATCACGGTGCAGGAGGGGCGGCCGACGACGATCAACGCGTCGATGAAGCCGGGGCAGGTAAGCCAGTCGGTGACGGTGACGGCGAACCCGCTGCTGAACGCGACGGACACGACGAACGGCTACACGCTGGATAAGTCGCAGATCATGGAGACGCCGCTGGCGACGGGGAGTTTTACGCAGCTGGCGGTGATGGCGCCGGGCGTGAGCTCGCAGCTGCTGGCGGGCATCGGGACCGACGCAGGGCTGGGCAATCAGCCGATCTGGTCGAACGGGCAGCGCGCGACGAGCAACACGTTCACGATTGACGGCGTGGACGTGACGAATCTGTTCAACGGGCAGAGCTCAAGCCAGGACGAGTCGCAGCGCTACCAGTTCAATATCGGGGAAGGCGCGTCGACGGGCGGGCAGGCGCAGGACAACATCGCGGTCTACGGGTCGAACGGCAACGGTCTGGCTTCGCCGCCGCCGGAGTTCATGCAGGAAATCAGCGTGACCACGTCGATGTACGACGCACAGCAGGGACAGACGAGCGGAGCGCACGTGGACATCAACACGAGCAGCGGCTCGAATGCCTTTCACGGGCAGCTTTACGGGCAGCGCGGGACGAATTTCATGAACGCCGATCCATTCTTCTACAAGCAGGACGTGATGCTGGGGACGCTGCCGGCATCGGAGGAGGATCCGCAACTGCATCGCTGGGTGGTGGGCGGTACGTTGGGCGGCCCGGTGATCAAGAACAAGCTTTTCTTCTTTCTTGGCTACCAGCACCTCTACGATTCAGATCAGACCGGCGCTCTGTCGCAGTGGCAGGTGCCCGCGGGTTTGAGCAGCGATCGCAGTGCAACGGGAATTGCAGCGGCGTGCGCGAGCTACGTGGCGGCAACGGTGGCGGGAGGCGGGAAGTCGACCACGTGCCCGGCCAGCACCAGCTGGAATCCGGCGTCGATAGCGCTGCTGAATGCAAAACTGGCGAACGGGGACTACCTGATTCCATCGGCCGACGCGAACGCCGTGTCGCAGCTCCAGCAAAAGCAACCGGACGTCTCGTTTCTGGGCACGTCGACCTTCAGCGGGGACCAGGGGACGGCGTCACTGGATTACAACCTGACGGGCAGGGACCATATGTGGACGAAGTACTTCTACCAGCACATGCCGACGGTGAGCCCGTTCGCGTCGAGCAACAGCGAGGGCTTTCCGGAGCGAGAAGACACGGGCGCGCAGGTCTTTGCGCTGGGCAACTCCATCGGTCTGGGACCGAAGATCAACTGGACGCAGCAGATTGGGTTCTCGCGGCAGAAGGTCTACAGCAACTTCGCCGCGCCGCTTTCGGCATCCTCAGTGGGCATCACCATTCCGGGGAACGACATGCCGGGCATCGACCTGGTGGATTTCGCGCAGAACAATTCCGAATCGCTGAGCGGAAAGATTGGTCCCTACAACGGCGATAACTTTGTGGACCAGGGATACTTCGAAAACCGGGTATCGCCGTCGAGCAGCGCGATTTTCTCGCTGGGCAGGCACACGGTGAGCGTGGGCTTTAACTACAACTACAACCAGCTAAACATCCGGAACAACGTGGCGGGGCATTCGGAGCTGGAGACGAAGGGGTTCACGAAGTTCCTGACGGGCAGCCTCTACTCCGGAACGGTGCTGGAGGGGGCCACCGACCGCTACTACCGGTCGAACGATGCCGGCTCGTACGTTATGGATAAGTGGCAGATAAGACCGAATGTGAGCATTACGGCGGGAGTGCGATACGACTTTGACGGCCCATTCAGCGAGAAGAACGGAGACCTGTTCAACTTCGATCCGTCGCTGTATGCATCGACGGCGGCCGCAGTCACCAGCACCGGCTTCATCGTGGCGGGCAACAACAAGCAGTACGGGACCTCTGGGGTCAGCGATTCAACGCTGAAGGGCCGGCAGTGGGGGATTGCGCCGCGTCTGGGTGTGGCGTGGTCGCCGGAATACTTCAAGAATAAGGTTGTGGTGCGCGCGGGCGCCGGCATTTACTACGATCGCGGCGAGTACTTCCAGTACCTGTCGCCTCCCGCGGGCTCGGGGATCAGCGGACCGTTTGGCGTGACGCAGGAAGCCCCCTTCGCGGCTTATACGGACGCGACCGGGAAGCTGAACAATCCATTTCCGACCATTACTGCGCCGACGACACCGTCGCAGCTGGCCGGGACGATGCCGACGATTGACTCGATAGAAAGCGCCTGCACGGCGGCCAATGTTTATAACGGCACAAACCTGCTGGGGTACAACTGCGGGGATGGCGCGCCGAATGGCCCGCTCGTGATTGGGAATTACGGCGTACACAATGTGCTGCCATACACGGAGGACTGGATGCTGGATGTTCAGTGGCAGCCTCGGAACGACACGGCGGTGGATATCGGATATGTCGGCAACCGCGGCAAGCACGCAGTAATGCCGATTCCGTTCAACGAGCCGGGAATCGCAACGCCTGGAAATCCGATCAACGGGCAGATGTACTCGTACGGCCTGCAGGTTCTGAGCAATGCGACGGACGCGTTTGGCAATCCGCTGCCGATGGCGAGCGAGCCATATGATACGTACAGCGGCGGCAACGTGGACCTTCGGGTGCCGTATATCGGGTACGATCCCAACTCCACGACTTTCCAGACGTCGGGAATTTCGTCGTACGATGCGCTGCAGGCGCAGATCACCAAGCGCCTGACGCACGGCATCCAGTTCGGGGTTTCTTATACCTGGTCCCATACGCTGGATGAACAGAGCGATGTGGGATTATTCTTTACGGGCGATAACCCGGACGATCTTCGCGAATCGTACGCATCGGCGGACTTCGATCAGACGCACACGCTGAGTTTCAACTGGCTGCTGCAGTCACCGAAGCTGGTGAAGACCGACAACTGGCTGAGCTATGCGGCGAATAACTGGTCGTTGCTGGGCATCACGACGCTGGACAGCGGGCAGCCGTACAGCATCTATGACTACTCGGGATCGGCGGGCGGGTTGTACTTTGGCGGGAACATCGAACTGGCCAATCCAATTGTGCCGATCAAGCCGGGGCTCAGCCCGAAGTCGGTGGCGACAGGCCATTCGGGGGCGTATACGTATGGGACTCCAAACGGCAAGGGCGGAGTTTCGGCAAATTACGTACCCGCGCTGAACGCCGACGACTTCTATATTCCGCTGATCAATCCCGGCGACAATGGCGTGCCGCCCTGCGACACGACGACCGCGGGAGGAAATGCAGGCCCGGGCGGAGGGCCGCTGTGCGACGTGTACGAGACAAATTTTATTTCGGGACAGCGAAATATCTTTCGCCAGTCGTTCCAGAAGCAGGCGAATATAGCGTTGCAAAAGGACATCCACATCAAGGAAAAGTACGACCTTTACTATCAGTTCGAGGTTTTCAACGTGACCAACACGCCGAGCTTCGACGTTCCGACGAATAACATCACGCTGAATCCTATGTACAGCGAGTTGAACGGAAACGGAAATGGGCACCAGGTGCAGCCGAATCAGAGCAATGCGGTGACCACTCCGTCGTCACCCAACGGAACGGCTTCGTGCCAGGGATCGTCGCCGAACTGCGCGTACGAGCTGTATACGGTGCCGGGAGCGGCAAGCAATAAGCTGGGAGTGGTGACGAACGCGATCGGGAGCCAGCGTCTGGTGGAGATGTCGCTGCATCTGACGTTCTGAAATCGGACAAAGGAACAAGCTTTTGCGGGCCGGCCCATTTCGTCACAGTGGCGGTGCGTTTTTCGTCGTTTTTCAACAGACACCGTCACATATTCCCGGGCGGCGTATTCATTTCATGCTGTAATCACACGTTAAACGACGTGTGACAAGCTAGACTCGTTCATCCAGGCGAAAAAAGTTCAGTAGATCGCGGCAGATCGAAGTGTGAAGCTCGCGCGGGCTGGCCGTTCCCGCTGGGTCTGGTCAGAAAAAAACAAGAACCGGGCGCGAGAGTGGGCAAGTGTCGACCGTCCGCGCACCACATTGGCACGAATCTTTTTTAGGAGGGCCTATATGCGCAGCTTTTGTTACAAATTTCTGCTGGCCGCTGGACTTGCAGTCACCCTGACTGCGGTTCTGACGGTGAATTCGCCGATGGCGGCGGCGCAGTCGGTGACGGAAGGCGGGATTGCGGGAACGGTGTTCGATACATCGGGCGCGGTGATTCCTGGCGCGGCGGTGAACATCCGCAACGTGGGTACGGGCGAGACGATCAGCCTGATCACGGACAGCAGCGGCTATTTCAGGGCTCCGCTGGTGACGGCGGGCACGTACACTGTGACGATCACGGCGTCGGGGTTCGGAACGTATACGGCGAATACCGTGGCGGTGACGGTTGGTTCGCTGACGGAATTGCAGCCGGTGATGAAGACCGGAACAGCTTCAGAAATGGTGTCGGTGACGGGCGATGCGCCGGTGCTGAAACTGGAGTCGCCGGAGATTTCCGAGACGCTGACATCGAAGGAAATTGTGGATCTGCCCCTGAACGGCGGGCGGTGGTCGGATCTGGCGCTGCTGACGCCGGGCGCGGTTTCTGACGGGAACGGTTTCGGACTGATCGTGTTTCGCGGCATCAGCCCGCTGCTGAACAACGTGGAGATTGACGGCGCGGACGACAACCAGGCGTTCTTCTCGGAGGAGCGCGGGCGGACGCGCGAGGGCTATTCGACGTCGCAAATTGGCATCGCGGAATTCCAGGTGAATACGGGCGTGTATTCGGCGGAGTACGGGCGGGCCGCGGGCGGGGTGATCAATTCGATCACGAAGAGCGGGAGCAATGAGCTGCATGGGCAGGCATACTTCTACGATCGCGACAACGACTGGGGCGCGATCAATCCCTTCACGACGCTGACCAGCGTGAGCGAGCCGGCGAGTGGCGGGGCCCCGAAGATCATCACGGGGGTTCCGTTCCGGCCGAAAGACTGGCGGAAGCGGTGGGGATTTGGAGCGGGTGGACCGCTGATCCACGACAAGCTGTTTTGGTTTTATGCGTACGACCAGTACCGCAGAGATTTCCCGGGAGTGTCGAAACCGGGATCGCCGTCGGCGTTCTACAACCAGTTTGCGGACGTGACACTGCCGAGCGGCGCGAGCTGCACCACGGCAACGACGACCAGCGGTACGACGACGACGGTTGCGGCGAAGTTCTCCGCGGGTACATCGGGAACAGCCAATACCGCGGGAGATACGAATGCATGCGCGCTGGCGCAGCGCGTGTTTGCGGGCAATTATGCAACGGCGGCGGCGAATTACGATCAACTGTTGTTCGGCAAAGCGGTTTCGTCGATTACGGGGCTCAGCAGTCCGGGATTGCTGGATGACAACGGCACGACGCCGCGCACAGGCGATGAAGTGTTGAACACGCCGAAGCTGGACTGGAACATCACGGACAAAGAGCGGGCGAGCTTTTTGTTTCACCGGCTGCGCTGGGATTCTCCTGGTGGGGTGCAGACACAGACTTCCAATAACTACGCGATTGATTCGTTCGGCACGGACTTTGTGAAGCTGGACTATGGGATGGCGAGGCTGGTGAGCCTGATCTCGGCGACTTTCTCGAACGAGCTGCGCTTCCAGTACGGGCGCGAGCTGGACGATGAGGGTGAGCAGCCCTTCAGCAGCTTCACGAAGACGTATCTGAACAACACGACAGGAACGCCGGTGCAGTTGGCGATCTACGGTGGATCGAGCAGCAGCAACGGGTTCACAGCGGGCATGCCGTACTACTCGTTCCGGCTGGCTTATCCGGCGGAATGGAAGGATCAGGTGGGCGATACCGCCAGCTGGCAGCATCACAACCACGGGCTGCGGTTCGGATTCGACATTCTGCGCAACAGCGATGAAGTGAACAACCTGTACGAGAGCAACGGAGTGTACACCTACTCGTACTTCTCGGATTTCTTCGCGGACATCCTGAAGCCGAACGGGACATGCGACAACAGCCAGTCGCAGCTGGGGCTTTCGACGAACGGGGTTTCGTATCCGTGCTACTTCGGATTCACGCAGGGGTTCGGGACGCCGAAGTTCTCGATGTCGACGATCGATTACGGGTTCTTCGCGCAGGATGACTGGAAGATGAGGCCGCGGCTGACGCTGAACCTGGGGCTGCGGTACGACTACGAGCATGTGCCGCCGCCGTATCCTGCGCTGCAGGCGACGTCGGTGCTGAACACGGGTGTGACGGTGAACGGACTGACGGTAGGTCCCTATCCCGATCCGACGGCCCAGGTGGGGAACCGGCCCAGCGATACGACGGAATATGGGCCGCGGGTTGGGTTTAGCTGGGATCCGTTCGGGAAGGGGGAGACGGTGGTGCACGGCGGCTACGGTCTGTACTTTGGGCGGAACTTCAACGCGGACATCCTGAACACGTATGAGGCGGCGGCCAGCCCGAAGGGACAGTACACCATTCCGAGCATTTTCGGCACGCTGCCGAGCGCGGGGGCGCCGGTGTTCCCGCAAATCATTCCGGGCGGCAGCTTTCCGACGCCGGGGGTAGATTTCTTCGCGAAGAATTTCAAGAACCCGGAAGTGAACGAATTCGACCTGACGATTCAGCAGCAGGTAGGAAGGGGGACTTTTCTTTCGGTGGACTACATGGGCGCTCTGGCTCGCGAGCTGCCGAACTTCCTGAACCTGAACCTGGACCCGTCGATCAAGAAGACCGGTACGCTCACGCTGACGGCGGGAACCGATGGAACGTGCGGCAAGCTCGCCTGCGGCACGGTGATCCCGACGAACTACTACGTGAAGCCGTACCTCAACACGCACTATGGCAACGTGACCGAGGTGGTGAGCAACATCAACTCGAGCTATCACGGGATGGTGGTTGACCTGCAGAACCGCGGCAACCAGTACGCGCAGTTCGACGTGAACTATACGTGGTCGCATGCGCTGGACTTCAACCAGAACCAGGGCACGGCGCCGAGCACGAGCAGCTGGTTCGATCCGTGGAGCAATGCGCGGGCGAACTACGGCAACTCGAATTTCAACGTGCCGAACCGGTTTGTGGCGTGGGGGCTGCTGACCTGGCCGGGAACAGCAACGGGCTGGCAGAAGATTCTCGAGAATGGATGGCACCTGAATCCGGTGCTGCAGGTGCAGAATGGCCTGCCGTATTCGGCGGGCGTGAGCGGAACGATTTCGGGCGCGGCGGCGTCGGGTATCGCGGGCTCGGGGGCTTCGGGTTACCTGCTGCAAATCGGACGCAACACGGTTCGACAGCCCACGACGGCCGATCTGGACGCGCGGCTGCAGAAGGACGTTCTGCTCAGCGAGAGGTACCACATGAACCTGGAGCTGCTGGGCGAGGCGTTCAACCTGCTGAATCACATGAACGTCACCAGCGTGAACAGCACGGCGTACTCGATTGGGTCGACGGGGACGCTGACGTATCAGTCGTTCAATCCTGGGCTGGGCAAGAGCGGGCAGTCGGGGTTCGGAGCGATTTCAAATGCCGATTCCACGTTTGTGTATAGCCAGAGAGAAATTCAGCTGGGGGTGAAGCTGGACTTTTGAGGGCTGGTAATAAGGATGGGCGCGGCGGCCGCGGCCGCCGCGTTTCTATTGGGGCCGGTAGAATGAGGATGTGGCAGTTTGCGCTTGGTGGATCGGCCCCCAGGCCTGATTCCCTTCTCCGATGTTCTTGCGCAACCGCCTTGAGTACCTCATGGCATTTACGGAACAATACGACGTGGTGGTGGTGGGCGCCGGGCATGCCGGGTGCGAGGCGGCGATGGCCGCGGCGCGCATGGGGCTGCGGACCGCTCTTTTCACACTGAACCTCGATTTGATTGCGCAGATGAGCTGCAATCCGGCGGTTGGCGGGATCGCGAAGGGGCATTTGGTGCGGGAAGTGGACGCGCTGGGCGGGATCATGGGCGAGGTGGCGGATGCGGTGGGGATCCAGTTCCGTCTGCTGAATACTTCGCGGGGGCCGGCGGTGTGGTCGCCGCGGGCGCAGTGCGACAAGCAGCAGTACCGGGTGAAGATGCGCGAAGTGCTGGAGTCGCAGGCGGGGCTTTTTATTAAGCAGGCGGAAGTGAGCGATCTCGTGCTGGACAGCACGAGATCGAGGGTACAGGGTACAGGGTACAGGGTGCAGGACCACCTGGGCTCCGGGCTCCGGGCTCCGGGCTCCGGAGACTCGGCGTGGGAAATGCCGCGTGTCGTCGGCGTGAAGTTGCGGGATGGGCGAGTGATCCTGGCAGGGGCAATTGTAATCACCACTGGCACATTTTTGAATGGACTGATTCATTGTGGGGAGGAGAATTATCCGGCGGGGCGGAGCGGGGAGCCTGCTTCGGTGCTGCTGGGTGAGGCGCTGAAGAAGCTGGGGCTGCGCGGGTGCCGTTTGAAGACGGGAACGCCGCCGCGGCTGGATGGTCGAACGATTGACTGGTCAAAGTTTGCGGAGCAGCCGGGCGATGCGGATCCTACGCCGTTTAGTTTTCGGACGCGGACGCTGCCGCAGCCGCAGGTTTCGTGCCATATCGCGTATACGACACCGCAGACGTTACAAATTATTCGCGAGAACGTGCACCGGTCGCCGATGTACTCGGGGCAGATTACGGGGATTGGGCCGCGGTATTGTCCGTCGATTGAAGACAAGGTGGTGAAGTTTCCGGATAAGGAGCAGCACCAGTTTTTTCTTGAGCCGGAGGGGCTGAACACGCACGAGGTGTACGTGAACGGGATGTCGACGTCGCTGCCGATGGAGGT
>Ga0181531_10000893_pt1 | contig 19450 bp, 14 predicted proteins | sample PEATcosm2014_Bin_38_FD_119743 | JGI IMG/M metagenome (GOLD analysis project Ga0181531, IMG submission 119743) | Peatland microbial communities from MTU Mesocosm Facility, Houghton, MI, USA - PEATcosm2014_Bin11_10_metaG | ecosystem: Environmental > Terrestrial > Soil > Wetlands > Peat | place... | reverse complement strand
ATCGCCACGAGACTGCCGAGGTTACGGCGAACAGCAGCCTATAGTCAGTAGTTCTATCCATTGTCGGGACAGTTGGAGAGTGCGTTCACTGACCACTGTTAAGTTGAGTCAGCCAACAAAATATTTAGAGCATCCGTGCTGTTTCCCCGCACAAATCCTTAAGGAACGCGAACGAGGGCAGCCGAAGCGGCAATCGGCAGAAGGCTTTCGATGTTCTTCAACGCAACTTTTGTGCCACTATTCGGCACGAATAGAATGTCGTTGTCCTGAAGAGGACTGTCGGCGGCTTTGGAGGCCAGGAGTTTTTTGAGGTCGACCGGGATAGTCTCGTGTCCTTGCGGCGTGCTACGAATGACTACGCTTGCGGTTGACTTAGCCGCATAAGTAGTTCCCTGCGCCAAAGCCAGTGCTTGCAGAATTGTCAGGTGGTCGTCGTGGTCCATGGGGAACGCACCTGGACGGACGACATCGCCAATCACGTAAATTAGTCCTGTCTTCGCCACAAAAATGGAGTCGCCTGGCACAATCGCAGGATTGTCCACCGGTCTGGACGCTGCAGCAGACGATATTCTTACGTGCTCAGGTTCGTCCGGATGGCCAACGTGTGTGATGGTTATATTGGTTCCGGCTAGCGGAGTAAGACCTCCGGCTAAGGAGATATAATCCACCAAATTATGCGCCCCGAGAGCCGGGTAAACCCCGGGGGCTTTTACTTCACCCAGTACCGAAACTCCCTCTGTTGCATATTCGCTGACAAACACTGTGACCTGTGGATCCTTTACAAATCGGCCATCCATGAACTTCTGTCGGATCAGGTTTTGCATGTCGTTCGCGTTGAGTCCGGCGACATGCAGTGAACCAATCAGCGGAAGTATGACGTCGCCAGTATTGCTGACGCGGAGCTTTCCACTAAGCTCGGGCGTATCGAAAACAGTCATCTCCACGAGATCCCCCGCACCGATGGGGCCGGCGGCGCCGCTGCCGAAGCCTCCGCCACTGCTGCTAGCGCTGGCGGCGCCCTTTTGTTGCGCGCTCGCGGCAGTTGAGACCAGAGCGAATAGAAATAGTAACTCCGCTAAGTGCTTCGCAAATCTTTCAAATTGCTTCATCGTCGTTGAGAATCCTTAGAATTCGGCTTAAGAACAAATGTTCCTTAGAGAGTGTGGCTGTTGTTATTATTAACTTTAGCTCTGCCGCTTCCATTTCCGCTGTGGTAGTAGGCATCATAGTTGTTACCGTAGTATCCATAATACTGACGATAATCCACTGAATCATAAGAAAGATCGTTTACGACAACGCCCGCGATATGTGCGCGGGACTTAATGAGTAGGTCACGAACACGCGTAAGAGATTGACGGCGCGTTTTTTCCGAGCGAGCAACCAACACTACGGCGTCAGCCACTCTAGCGCTTACAACCGCATCGGTGACAGCCAGAGCCGGAGGCGTGTCTATGACCACGTATTGGAACTGCTCCCGCCATCCTTGTACGAGTCGCGGCAAAGCTTCGGAAGCCAGCAACTCCGCAGGATATGGCGGCAGCAGGCCCGCCGGCATCACGTGAAGTCCGGGGATCTCCTCAACCTTTTCAATCATTGCGCCGGGTTCCTTCGTCCCCGCAAGACAGGCGCTTAACCCAGCATTCATGGGGATACCCATATACTTGGTCACCGCTGGGCGTCGCATGTCTGCATCCACCAGCAGCACTTGCTGCCCAGTCTGCGCCAGCACCACGGCCAGATTTATTGAGACGAAGCTTTTCCCCTCCTGCATAACGGCACTCGTTACAACCACCACTTGTGGCGGCACACCCGGAGAGGACAGCATCAGTGAAGTTCGTAACGCGCGGAAGGCCTCCGCAGTTCCCGAATTGCGATGTTCTACCGTAACAGGGAGGATTAACTGCGGCGTTGTTCCAGAAACCAACGTTCTTCGCGCAGTGCTGCTGGTCGAGGACACACTTGGGATGATTCCAAGGGGCGGAAGAGAGCAGTAGTTTTCGACGTCTTCCGGTGTGCGGATGGAACTGTCAACGCTCTCGACGATAAAAGCCGCACTTATTCCAAACAGGAGGCCACCTACGCATCCCAATGCAATATTGAGCGGGATCCTCGGCTCGACGGGTACGACCGGTACGGTGGCTACATCTATGATATTTATGTTGCTAGACCGGAGCCCGGCCAGAATGCCTGCTTCTTTGAGCTTCTTGAGCAGTCCCTCATATAAATCCCGGCTGGATTCGACCTCGCGCCGCATAATCCCATATTGAATAGCGTCTTCATTCATTTTGAATGCACTGTCTTTTTGCTTCTCGAAAGTGGCCTGCAACATTTCCTGAGACCGAAGTGCCGCCCGATATTCCGCGCGCAGACTCTCGCTCACCTTAACCGTTTCCTGGGCGATACTGGAGTCCAGTTCGCTTAGCTGCGACTGCAACTGAATCACGCGTGGATAGGACACTCCGTACTTAGCAGCTAATTGCGCATACTCGGATCGACTATCTGCGCGCTGTTTATAAAGGGTGCCAAGCAGGCTCTCTGGCACGACGTTTGCGATCAGATCCGGATTTTCTGTCATCGCGATTCGATATTTCGCCTCTTTCATAATCCGATCGCCTTCGGCTTCGGACAGGGCTTTGTTCAGCAGTTCCAGTCTGTCAACAACGATATTGTGGGTCTCGTCAGTCCCCAGCAGACCTGTTTTCTTCTGGTAAGAAATGAGTTGTTGTTCTGCGATTTCGCCGTTCTTCTTTACGTCGTCGAGCTGTTTCGTCAGCCAATCGGAAGTCTGGCGCATCGCTTGATACTTGGTTTGGAAATTGTTCTCGAGGTAGGTTCTTGCGACAGCGTTCGCGACGTTTGCTGCGAACGAAGGATCCCCACTGCGGAAGTGAATTTCAATAATTTCGGTCTTGGGGATCAGCTCCACCCTCACAGCCCGGTGAAAACGATCCACGAGTGCGGCGCGTGTTCGCACGTCCAGATTGGCAAAGGAACGTCCGGTACGAGTTTGTTTGCCGACGAATTCAGGTTCATTCTGGAGGCCGAGTTCTTCGATGACACCGGTCGCGATGGTATCACTCTGCACGATGCGCATCTGCGTCTGTAACTTGGTGTCCAGATCGATTCCAACGGGCATCACCACCTGGTCAAGGGCGAGATTCTCCGAACCTTCCAAGTCCAGCAGCAACTTCGCATATGCGTCGTAACGCCTGGGAAGCAGGATAGAAATTGCAGTGACCAACAGGACCACAAATCCCAAACTGCCAAGAACTAGCCAACGACGTTTTTGAAGCACGCGCCACAAATCGGCGATCGTGAGATGATCATTCCCAGTTTCCGAAGTCGCCGGGAAAATATCTGGGAAGCGGATCCGCTCTGAGTCTCCATTAGCAGTTGTAGTTATGAATTTATTGTCTTTCATCTACGACTCGAGGCTATGTTGGCTGGATATGGGGTATCCGTGGCCAAGTCCAGCAGCATTCGGGAATGTATCAATCGCCAATTCCAGGGCGGACGTTCCGCCGTGCGGATTTGAAAGTCAATGAAGAAGCAAAATATTGCAGAGAAACCTTGCATTGTTTCTCACAGCTAGTGGATGCGCTCCGCGGCGCGGGTAACAAATACAAGATCGAAGGTTGTCGCTAAGGCACCCGGAATAAACCAAAAGCGGTTACCCCTTCTCCTGAGGTAATAGTCGACTCCGGACGTTGCGGCTGCGACTGTAAGTCCTACCCCGTACATCGCTGAGCGGCTGCGCATGCCCGGAGGAATCTCGCCGCACCTATTTATTCCAAGACAACTCTGTAACAGTTCAATCGCAGCGATGTTCGAGCCGAAAACTGCACCCGTGACTGCCCAATACGGAAGAGTCTGCGCTTTGTACGTTGCACCGGCTAGCGGCGCCGGACGTATAGATGTTCGCACCTTATTTTCGTCTGCGGTTTTCGGCACTGGCATGTCGGGCAGGGCATCAGTTTCGCTGTCGAGAGACGGTGTGGACGCCGGCACCGTAGCTCTCCGAGGTTCATGCATCTGCCGGGAACCTAAATCCGTAATCGTTGCTGCGAAATCCTCGTTTTGGGCTAAAGACGGAGAGTTATAGCCGCGCGAGATCGAAGACTGGGCGAAAACTGGCGTACCGGCGGTACGCAACAACGTTGCTGCGACAAATACGATGACTGAAATGCATCTCATCGAAAAGAGTCCTTCCTGGAAGGGCGCCAAATTGGGCGCGTAAAAATCAATACGTTTGTCAGTTGTGGTTTGATGCCGCAGGTTCCAGGTCATCCCAGTTCGCATCCACCGCCACGCTTCGCATAATAAAGTCCAAATTGATAACGACCCGGGTACCATTCTTCCTATGATCTACGACTCCCTCCATGCCCGCCAGCGCGCCACGCTTAATGCGCACGCGCTGGCCCACGTTCAGGAATGAATGTGGCCGAGCATTCCGGAGGTGCAGGCCTGCGCGTAGCGCGTCGACGTCGCTGTCCGCGAGAGGCGTAGGCCGGCCTGCTGTGCCAACCAAGAACAGTACGCTCGGGACCTCAAGTACGCGCACGCGTTCAGCGTTCGAGAAACGTGCGAAGATATACCCTGGGAACAAGGGCAACTCCAGTTTTGCAACGCACCGGTTTTTCCAACGGCGCTCGACGCGGTACTGCGGCAAGTAACTTTCAATGTCGCGCACGTTGAACCTTTTGCCCACCTGGGCTTCGTGAGAAGGCCGCACATAGATCGCGTGCCAGAACCGTTGTGCTTCAGCCTCCGCTGGCTTCGGAATCTCGACGGTAACTTTCATTTGTTGTCTCGCTAAGCTGAGGCTTCGCCAATGTCCCTTAGCAAAGGACCGTTTCTCTGAATTTCGGCGTGGCCATCCGACAACTAAACAGGCACCACGGCTCCTGTTCGCAGCTTTGCTTCGTCATGCAATTCAATGCCCGCTTCCCGATGTAATCCGGTCGGGCTCTAAGCTCCTGTAGAATCAATAGAGTGGCAATTAATTGATCTGCGGTTCGGCCTCAGGGCGTCTGCTTTCCTGGAATTCAGTTCATCAATCGGATAATGGGTTGACGAAAAATAGGGCGGGCACCGGTGGGACCGGTGCCGTGTACCGCTTAACATCCACGGTTAGAGCGGAAGTGGCTAGCATGCACGATGCGACGCTACCGCGGCATGGCGCGCTGTGGCGGTGGCTTTCCACGGTGGAAGAAGACCTCGCCGAAATACCGTCCGACTAGGCCTTGGCCCAGGTGTTGTCGATTTGTATACAGCAGCCTAACTTTTGACTCGCTCTAAACCCACCGTCTCAAACCCAAACAACGACCTTCGAGGACCTTTCTGAATTAATCAGATTCCAGAGCGTATAGGAATTGCCCCGGGGTTTTCAAACCATTCGATAGGTTTATCAGGATTTCGCGTCGGGATGGTGGCGCGTCCAATCTTTAGGCGGGAAAGCCACACGCCAGAACGTCGGATTTGGCAGCATGAATTCCACTCCTGCCTGCGCTCGTTCACCCGCAACCCTCTCCACATGTACCACTATGCACTCCAGCGTCGCTTTCGTTTTGAGGTTGGACAGAGCGAAGCGCTGCCCTCGTTCTATCGGCGTCGCAACTAATATGGATGCCCCGTGGGCGCTGATCGCTACCGTATGCGTTACTTCTTCAAAACGCAACGCCGCTCCGGGGTGACTCGCCACACGCACCGGGATTTTCATCAGTACCCGCTGACTCCTGCGTCGGTTGGCTGCGAGCCACGATATTTCGCGGGACTCAGCAAGCCACAGATCTAAAATATCTTGCTGCTCCGGCGGAACCGAAGTGAACATCAACCCCATACCTTTGCCGACTTGGTTATAGACGACCCTTGTGTGGGCATGCAACGATTTTGTGCCTTTGGTGATGCGCACTTCGGTGTGGGTCCCTAAAGCCAGCGGTCTGTCCGTGTCCACGTAGCATCCCTGCTGGCTCAAATCACGAATGCGCGTTCGGAGTTGTGCGCCAGCCTCGGCGCCTGCAACGTCTATGGCCGCGGTGAAGGCATACCGAGGATATGCGCGCCGTTCGGCGCCAGCCGGCACTATGAACTGCGGAGCAGGCTTTCCGTTGTTAGGCGCTGTCGCCGCATTAGCGGCAGGTTCTTCAATTTCAACTAAAACTGCTCCCGGACTCTCGGACTTTCCAATGTGAGGAACTTCGATTCGAGGAACCTCGATTCGAGCAACTTCGATTTCAACCCCCTCGCTTTCAGAACCTCCTGTTCCGTACGTCTCGAACTCAGAGTCCTCGATTTCAATCTGCACCTGCACTTGGCTCGCAAGCTTCGCCCTGTGCCCCTCGACTACAACCGGCTGCGTCGCCATCCGGCTTTTTGGTGAATTCTGTTTTAGTTTTCTCTTACGCCGCTTTGTACCCATATAAGGTTTGTTGGAGAGTCACCGGGAATCCTCTCGCCCAGACATCTCGAGCTGGACAACTAGTATGCGCCTTGTTTTGCCACGGCGTATCGCATTCAGCACGCTACCCAAAAGGAGGTGTTCGGAGCCTCAAATCGAATTCCTGAACTGCAGAAGCTCGCGCTATCGGTGTAGCATTTTCCACTCTGATCCGGGAGAAGGGTTTTTCGCAGCCAACACTGGCTGTCGAAATGAGGTCGAAGAAATGGTGTCCGCGGGAATGATGGAGCCCGCCAAGGCGTCGTGTATCGTTATGTTTCTAAATGAGTTAGAGGGAGTTTTCGTCCATCGTTTGGATTGCTAGCCCTAAATAGACTCATACACTTCAAAGTGAGGTTATGTGAATAGGTGTTATACGGGAGGGCAGAAGGCAGTGCGAACTGGGGACACAGAGCGTGATAGTCACATGGCAACGGACCGCATTCCGCCTCATGCTACTGCTGCCTACTGATCGTCCTCTCGATATCCCATAAGCTGTATGTCATGGACTGCAAATACTCAACACATTTGTTGACTACCAGGGAAATACCTGTCACGATTCATGCCAGGGGACCTTGGGGAAAATGTTGTGCGCCCTGGTACTTCTGATCGAGCATGACCCTCTCACTGCCGCACGCATTCACTCGGCATTGGATGCGGAAGGCGGTAGCTCGTTCGACGTCGAATGGGTTCAGACACTTTCCAAGGGCCTTGCGCGCCTGCGCGAACCCGGAATTGCCGCGGTTTTGCTTGATCTCTCTTTACCCGAGGTCCACGGTATCGAGTCGTTTGATGCGTTGTTCTTAACCGCACCTAATGTCCCTATTCTGCTACTTGGCGACGTTCCGGAAGAAGGGTTGGCCAAACAAGCCGTGGCCCGCGGTGCACAAGACTATCTTCTGCCGCAGCACCTCGACGCCTATTCATTGCCCCGCGCGCTGCGAAATGTCATTGAACGTACTGCCTTGGGCGAAGCTCTATATGTTGAGAAGGAACGCGCCCTCGTTACTTTGAACTCCATCGGCGACGCGGTGCTTTGCACTGACATTTTCGGCAACATCACCTATCTCAATTTCGTTGCGGAAAACATGACCGGGTGGAGCCGCGAGGATGCCATCGGCCAGCCGCTGGCTGCGGTCTTTCGGATTATTGACGGTGTCTCGCGCAGACCGGCTCGCGATCCCATGGAAATGGCAGTCCAGCAAAATAAAACCGTTGGACTCACCGTCGACTGCGTGCTGATCCGCCGTGACGGAGTTGAGTCCGCCATCGAAGATTCCGCCGCGCCCATCCACGACCGCTTTGGCAACATCATCGGGGCCGTCATCGTGTTCCATGACGTCACGGCGAGCCGTGCCATGTCCGACCAAATGGCGCACTTTGCACAGCACGACGCGCTCACAAATCTGCCCAATCGTCTGATGTTGGATGATCGCATTACCCAAGCGATCGGCCTGGCCCGCCGTCAGAACGGCTGTCTCGCGGTCCTTTTTCTTGATCTGGATCGTTTTAAATACATTAATGATTCCCTCGGCCATGGTGTGGGAGATCGCCTGTTGCTGGCCGTCTCGAAGGACTTGGTGGCGGGTGTCCGCAAATCTGACACCGTTAGTCGTCAAGGCGGCGATGAATTTGTAATCCTGCTTTCCGATATTGCCGAGCCGCAAGATGCCGCTCTGCGAGCGAAGAAGCTCCTTCATTCTCTCAGCGCACCACATGCCATCGAGGGCCAGGATTTGCGCATCAATGGCAGCATCGGTATCAGCATCTATCCCCAAGACGGAGAGGATGCCCCCACCCTCATCAAGAATGCCGACACCGCGATGTACCAGGCCAAGGAGCATGGCCGGAACAACTTCCAGTTCTTTAAGGAAGAAATGAATTTAAAGGCTGTTCAGCGGCAGTCCCTCGAAAGCGGCTTGCACCTTGCTCTTCAACGCGAGGAATTTCTACTCCATTATCAGCCAAAGGTGAACCTTGCCACCGGCAAAATCACCGGCGTGGAAGCCTTGATTCGTTGGCAACAACCGGGGCGTGATCTGTTGCTACCCGCATGGTTCATGCCCGTCGCCGAGGATTGCGGTCTGATCATCCGCATTGGCAGGTGGGTTCTGCGCGAAGCCTGCCGCCAAGCCCAGGCTTGGCAGGTGGCCGGCCTGCCCCCTTTACCCATCTCCGTAAACGTCTCCGCTACCGAGTTCCGCCACGAAGGATTCGTTGATGGCGTCCGCACAATACTTTCGGCCACCGGCTTGCACGCGAAGTATCTCGAATTGGAACTCACCGAAGGTGTGCTAATGGAAAATGCCGAAACCAACATCGCCGTCCTTCAGGAGCTCAAAATGATGGGCGTACATCTGGTCGTGGATGACTTCGGCACTGGTTATTCGAGCCTCAGCTATCTTCAGCAGTTTCCGATCGATGCCCTGAAAATTGATCAGTCTTTCGTCCAGCGCATCACCTCCGATCCCGATGACTCGCCGATCGTCCGGGCCATCATCGATATGGGCAAAAATCTGAAGGAGCTCGTTATCGCCGAGGGTATCGAAACGATTCAGCAACTCACCTTCCTTGCGGCACAGCGTTGCGAACAAGGTCAGGGTTTCTTTTTCAGCCGACCCTTGCCAGCCTCACAATTTACCGAGCTAATTAACAAAAGCCTGAGGGAGGCCACGGCCCACTCAAGTGGATGAAATCAAATCATCCTCGGGGATTTTCCAAAACAGTACCGTCAGCATTTCGAGTTCAGCCCGCGAGGCACTAATGTCAGGGCCCTCAAGGCACATACATCCGCAGCATCGAGATCAGCAAATCCGCCGTATGACCACGTCAGTTCTGCTGCATCTGATCGCTGTCGTCATCCTCGTCGCAACCCTCCTCATCTTGCTAATTAAGTAACGGAAGTTCTCCCACCGCGCACCGGAGGAGTCGGCTTCAGAGTGCTGATACTCTGGCTACGGGACAGGTGGCCATCGTGGACTTGAATGATGTGTCAGCTTTTACCTTGTGCGGCAACTGGGGAATACGCTGGGGGTTACGGCAGCCACGGTGATCTTCGATCACCGGCAGACGCTGCACTCGGCGCGACTGGTGGACGTGGCCAACCGGCTGAACCAGACGGTGCAGGCCACGCTGGCGCAATATGCGGGACTGATTGCTCGCGATGGAGGAGCTGGCAGTAACCCCTCACTGGGTGCGGTGCAGCTCTTGTAGGCGGGTGTGATTACCCAGAGTAAATTGCTGGCGTATATCGATATCTACTTGTGGTTGGCGGTTATGAGCGTGGTGATCCTCCTGTTGCTCGGGTGGGCGCGAATCAAGCACGTGTCCGCAGAGGTGCGGACCCATTTTCATTGGTGGCGAGTGCGTTGGACGCCACCCCTCCATTATTTTAAATATGCCAAAGTCCGAAATGATCAATGCCCTGGGTCTTTGGCGCGAGTCCGGTCCGAAAGACTCGCGAGAGGCTAAAAGGAAACAGCTCAGTTGCCGTTCGGGGCGACTAGGGAGTTGCCCCAAGCCACTGAGTTGCCCCACACCACCGAGTCACCCCACACCACCGAATTACCCCAAGTCACGGAGTTGCCCCAGACCACGGAATCGCCCCAGACGACGGAGTTGCCCCAGACCACAGAGTCGCCCCAAACGACAGAGTTACCCCAGATCGAACTGGCATTGCTAACGATCGAAACCATGTTATTCGAAGGATTGTAGACCGCCATCGGGGACTTGGCGGCGCCGAATGTCGATGGGGCTAAATCGGTAGAGTTTAGTGCGGCCACCGCATCGACTGCTCCGGCGCCGGTGGCAAATATATCTTGTTCAATCGGGTAGTTAAAGCCGGTACCCTGATCGGTTGCCGTGGTGTAGCGAGAAAAGCCCTTCCAAGCAGACTTCATTAAACGGGCTTTGACCTGGTCTGGCGTAAGACTGGGGGTCTTCTGAAGCAGCATGGCCGACACCCCGCTGACCACGGCGGTCGACATGCTCGTTCCGCTCAAGCGCATGTAGGAGGCCGGGCCGTACTGCGGGCCGCAAGAGGTCGCGTTGGAGTTACAGGGATACACGGAAATGAAAGGATACTGAGACGTGAGGGTGGTATTGGCCTGCACCCTCCGGGAAACGATCTGATTTCCCGGGGCCACGAGGTCAGGCTTTACGATGTGATCCAGTGCGGTTGGTCCCTTGGAGCTGAAGCTCGTTATCGTTTGCGAAGTTTGCGCGCCCGTGCCGTGGGTATTGGTGGCGCCGACGGTGATGATATAGGGATCGTTGCCGGGCGCGCCCACAGTGGCATAACCATTGATGAACCCGAAGTTGTATTCGCCCATGTTGCCGGCCGCGGCCACGACGACGATGCCGGCCCGCCAGGCCGATTCCACGGCCTGACAAAGAGGATCCCTGGTATAGCTCTCGTAAACGCCCCGCCCCAGAGATAGATTCAGGACGCGAATGTTATAAGTGTTTTTGAGAGCGATGGCCTGCTGAATGGCGGCGATGATGTTGCTGTCGAATCCCGCGCCGTTGGAGTCCAGCGCGCGGAGATTGACGAGCGTTACGCCGGAGGCTACCCCGTGGTACACCGCTGGGTAGGTGGCTTCGTTGGCGGAAATGCCGCCATTGCCGGCGATGATGGTGGCGACATGGGTGCCGTGACCATAAACATCGTTGGTGGTGTTCTCGTATGTCACGAAATTCTGACTGTACTGCACACGGTTCGTATTTGAGTAGGCCGTTGTAGCCAGATCCTGTACCGCGCCAATGCCGCTATCGATTACCGCCACCCCGATGCCCGTGCCATCCCAACCGTAATAGGATGCGATGTCGGCGTTGACGGCCGAGACGGCCTTGTCCAAGGCGCCACGCACCGGCCGATCCGGCGAGATGTACGCGACGTTGGAGTGGGCCGCGAGGCTCGAGAGGTCGGAGCCTTTGACCGTGACGAGTTGTGCGTTCACTACCGGAAGGTCGGCTTTTTTGTTCAGGTTTTCGTCCGCGAGCTCGGAGTCCGTGGGCGGCTGGCGGAATTGCACGATGACGTCGACGGGCTTATTCGGGTCGGCAGACTGCAGGTCGGGAGAAAGCTTGGCGGCAACCATGGCAGCTTGTGCGGCGGGATCGAAAGCCTGCGCCGGAGCGGGAGTGCTGTTGCTATTGGCAGCGGGCTGAGGGGCTTGGGGACGAGCGCTCAGGGTGCTGTCCGTTGGAGCAAAAAGTGCAGCGACCAAAGCCGAGAATTCCGAGTGCTGGGATTGCGAGGTGCCTGAAGAAGGGTCGCTCGAATTCTGTGCAATAGTGGCGCCCGTCCTTGCAGCATCTTGGGAATTCGGAGAGTATGAGCCGAGAACGTTAATGGGCCGCGTAGATTGTGCGGAACGGCTGGCGGACAGGGCTGGGGCACCGCTGGGCACAGGAGTGGTGCGGTGCGAAACCCCGAAGATGGCCGCCGCAAGCGAAAAAGCGATCAACGCGCCCCAGGTGGTGGTCTTGAGAATGCTATCTTTCTTCGAACGTCTGCCGTTCTGGTCCGAAGTCTGCATTTTGTCCGATCTCCTGAATACGCAGTTCCGGCGACACCCGGTCCGTTCGAGACTGCTGGTGTCTTCGCCGAAGCTAGTTTTGGTCCTGAGGTGGTAGGGGTCGATAGTACGGGGGTAGGGGCAACCTAGTACGACAGGTGCGGATCGTGGCCGGGCCAAAAATCACCCAGGAAATTTTATCTAATCAACATATTGCATCCCTGCACATAGTGGTAGGGCGAATTCTCGCGCTCGCCGTGGCACTTGCGACAAAACAGTCCAACAGTACTATTCGCAATTCCGCTCTAAGCCTTCAGGCTATAGGAACACTGAAGGTCGGGCTGCGGCCCAAATAAAGGTGTGCGTCGCGTGTCAGGCTCTATGAACTGGCAAAGAACCTTGGTCGGTTTGCGACAACCGCGCCACCAATCGCGCAACTGGCGGGCGCCCATTTTGATGTTCGGTCGAAGAATCGCAACGCGATGAAAGACAAATTACGGCGATGACAAAGTTGCGAAAAACCTTTAGTATCCCTGGCCGCGAAGGCGAATTTCTCGGGTGGCCGGCATTACTGTTTATCGGCATACAGGTGGTGGTCGGCCTGCCGTTGCTGCCGTACGCGCTGTGGCATTGGCATTCCGATAACTTACTCCGTCTTGGATGCTTCGCCGCGGTTGCCATGGGCGCCTCGCTCCTCAAGGTCCAGCTGCCGGGAATTCAGGCCACTATGTCGGCCAACTTCCTGTTTATCCTGGTGGGAATTCTGGATCTGTCGTATTCGGAAACCCTGCTGGTGGGCTGCCTCGGCGGGCTGTTGCAATCGACGTGGCAAGCGCGGTCGCGTCCGAGAATCATTCAGGTGCTGTTCAATTTCGCGAATCTATCTATCGCCATTTCTGCGGCGTACGCGGTGTTTCACAGCCACTATGCCTTTACGCTGGGAATGCGTTGGCCGCTCTTACTGGCAGCCGCGTCCTCCGCGTATTTTGCCGTGAATACCATGTCCGTGTCGGCGGTCATTGCCATCACCGGCCGGCGCAATCCCGTGCAGGTGTGGAAGGAATGCTACCTGTGGTCCTTTCCCTACTATTTGCTGGGCGCCGTAATCGCCGGTGGGGTCAGCGTTGTGAATCATGCCATCGGATGGCAGGTGGCGATTCTGGCGGTGCCCATCGTTTACTGGATTTACCGTTCCTACCGGACCTATCTGGACCGGCTCGAGAGCGAGAAAAAGCATTCCGAGCAGATTGCCGATCTGCATATGCGGACCATCGAAGCGCTTTCGCTCGCCATTGAGGCGAAAGATCATACAACGCATGACCACCTGAAGCGCGTGCAGACCTATGCGGTCGAGATTGGCAAAGACCTGGGAGTGACGGAAGCAGAGTTGAATGCTGTGCGCGCCGCCGCACTGTTACACGACATCGGAAAATTGGCGGTGCCCGAACATATCTTGTCGAAACCCGGGCGCCTCACCCCCGAAGAGTTTGACAAGATGAAGATTCACCCGATTGTGGGGGCGGAAATACTAAGCCGCGTGCAGTTCCCGTATCCAGTGGTGCCGATTGTGCGGTCGCACCATGAGAAGTGGAACGGCAGGGGCTATCCAGACGGACTCAAGAGCACGGAAATTCCGATGGGCGCGCGCATTCTTTCTGTGGTGGACGCCTTCGACGCTCTCACTTCGGAGCGCCCGTACCGGCGGGCAATGTCACCGGCGGAAGCGATGAACTTGTTGCGCTCGGAGAGCGGGGAGAGTTACGACCCGCAGGTGGTGGAGTGTATCGAGCGGCGTTACGACGAACTGGAAGCGGCGGTGAAGCTGGTGGAAGTGCGGGAGAGGATCCTGCCGTCGATTGCGCTGCTGCGAAGCGAGGCGGCGCCGTCCGCGGGTTTTTCCAACTTGCCGGGGAAGGCCGAGGTGCGCGCGACATCGTTCCTGGCATCCATCGTTTCGGCGCGACAAGAGGCGCAGCTGCTGTTTGAGCTGGCGCAAACGCTGGGAAATTCGCTCAGCTTGCGCGAGACTCTCTCGGTGGTGGCGGTGCGATTGAAAGAGATGATCCCGCACCAGTCGCTCGTGTTTTTTGTGGTGCGAGAGGACAAGCTGGTGCCGAAGTACGTACACGGGCTGGACTACAACCTGTTTACGTCGCTGGAAATTCCGTTGGGACAGGGGATTTCTGGATGGGTGGCGGTCAACCAGAAACCGATTATGAACGGCGATCCGGCGGCGGAATCCAAATATCTTGGAGATTCCATGGCGGTTTCAACGCTGCAATCGGCATTGTCCGTGCCGCTGCAAGGGCGCGATAGCGTGGCGGGGGTGCTGACGCTTTATATGTCCGAGAAGCACGGGTTCACCAACGACCACTTGCGTTTGCTGCTGGCGGCCAGCTCGAAACTGGGGTTATCGGTGGAAAACGCCATGCAGTTTGAACACGCGGAAGATACGGCCAGCACAGACTTTCTGACCGGATTGCCGAACGCGCGAGCGATCTGCGCGCACATGGAAAGAGAATTGGCGCGCTGCAAGCGGACCAACGGGCAACTGGCCGTTTTATTGTGCGACCTCAACGGATTCAAGAATGTAAACGATAAATTTGGTCACATCGTCGGTAATAAACTGCTGCGTGAGGTGGGCAAAAAGTTTAGAGGGGCCAGCCGGGAATGCGATCAGGTGGGGCGTCTGGGCGGGGACGAGTTTGTGCTGGTGCTGCCGGATTGCACGGCCGACGGCGTCGAGGAATTGAAGAAGAGGCTAGAGCAGGCGGTGGACGCGGCGTCGGTCCTGGTGTGCGGAGATAGCGAGGTATCGGTGAGCATCGGTTCGGCGTTTTATCCGAACGATGGTGCGTCGGTGGACGAGTTGCTGTCGCAGGCGGACCAGACGATGTATTTGTTCAAAGCAGCGCACTATAAGGAATCGGAAGAGCAGTCACGACTGCAGCTTGCGGAAAAGTAGAAAAAGGCGCGCGGCGGCTAACGCCGTAAACGGTTCTAACGATGAGAACTTGGTGGCCCAGACTTGTGCGTAAATTGCTGGCGCTGACGGCGTTGGTGATTTTGGGCGGCTTGGCGTCGGCCACGCTGGTGCGTTTTGCGCCTGGGTATGGCGTGGATGAGCGGGAACTTGATCCGCGATTGAGCGGCGCAAGCGTGGAAGCGATGCGTGCGGCGCATCAGCGAGAAGCAAACTTGCTGAGTTACTACGCCGCATATCTTCGGCACGCGGCCAGCGGGGATTTGGGGACATCGGAGAGTTTGCAGCGGCCCATTGCCGAATTGATTCGGCAGCGATTTGCCGTTACCGCCCGCGCAGTGTTGCTGGGAACGACGATCGCATGGCTGGCGGCGCTGTTGACGGTTACATTTGGGCATTTTTTAAGCGGATGGATCTTTGAAACTTCAAGCTCGCTGCTCAGCGGATTGTTGCTGGCGTTGCCGGCGACGGTGGTGGCGCTGGTGTTTGTGTGGCTGCGCGGACCGATCTTTCTGGCCATTGCGTGCCTGACGTTTCCGAGGCTGTTTCGTTTCCTGCACCACCTGTTGCGGCAAGCGAAGGATCAGCCGCATGTCCTGGCCGCTCAGGCCCGAGGCATAAGGCCAGGGCGCATTTTTTTGCGGCATGTGGTTTTGTTCGCGCTGCCGGCGATGGTGGCGCTGCTGGGAGTATCGGTTAGCATGGCGTTTGGCGCCGCGATTCCCATAGAGGCGCTTACGGATACGCCGGGTCTCGGGCAGTTGGCGTGGTATGCGGCGATCAATCGGGATTTGCCGCTGATCATCAACGTGACGTTAATCGTTACGCTGGTGACTGTGGCGAGCAATTTTGCGGCGGATTCTTCGTGCCGGATGGCGTTGAGGTTGGCGTGAATTGGCGAAACAAGGTGCGGATGGCGCTGGCGTGTTTGCTTGGGACATTTTTTCTGCTGGCGCTGGCGTCGGAGTTGGTAGCGCCGTATTCCTACGCGCGGCAATTTCGAGATCTACCGCTGGCGGCGCCGTCGGCCGCACATCCGTTAGGCACTGATGCGCTGGGGCGGGACGTTTTCTCGCGCGTATTGTATGGCTCGCGCGTGTCGCTGCTGCTGGCGCCTGCCGCGGCGTTGCTGGCGACGGTGATCGCCGGAGTATCCGGCGCGCTTGCTGGTTTGCGCGGAGGATGGTGGGAAAAAACAATTCTTGCCAGCGCGGACTTGATGATGGCCTTGCCCCTGCTTTTCGTGTTGCTGGCGCTGCGGGCGACGCTGCCGCTGGATGTTGCGCCGCTGCTTTCGGCGGCGGCCACGTTTGCACTATTGGGTCTGCTGGGATGGCCCGCGTCGCTGCGCGTGGTATGGGCGGCAACACGAAATATTCGCGAATCGGAATTTCTGACGCTGGCGCGTGCTCAGGGGATTGGCCCGGTGCGGATGGTCCTGCGTCACGTTCTGCCGAATGTGCGGCCGGTACTGCAGGCGCAGTTCTGGGTGACGATTCCGGTGTTTATTCTCGCCGAAGCGACGTTGAGCATGCTGGGACTGGGAGTGATGGAGCCGCTGCCATCGTGGGGCAATCTTTTGCGCGGGCTGGAAGATTTATCCGCACTGCGGGCCAATCCGGGGCTGCTGTCCCCGCTGGTTTTGCTGATTTTGGTGGTGCGCGGCCTGCAGATGCTCTTGCCGCCGCGCGAGGAGTTGGCGTGATGAGGCGTTGCGTACCAGCGGGGATGCTGGTTTTGTTGTGCGTAGCGGCGCCCGCGTGCGCGCAGAACGGCGGCGTGCTGCATTTTTGTTTGCATGGTGAGCCAAAGACGTTTAATCCGATTTTGGTGGACGACGAAGCCGCGGAGAATATCCGCTACCTGACGGGTGGTGTGTTGATTCGGCTGAACCGGCAGACACAGACGCTTGAACCGGGGCTGGCGACTTCGTGGAGCGTATCGAAGGACGGGCGGACGATTCGATTGAAGCTGCGCAAGGATTTACATTTTTCAGACGGGACGCCGTTTTCTTCGGAGGATGTGGCGTATACCTTCAAGACGTTGATGGATCCGCAGGTACATTCGCCGACGGGCGATGCGTTCCGTTCGGGCGAAGGAGCGGTGGAGATCAAGACGCCGAGCGTGGACAGCGTAGCGATTACGTTTCCGGCGCGCGTGGCGGGTTTGGAACAGTTGCTTGATCAAGTGGCGATCATGTCCGCACACTCAGCGAAGAAAGAGATGGCGGTGCTGGGGCCATTTTATGTTTCGGAATATAGAGCTGGCTCGTATGTAGAGCTGGCGCGAAACCCGAACTACTGGAAGCGCGATGCGAAAGGTCAGGCGCTGCCTTATTTGGATGGGATTCATCTGGATATCCAGCGGAATCGCGATATTGAGTTGCTACGGTTTGAGCGCGGCGAGTTACAGCTGATCAACCGGCTGGATGCGCAGTCTTATAAACGGCTGGAAAAGGAGAACGCGGCGGAGGTGCACGATTCCGGCGCGGGGCTGGACTCCGATCAATTGTGGTTCAACCAGAATCCGAACGCGCCGGTGCCGGAGTTTAAACGGGCCTGGTTTCGCGCCACGGAATTTCGCAGGGCTGTGTCGCTGGCCATCAATCGTGAGGATTTGATTCGCATCGTGTTCGGCGGATACGCGAAGCCGGCGTATGGGCCGGTATCCCCAGCGAACCAGTTCTGGTTTAATTCCGCGCTACCGGCACCGAGATTCGATCCGCAGGGTGCATTGCGGCTATTGGCACAGGTGGGATTCCGATTTGCGAACGGGGAATTGCGCGACAGAGCCGGAAACGCCGTGGCGTTCACGCTGGTGACCACTTCTGGAAATGCTATGCGCGAGAAGATGGCGGCGATGATCCAGCAAGATCTGTCGCAAATCGGCATGAAGGTGTCCATCGTGACACTGGATATGCCCTCGCTGATTGAGCGCATGACGCGGACGTTCGACTACGAGGCGTGTTTGCTGGGCCTAGTGAATACGGACCTGGACCCAAACGGACAAATGACCGTGTGGCTGAGCTCCGGCGATAATCACCAGTGGAACCCCAACCAGAAGGCGCCAGCTACGGAGTGGGAAGCACAACTCGACAAGGCGATGCGCGAACAAGCCAGCGCGGCGACGGAGCAGGAGCGAAAGAAGAAATTCGATGAGGCGCAGCAGATTATTTACGAGCAGCAGCCGTTTATTTACCTGGTGAATCGCGATGTGCTGACGGCGTTTGCGCCGACGCTGGTGGGCGCGGCACCCACGGTGCTGACGCCGCAGGCCTTCTGGAACGCTGAGGAACTGCGGTTGGCCCCGGCCACCGCGGGTAAGGCAGCGCAGGCCGCGGCGCAACAGTCGGCGGTGCAACATTGAAGCGGGACGCTCTATTGTTGTCGCTGCGGCTGTCGGTGGATTACTCAACCAAGCACGGCGTGCTGCGAGATATTGCGCTGAACGTGGAGCGCGGCGAAATCGTTGGGTTGGTCGGGCACAGTGGCTCCGGAAAGAGCACGCTGGCGCTGGCGATTCTGCGGCTCTTGCAGACGAAAGGCGCAAAAGCCCGGGGGCAAATTATTTTCCGTGGAGCGGATCTGTTTTCGCTTACGGAAAAGGAGTTGCGCGCGCTCCGCGGATGCGACATCAGTATCGTGCTGCAGAGTCCGCTGACGTCTTTGAATCCAGCGCTCACCATCGGGACGCAACTAAACGAGGCTTGGCATGCGCATGCGAATTCATCGTCCGCGGAAAGGTTAGGCGCCATTCAGGAAGCTCTGCGCAATGTGAGTCTACCGGCGGAGCGTGAGTTTCTGAAGCGGCGTCCGTCGCAGCTGAGCGTGGGCCAGGCGCAGCGGGTGATCATCGCGATGGCCATACTGCACCGGCCGGCGCTGCTCATCGCGGACGAAGCGACCAGCGCGCTGGACACCATTACGCAGTCGGAAATTCTGGCTTTGTTCGCGCGGCTCAATCGCGAGCTAGGCATGGCCATCCTGTATATTTCGCATGACCTGCTTTCTGTGGCGGCGTTGAGCCATCGCATCGCGATTCTGCACGACGGAAAAATTTTGGAGACTGGAACGCCGGAAAAGATTTTTGGCGCGCCGGAGCACGAGTACACGCGGAAACTAGTGGCCGCGCTGCCGAACAGGCCGAAAGGACTGTCTGGCGAAACGGCACCGGCGCCGTCGCAGAGCGAAGAGCGGCTGCCGGAGAAGATGTTCGCGACTTAGACAACGCAGTCTCGTAAGAACCCGAAGACCCCGGAAATAACTTTCGGATTATGGAACAACGGAGATGAGTTGGCCGCTGTACGAGACAATTTTGTTCGGTTGTTCGCTGGGAGCGATGCCTGCCCCATGTTGGTCCTCTACCACCACAATGCGGAAGGTTCGCTTTTGCAACATCCCCGGGAAAGTTCCTTTCCGGCCGCCGATGGTTAACGTTTGTTTGGCATCGTCCCAGTGCAGCGGGATCACGGCGTACGCGCCATTCTCGTAGTTGTAGGTGTCGTTCTCGTCT
>Ga0181531_10000892_pt1 | contig 19458 bp, 16 predicted proteins | sample PEATcosm2014_Bin_38_FD_119743 | JGI IMG/M metagenome (GOLD analysis project Ga0181531, IMG submission 119743) | Peatland microbial communities from MTU Mesocosm Facility, Houghton, MI, USA - PEATcosm2014_Bin11_10_metaG | ecosystem: Environmental > Terrestrial > Soil > Wetlands > Peat | place... | reverse complement strand
GTGTGCCTAGATGTGATGAACCGGTTGCGCTCGCCGTGATCTCGTAAACCTCGGTTCTGTGCCGTTGACTCGCCACTCATCACTCGCCACTTCTTTAAACAAAATGAATTCCGGCTTAGGCGTTGTATCGGCCCCCTTCTGTCTACCCTGACAACGGAAGGGAGGCGTGTGCCTTTGTGTTTGTCTTTGCGTTTGCTTGTTCTTCGGGAGGGCACGGCTTCAGCCGTGCCGTAAACGTAGGCACCAGAAGGGGCTTTAGCCGCTGCGGAACACTAATCCCCAAAATCAATCGGCGGCTTGATATACGCCGCCCCATGCCGAAACAATCCCGCCGTCGCAATCCGCTGCGAAAACACGATCCGTATCGGCACAAAAATCGCGCTGCTTCCCGGCGTAAACGGTACCGCCACTTCCACCCGCGAACCCTCCGGATACTCATTCCGGCTGCGAAAACTAATCCCGCCCTTCGACAGATCCTCGCACACCGCCACTTCTTCCTGAAACCCGCGCCTCCGAATGCACGCCAGCACCCGCGCCTTCACCCGCGTACGGTTCCGCCGCGGGCCCGCGCGTTCTTTTTGCGTTTCCGCAGGTCGCACGGGCTCCAAATCCCGCCGCAACGCTTCCGATACCGCTTCAATCCAGATCGCCGGCGAGTCGCACTGCTTGCAATGCCGCGCCACGCACTTCCGTATCTCAAACGATTTCAGATCCGCCTCGTTCAAATACACCACTTCGCGCCGCTGGCAAAAGCCGCACTCCATCAGCAGCCGCGCCAGCGCTTCTTCGGACTTGTGCGGGGCGGGGAAGTCGATATCCCAGAAATCAATCCGCGGCTCCAGCAGGTTCAACGCGTAGATAAATCCTTCGCTGTCGCAATCAATCTCCGCCACCACCCGCGCCCGCGCCACCTTATACCCATCGCCTTCCTGTTGGCGCCGCAGCGTCAATTCGTGTCCCGGCAAGAGCTTCTCCGTCAGGCGCACCACGCCGCCGTTGCGGCTCACCAGCAGCGTCTGCGCAGTCTGCTTGACGGCCGTGCCGCCGCTCGCGATCCACGAAGCCTCGACGGGCATACGTACATTCACCCGGTCGCTTTGCCGATATCCATCCGTCGTCATAAGTTAATTGGTACGAAACTGTCCTGCTCGTCCAGACTATCACGCACCCACCGCCACGCCCCGACCCGCGCGCTACGCTTTGTCGTTCCATGCAATATTCAACTAGCAGGTCGTGGCAACCGGGGTAGTGCATAGCGGGTTGCGCAAACCAACCGACCTGTCATTCCGAGGGCGGGGTTTGCCTGAGGAATCCGCTTCTCGTTGCCACTGGGCAGAAACCCGTACACTCGCGAACTCAGCATCAACTCCTTGTTTCTGCATCCAGTAGGGCCGGATCGCGCCACTTGCCCATTTTGGTGTTCAAACTGTAGGAATTGGCCGCTCTTGTAGGCTGGGCGATTATTGCCGTTTTGGCGCACCGCTGATTTTCCCGCCTGTTCTTTCCGGGGGCCGTGCGCCAAACTGAACCTTCAACCGCGTCCCCCCGGCGAACGCACCCGCCGGAACAGCCCGCTCCACCATGAGCAACGTTATCTCTATGGACGACCGAATCTCGAAGCTTCACCTGCGCTCCACCGCCCTGCGTGATCGCCGCTACGCCATCCGCCACCCCTTCGCCGCCGACGCCGAGCTGCTCGATCTCGCGTCCGGCACGCGCTACGAAGGCGTCACTTCCGACGTCTCCATGGGCGGATGCTTCGTCTGCACCAGCCGCCCCATGCCCGCCAAAAGCAAGGCGCGCCTAACACTCAAGTACAAGGGCCTGGCAGCCGAGTGCCTCATCGTAGTGCGCATCGTAAAACCGCGCATCGGCATGGGCATCGAATTCGTGGACGCCGACGAACTCTTTACCTCCATGCTGGAACGCTGGATCGACAAACAACGCCCCAACCGCTAACCTCTAGCCGCCGCCTTCCAAACCACGGAATGTTTTTGAAGTTGCGCGCCGCTTTTTTGTAGTGGCCGCCTTCTGAGGCGGCCGCCTTTGCCTTTGTGGGGGCGCAGCATGCTGCGCCCCAGCTTGCCCGGACGTAAGCTCTTCAGGAGGGCGCGGCTTCAGCCGTGCCGTAAACACTGCACTACAAAATGGGCTTTAGCCTCTGAGGGGTCTAATGTTCAAAGTCGCCGACAAGGCCACCATGCGCCTTTGCCTTTGTAGGGGCGCAGTATTGCTGCGCCCCAGCTTGCCCGGACGTAAGCCTGATCGCTGGGGCCGACGTTCACGCATAGTGGCGCAACATTCCGCAAGGCTCTTAAGGAGGGCACGGCTTCAGCCGTGCCGTAAACACTGCACTACAAAATGGGCTTTAGCCTCTGAGGGGCCTATTGTTCAAGGTCGCCGAGAAGGCCACCATCGTCGCTCGCAACTCCACTAACAAACTCTAATTCGCGGATACCGCGCCATCAATCAATGTACGAGAAAGATCCGGAAATTAAGATCTTCGAGTTGAGAATTCAGCGAACGTCTTGGTGGGGTGCTGAATGAAGAGCATCCTACGCCGTTGCTTAATTGGATGCTTTGGAGGCGCGAGAGGGAATCGAACCCTCGGTGAAGGTTTTGCAGACCTTTGCCTTACCACTTGGCTACCGCGCCCCAAACTCGAAAAATCTATCACCTACGAACTGCGCCAGCTTCACCCCACCGCTCCTCGTGCAAGTAGCTCGCCGCAAAATAAAAAACCACGATCAAGTCGTGGGAAGGAGAGAAACTTCGAGCTGTACTGCAGTCTCTAGCGGCTCGCCTCTCCCAGCCCACACCCGCAGCAACAGAGACAGCAACACTCTGTCTTAGTCGTGAGCTTCCAGAAATTTCGCTTAGCCACCATACTCTTTCACCGTACCTCACACGCACACCGCAGGTCAACACCTCTTCTCTTAGGGTGTCAGCCCTCTTCTCTTCGGGAGGGCACGGCTTCAGCCGTGCCCTAAACTCGGCACCGCAAAATGGGCTTTAGCCCCTGCGGCGCTTCATCGAACTTACGCCAAAGCCGACGCCGCAATTTTCGCCGGGTCTTTCTCTGCAAATCTCTGCGCCTCCGCGTTATCCTTTTCCGACGCCTTTCAGCCGATGCTCCGACACCCGACTCGAAATCGTTCCACCCTGCAGTACTATTTTCTTTGGGAATACCAGTACACCCCGTAGCAAATAAGTAAGGCCAAAACGTCGCTAACTCTAACAGAATGAACGCTTACAGAACCGTATCAAAATAAAGAACTTCAACTCCCGCAGAATGAACACTTACGCAAAATGGGTGGGGGCGCATCCAGCGCGAAAAGGCCCTTCACGACCCAATTTCGCCCCGAAATCGCCAGGACTAGTACTGCCCAAATCACCCCTGAAGACCCAAAAGACCACCTATGTTGCCGCAGCCTTTGCGGCGTACAAACCGGCGAACAATGCCAGGGTGGCAGGCGCGTGTCCCGCGTAGTGGTTGTTCGCGTAAGCGTAGATGGTCGCACCGCGTCGCCGAATCTGCACGCACGCCTCCACCCATTTCTGCAAATCGCTGCTGCGATCCACAATGGTCTTGTCCCAAGACTTGGTCACCTCTTCGATCCCTTTGCGATCGCCAAGCCACCGAATATACGTAAAGTTAGCGGTCAGCAAGTCCAAGTCCCGTTGCCGCCACTCCGCAGGGTCGTTCATCCATTCCGGCATCCAGGATTGATCGTTCAAGGCCAGCGCCACGCCGCGTTGTCGCAACGCATCCATGAATCGCGGTGTCAGCCACTGATGATTCCGAATCTCCACAGCATAGCGATGCGCGCCAGGCAAGTTGTCCAGAAATGGCGTTAGCCGCGTCAGAAATTCGTCTCCATCGCGAAACGCGTTGCGCGCAAATCGCCCAAACTGCAGCAACAGCGGCCCCAACTTCTCTCCCAGCAATTCCATCGTTCCAATAAACTCCGCCATTTCCGCGTCGCAATCGTGCAAACACTTCTCGTGCGTAATACGCTGCGGTACTTTTGCGGCGAAGAGAAATCCTGGCGGCGTCCTCTGATACCACCCGCGCACCGTATTCGGCGCAGGACACGCGTAGAAGGTGGAGTCCACTTCCACAGTGTCGAAGCGTTGCGCGTAGCAAGAAAGATACTCGCGCGACGAAAGCTTCGCCGGATAGAAAGTCCCAGCCCATCCCGCCGCCGTGAACGAAGACGTCCCCAGCCGAATCCCATTCGGCGCAACCACCGGTGCAACGAGAGGAGTGGCAGTGGGTGCCACGCTTCCCAGCGAAGTAGCACTGGACGTCTCGCCGCGTATCGATGGCGAAGTCGCAGACCCATCGAGGGCCGACTCGTCCTGCGGCCAGAAACTACCCTGTAGCAACTCTGGCGCCTGCGGTGACGCCAGCGACTGTCGCGTTGCCGCTGTCGGCTTACGTCGGTTCATGATGCACACGCCGCGTCGACGCAATCTTCACGGACGCCATGCCTGCCGCAGTCGCCGCCTGAATTCCCAAATCCGCATCCTCAAACACCAGACACGCAACCGGTACGACACCGAGCTTCGCCGCAGCCTGCAGAAAAGCTTCCGGGTCGGGCTTGCCCTTCGCGTATTCCCCGGCGCAGACCAGCGTCTCGAAGCGATCCAGTAACTTCAGCGCGTTAAGCGATGCGGTTACCGACTCGCGCGTGCTGCCGGAAACCACCGCGAACGGGATACGTCCATAGTTGGCTTCGATCTGTTCCACAACTTCCGGAATCGCTTTCAAACGCGGAAGATTCTGCAAGTAAAAATCTTCTTTGCGGCGCGACACCGCTTCGGGAGACATACGCAGGCCTTGCTGCGCGTTCAGTCGCACGACCACCTCCGCCACCGCCACGCCGCCCCATTCATAAAAAAGGTCCTCGCTAAAGACGCAGTTATATTCCGCGAGCGCTTGCGTCCAGGCGATGTAATGCAGAGGCATGGAGTCGGCGATAGTGCCATCGCAGTCAAAAAGAAACGCCCGAAAGTCTCCGCCCGGCAGTGTCAGTTTCATAGTAATATTTTCGCACGAGCCCCCAACAGAGGAAGAATTTTCAACGAAAGCGAAAACTTTCCTGTACCTCGGAGGCGATTCGTGGCTAGAATGCAGCCAGGTTACAACGATTTAGCTATTTCCAGGTGCACTTATGGAAAACGAACGACGACTTGCGCCTCGCCACATGTTCATTGCGGCAGCGGAAGTGATGGATGAAAACGTGGGCTCTCGCTTGCCTTCACGGGTCAGCGACCTGAGCGTGCACGGCTGTTATCTCGATACCATCAACCCCTTCTGCGAAGGCACACCGGTGCGCGTAAAGATCACCAACGCCGCGCAGCATTTTGAGGCCCAGGCAACGGTCGTTTACTCCGTCTTGCATCTGGGCATGGGCATACGTTTCCGCGACATCGCGCCAGAGCAGGAAGCGGTGTTGCAAAGTTGGCTGCCGAAAAGCACTGCTCAGCATGCCTAACGGCGGATTGGACGTCGTTCCGCGCTATCCTGTCGCCTTCGGAGCAGCGACAAGCTTTTGAAACTCGGCGTCGCTGGGCAGCGGCGCAAATTTCGCATGGGTGTCTGGCAACTGCGTCAGGTCTTTCGCGCCCAACCCCAACGCAACGGCCTTTTGCAAATGGAAAGGCGGCCCAAGTAGCAGGCCGCCTTTGTCGTTCCCGCTTGGGTTTTTAAGAGCGAGCACGCCGTTCTACGGGTGACCCACGTTGGAAATGGTGGCCGTGGTGCCGTCAAACTTCGTTATCTCGACGGTGAACGGCTCGTTGTAGGTCTTGGCTTTTTCGTTGAGGTAGGCCAGGGCGAAGGCTTCGCCTAGCAGCAGGGAAGTGTCACTATCGCTCCGCCAGTGAATGCCGGCGTGGATGCCGTGGCCAAAACTGACGTTGTGGCCCAGCTTGTTTAGTTCGCCGTTGACGGTGAGAGAAGCCGCGTCCGTGCCTGCATATGGCAACAGTGTCAGTCCGTCCGTGCTGGGAACCGACACTTGCGAGCCGGCTGCTTCGAGCAGCGGTTGGATGAGTTGGCTGCCGTCGTAGAAGAATTTAAGAATGGTGATGCAGGCTCCGCCGACAGTGCCGTGGCCCGTGGGATACGCTGGATGCGTCGGTGAACCCTCTGGAAACGCTAACGGCAGCAGCCAGGTGCCGAACTTGTTAAAACTGGTCTGCAGGCCGACGGAGTTTAGAATGGTGGCGTTCGGGATAACATCAGTGAAGGCGCTCTGCCCGGTCTTCACTAGCTGCACTTGTCCGCTGGTGGCTTCCGGGCGCGGGCGCAGGTGTACCAGCCACTTCTGGTACCACACCGCGTTCAACGCCTTGCAGGCGACGTCGCCAATGGTCGACGCAAAATCCGGCCCTCCCCAAGTGCCGAACCCGTTCTCCGTTGTCGAGTGCGCGTAAGGGTTGCCCGGATTCCCATGCGCCCCCATGCCAGCGAGAGACAAAAACGCCGTGAAATACGCCTGGTAAAGTACGTCGACGTGGGTGTATGCCGCTAAATCGGCGCCGTTGCGTCGGTAGCGGTATTGGGGATCGAACGCCAGCGACCTCCCGGTGGCTTGACCGTTCTGAATTTGTAGCCATTCGCTGAAGCTGACTCCGAAGTTCTGGCCCGGCAGAAAAGTCTGCTGCTGCTGGCTGAGCGGCTGAGCGCCAAAAAAAGTTGGCTGCAGGAAAAGCTGCGATGTATAAGGCCCCGCGGTCTCCCCCGGAAAGCCGCCGCGGAACAGGAGATCCGTCGTGACTTGGCCGCTGCCGTTCCGTGGTCCGAGGTAGCTCGGTTGCGAGCTAAGCTCCGAAGCCGCAGTTTGTGCCAGCGTGCTCGTGTCATAGTCCGTAAAATTGGTATCGCGCAGCAAGGCTGCCCAGTAATGTTCCAGGAGTTCGGTGCCGGAGATCGCGCCGGCGATGGGCGGAGCCGGGGGAACCTGCGGCTGTCCGAATTGCAAACCGTCGGGCGCCGCCAGACAGAACGCATACGCGGCCTGCGGGCCGTTCTGCGTGCGCGTACCGCCCACGATAATATCCTCGAAGTCCGAGAACTTTCCGGAGTTCAGCGCCTTCGTGAAGCTGCTGAACGAGTCTGGGGTGACGCGCCCGTATTGGTCGTGCGCCAATCCCTTGGTGTATGTACCACCGTGGTCCGCGTACAGCGCCTGGTCTCCGTTGTTCACGTTCCTGGCTGGTCCCAGCAACGCATCGCGCGTGGCCTCGGATACGCGTAGCTCGAAGGCCTGCAGAAGCCGCGGGTTGCCGCCGACATTCGCGGCTGTGGCTGCCGCGCTGGCACCCGCACTTTCAGATTGCGCCGAAGCAGCCGCCGCCGCCGGAGCCGCCAATGTTCCGGCAGCCAATCCCGCGGCTAGGCCGCACTGCCCGAGGAATTTTCTGCGACTGGTGCTTGAATTTGCACTTTGGGTAGCCTCCGTGCCTGGTCTGGTCACACGGACGTCATGGATTTCACGGTCGTTCATGCGTGTTCTCCTTTGTTCTTGTCTCGTAGTCAGGCTGGCGGATCGGGGAGATACCCGGGAAAACGTTACTGGGAGGTAGCCTCGCGGAGGGGGTTCCGGCGGGGCGCAATTTTCCCTAGGTTCGCGAATCAATCGTCAGTGCGCGGGAGACTAATTGTGGGAGGGGGCGGCGTCTACTGTACCAAAGTACAGTTTATGTACAGGACACATACACGTACCTACACCTGTCGGCGATGGTGAAGCCGGCGTTGGCGGGCTATCGAGGTGCGCCGCCGTCGTTGTCCATTCGCGGCACGGAATGGGTTAGCCCGAATTTGGATAGAATGATTGCCGCGGTGCGGTTTGGCGCAGCGGTTTGCTGCTGCGCGGCAGGTCGCGGAAAGCGGTGTCCAGTGAAGCGAACGGTGAGGGAAGTGGCGGCAGCCATAGGCGCGGAAGTGGCAGGCGACGGCGAACTCGAGCTGCATGCGGTCGCCGCGCCCGAGCGTGCCGGGCCACACGACCTGATCTATCTGGACTCCGCCAAGTACGCGGAGCGAGCGCGGCAATCGGCGGCACTGTGCGTAATCGCGCCGGCCGGCATAGCACTGCCGGGCAAAACGGTGCTGCGTGCGGCGAACGCCAAGCTGGCCTTTTCTCGCGCGGCGGCGCTGCTCATCGAACGCGCGTCCATCGCCCGAGAGGTGCATCCTACGGCGATTATCGCGCCACTGGCCAAGGTGATGCCCGGTGCGCAGATTGGTCCCTATGCCGTGATCGGGGAAGACGCGCACGTGGGGGAAGGCACGCAAATTGGCGCACATTGTGTGATTGGCGCGGGCTGCTGGATTGGCCAGGATTGCCGCATTCATCCCCGGGTGACGCTGTACAACAACGTGCGCATCGGGAATCGTGTGGAGATTCACGCCGGTGCGGTGCTGGGCGCGGATGGATTTGGCTATGCATTTGGCGACGCTGCGGGAGATTCTTACGGGAAAGGACGCTACACGAAGTTCCCGCAGTTCGGCCTCGTGGAGAGCGGAGGCGATGTGGAGATTGGCGCGAATACCGCGATTGACCGCGGGTCGCTCAACGATACGCGCATCGCGGAAGGCGTGAAGCTGGATAACCTGGTGCACGTGGGACACAATGTGCAGATCGGCGCGCACACGGTGATAGCGGCGCAGACGGGGATTTCCGGATCCTGCAGCCTGGGGCATCATGTAATCCTTGGCGGCCAAGCCGGGCTCGGCGAACACTGCACCATCGAGGACAGCGCAATCGCCGGCGGCCAATCTGGCATTTTGAACGGGAAGACGATACGCGCAGGACAAACGGTGTGGGGCACGCCGGCGCGCGAGTTGGATAAATTTAAGGTGATGTTTGCGTGGCAGGCGCGTCTGCCCGAGCTTTTGCCGGAATTGACGAAGCGCATCAAGAAGTTAGAGGAGCAGGCGGGATGATCGGTTTTCGTGGCACAGGCACTCTTGCCTGTGCACCGTCGGCATGGCAGCGATCATTTGCGCATGGCCACCGCTTCGAGATATTCGTCAACCGCGCACAGGCAAGACTGCCTGTGCTACGCAAGCTATGACTGAGAGTTAGCGAATGGAACTAAAAGGAAAGGTAGCGGTGATTACGGGCGCCGGCGGGCTCGGTTCTGGTAGAGCGGAAGCGCTGCGACTGGCTGCCGAAGGCTGCCGCGTGGTGGTGAGCGACATTGATGAGGCCGGGTGCGTGGAGACGGTCCGGCAGATTGCTGCCTCTGACGGCGAAAGCACCTGGCTGGGCTGCAATGTTGCCGATGCCGAGAACGTGGCTGCGCTGATGAGCTTCGCCGAACAGACCTACGGCGGACTGGACATTGTGATCAGCAATGCCTCGGCGCCGTATCGGCCGCGGGCACCGTTTAGCGCGTGGCGCGAGACGATCGAGGTGGATTTGTTTGGCGCGATTTATGGCGTGCAGTTCGCGCTACCGATCATGACGAGACGCGGCGGCGGGACCATCCTGAACATCAGCTCCACGTCGGCGCTCGGGCATGGCTCAGGGCATTCGGGAGCGCCCGCATACGACATTGCCAAGGTGGGCGTGTTGCGGTTGACGACCATGCTGCGCGATTTGCACGAAAAATCCAACGTGCGCGTGAACTGCCTCACTCCCGGCTGGGTGGCGGTACCGAAGGTGAAGGCCTACTTCGATGCATTGACCCCAGAGCAGCGGCGCGATCCACGCCTTCCCCCGCGGCTAACCACGCTTGCGGAGTTGACGCAAACCGTGGTGGAGGTTCTACGGGATGAATCGCTCGCCGGCCGCCTCGTAGTGATGTGGAGCGGCCAGCAGCCCGGAATTGTGCCGGCAGAAGATCCGGGATACGAACGACTCGATCCCTATGGAAGTGCCTTGTGTGTGGAATCGTGAGGATGCCATGAGATCCTCTTCCCCGCGAACTCCGATTGCGCCGGAGGTAACGTCCGTGGCCAGTGGCCCTGAAAGACTGGGCCGTGAGGCTTGGCGGCTGATTGTGGTGGGCGGGCATACGCGGAGCATCGGGAAGACGCAGCTAGTGTGCGACATTATTGCGGCGTTTCCCGACGCAGTCTGGGTTGCGGGGAAGATTACGCAGTATGGGCACGGGGTTTGCGCGCAGAATGGGCATGATTGCGACTGCGCGCCGGACGAACATGTGTGCGCGATTAGTTGGGAAGAGCGCGCCGACACGGGGACGGACAGTTCGCGATTTCTGGCGGCCGGAGCGCAGCGAGCATTCTGGTTGCGCACGAAGCAAGGGTTTCTGGCAGAGGGCTTGCCAATTCTGCGAGATGCGTTGAGCCAGGTGCGCGGTGACCCGAAGGTACCGGCCGCGTTTACGAAGGCCGCGCTCCGACCGCAAGGGCTGATTATCGAAAGCAATTCGTTGCTGCAGTTTGTGAAACCGTCGCTGTACTTCGCGGTGGTCGATCCGGCGAAAGAGGATTTTAAGGATTCGGCGCGGGTGGCGCTGGACCGGGCAGATGCGCTGGTGATTCGCGGCGGAGGGATCGACGCGGGTGGCGCGCCGCAGTGGCTGAGGCTGCCGGCAAAGTTGTTGCGGGAGAAGCCGTCGGTGGAGCAGCGCGAAGGCGACCCGCTGCCCAAGCCGCTTGAGGTGCTGGTGCGGCGGATATTGGAAGCCTCGCCCGGCGTGGTGATTTGAGTCCTTGCCAGCTTCCCGAGATTACGAAACCTATGCGACACGCTGGGGACGAGAAGCATCTTAATCGTTGACCGGGCGCGACAACGCGGCGATAATCTAGTAGTACTGGTGTTGCTCACGCTGCTCGGCTCCGCAGGCGTTCGCGCAAGTGTAGGAAAACGCGGAAGTTAAGGCGCATTTTTGGGCCCACCAAGCAGACCGGCCATAACGTTGGAACTGCGATTTTCTCTAATTTGTAACGTAGTACCTGCTCTGGGGGAGCATTGATGGCATCAATTGCAAGGTTGGGAGAGGAATTGCCTGCAGCCCCTGCACCGGTACCTTGGAAAGAAGAGAATTTTGCTTCGCGGCTGGAGCAAGCGATTGAGCGCGGGGCCTCCCACCTGATTTCTCTACAGGACGAGCGCGGGTACTGGCAGGGCGAGCTGGAAGCAGACACAACCCTCGAATCCGATTACATCTACTATCTCTTTGTACTGGGCAAGGCGGCGCCGGAGCGCATCGCCAAGCTGGCGAATTATGTGCGCGCGCGGCAGTTATCGGATGGCGGCTGGAGCATTTATCCCGGCGGCCCCAGCGAATTAAATGCGACCTGCAAAGCATACTTTGCTCTGAAGCTGGCTGGGGATTCCGTTGATTCGCCACCTCTGACCAGGGCGCGCGAGATCATTCACAAGCAGGGCGGGCTCGAGATGACCAACTCCTACGTGCGCTTTTACCTAGCGCTGGTCGGCGCGGTGGGTTGGGAACTGGTGCCTTCGATTCCGCCGGAGCTGATGCTGCTGCCCAACTGGTTTTTCATCAATATTTACGAGATGTCTTCCTGGACGCGCGGGATCGTGATTCCCATGGGGATTTTGTCGGCGGTGCGGCCAGACTTCCGGCTGCCGGAACACGCGCGGGTCGATGAATTGTTCAATGATCCGACCCGGAAAGCGGCGGCATTCGACTGGAGCGACCGGCTGATCTCGTGGAAGAACTTTTTCCTGGCCGTGGATCGCGGGTTAAAGCTGTACGAAAAATTGCCGTGGAAGCCGCTGCGGCAGAGGGCCTTGCGCGTCTCGAAGCAATGGATGCTCGAGCATATGGAACGCACGGAAGGATTGGCGGCGATTTACCCGGCGATGATGAATTCGATTTTCGCGTTGATTGCGCTGGGGCATGGGCCGGACGATCCAGTGACGTGGCGGGAGATCAAGGAATTTTCGAATTTTGAGATTGAAGAAGGCGACACCATTCGCCTGCAGCCGTGCGTTTCACCGGTGTGGGATACGTGCATTGCCATGGTGGCGCTGGAAGAAGCTGGCGTTGCGCCGGATCATCCGTCGCTGGTGAAATCGGCGGAGTGGATTCTGTCGAAGCAGGTGCTGGGGCCCGGCGATTGGCAAGTGAAGAATAAGGATGCCGAGCCGGGTGGGTGGGCGTTTGAATTCCGCAATGACTATTATCCGGATGTGGATGATACGGCGTTTGTGCTCATGGCGTTGCAACGAGTGAAATTTCCCGATCCGCAGCGTATGGAAGGCGCGATACGGCGCGGCCTGCAGTGGCTCTTGAGCATGCAGAACCGCGATGGCGGGTGGGGCGCGTTCGACCGGGACAACGACCGTAAATTCCTGTGCAATATTCCGTTTGCGGACCACAACGCGATGATCGATCCCTCGACGGCGGACGTTACTGCCCGCGTGGTGGAATGCCTTGGGCGCTTTGGGTGGCCGGCGGAGCATCCGGCGATTCAGCGAGCGGTGAAATTTTTGCTGAAAGACCAGGACCGCGACGGTTCCTGGTTCGGCCGCTGGGGCGTGAATTACGTTTACGGAACAAGTGGCGTGCTGCGTGCGCTGGAGACGGTGTCGATGACGGCGCAAGATTATTGCCAGCGCGCGGTGAGTTGGTTACGCGCGGTGCAGAAACCGGATGGCAGCTTTGGAGAGTCACTGCGCAGCTACGATGAGCTGCACACCAAGGGACAAGGGCCGAGCACGCCTTCGCAAACGGCTTGGGGCTTGATTGGGCTGCTCGCGGGGACGAATACGTCGGACCCGGCGATCACCAAAGCGGTGAATTATTTATTGACGCAGCAGAGCGGCGACGGTTCGTGGAAAGAAGACGATTTTACCGGGACGGGTTTTCCCGGCGTGTTTTATTTGAAGTATCACCTGTATCGCAATTCGTTTCCGGTGTATGCGCTGGCGCGGTATTACAACCAGGCGCAGAAGGCCGGCGAATATTGCGCGGTGAAATTTCAGCCGAGCGAGTTTCGGCTGCGCAGCGGGTTTTAGTTTCGAGATGCGCACGCCGCTGCGGCTGGCGCTAAGGATGCACCAGGCGCGCTTGGGTCAACCGGCAAGCCGCGAGAAATACCCTCCCGTCTACTGCATCCCCGTCCCACAAGAGCGGGGCACGAACATTCTTTCGCCCACCGATCACCAGATGCTTTTGGCCGCGCCTCATCGACCGAAACGCCGGAGAGAACCCTTACGCATACCGGTGTTGTGGCTCACGGGCGCGAATGATGCGTTTGCGCATGCCAGTCTTGCTCGCGTCACCCGGGAATTGCAGGAAACACGCCGCACCGTGTTTCTCGAGACGGACGGGACCCAATTGCGCCGCCGCATTCACGAGTTTCATCCCAACGACAGACTGTACCTCACCCTTCGTTTGTATGGCACACAAGCGGCCCACGACCGGCGGATGAACCGGGAAGGCACGTTTGCCTTGGCGATGGAGGGCATTCGCGCTGCCCAGCTTTCCGGGTTTTTAGTCTGTGCACACCTGGTAATCGACAGCGAGACGCGAATCGAGGAGATAGAACAATTGTTGCCGCAGCTTCGCGCGATGGAAGTCGACGGTGTGGTGGCGACGGCGAGCCTGGCAGAACATCCCGAGGGGCACGGAGTGCGTGGCAAGCTGTACGCCGCTAAAAGCCTGCTGAGAAATGTATTCTGGGCGTCGCTTTCTTCCGATGTGGAGTATGCACTCGCGGCAAGCCTTCTGCCTCGACAAATTGCTCCCGAGTTGCAAGTGCTCGCGGAGGAGCGAGAAACCGTATCCGCGAACGAGGCTCTGGGGAGGTGACCGCGCCAGCCACCACGTTGGTAACCGGCGCGGCGGGATTTTTGGGGAGCCACGTTACCCGGCAACTCGTAGCGCGTGGCGAGTCCGTGCGCGTGCTGCTGCGCCCTTCAAGTAGCAACCGCGCCATTGCGGATTTGCCGCTCGAATACGTTACCGGCGATTTGCGCGACGCGGCATCGCTGGCAAGGGCCATGGCGGGGATACGGCACGTCTATCACGTGGCCGCCGACTATCGTCTGTGGGCGAAAAATCCGCAGGACATTTACGACTCCAATGTGGGGGGCACGAGGAATTTGCTGGCCGCCGCCAAACAAGCCGGCGTCGAGCTGCTGATTTATACCAGCACCGTCGCGACCATTGCTGTTGATCGTCATGAAGCGGGCGCTGCTACGGCGAGCGATTCCACCGCGAACAATCCTGCTGCGGGGGCGGTCGGCGCTCTACCCAATGAATTTACCGACGCCAAGCTGGACGAAATGATTGGCCACTACAAACGCTCGAAGTGGCAGGCGGAACGGGAGGCGCTGGACGCGGCGAAGAACGGTTTGCCGGTGATTGTGGCCATGCCCACGACGCCAGTGGGTCCATGGGATTGGAAGCCCACGCCCACGGGAAAAATCGTCGTCGATTTTCTGAATGGCAAGATGCCTGGTTACGTGGAGACGGGGCTGAATTTTGTGGGCGTGGAGGACTGCGCCGCGGGACATTTGTTGGTTGCCGAGCGCGGAAAAATCGGCGAGCGCTATCTGCTGGGTGCGGAGAACTTAACCTTGAAGGCGCTGCTGGATACGCTGGCGCACATTACCGGACTCCCGGCGCCGAAGCTGAAGATTCCGCACGGGCTGGCGCTCGGCGTGGCGTATGCGGAGACGGCGTTTTCGCGATTACTGGGACGCGAGCCGCAAATTCCTGTGGAGGGTGTGAAGATTGCGCGGCATAGGATGTTTGTGGACACCTCGCGGGCGCCGCGCGAACTGGGATTTGCGCCGTCGCCGGTGGCTGACGCGCTGGAACGCGCCGTGAGGTGGTACGGGGCGAACGGGTACGTGTCGCCTGCACGCTCCAAGAAAATCGCGCACGCCGCGTGACGCGGACCTTGCGGATCCCAGCTCATTTGCCGAACCCGCGCTCACAATACGCACGTGAATCTCGTGGTTTTGTAGCGCGAGGGCGAAGTCTGGCATCCTATGGATAAGAGGAATTCAAGCGTGCGGGAGGCTGCTGCGTCCCGCGATTACTCGACACATGCGCTTTCTTGTGACCTTTGCGCTGGATGTGGAGTTCGGTCCGTGGAAGGGGAGACATGCGTTTGTGCCGTATGAGTATGATCATGCGGGGCGGAAGCGGGAATTTGATATGTACCGGGCCAACATCGGGGCGCACGAAGTTACCGTATTGCTGACCGGGATGGGACCGGCTAGCGCGGCGCGGGCGATGCACATCATTCCGCCAGACACCTATGAGGCATGGATTTCGAGCGGACTGGCTGGTGCGCTGGATGCAGAGCTGCAGTTGAGCGCTATTGTGGCGGCGCGGAAGGGCATCACGCAGGATGGTGCGCTGGGTATTGCGAGCGACGGGGACTTTGTGAAGGCGGCGGTGGCGTGCGGCGCTCGGGCGGTGGAGGCATTTCTTACTTCGGAGAAGATTATTGTGACCGCGGTGGAGAAGGAGTCTCTGGCGGAGACTGCCGACGTGGTGGAGATGGAGTCGACGCTCATTTTGGCGGCGGCGCAGGAGCGGCAGGTGCGGGCGGTGGCGGTGCGGGCGGTCAGCGATATCGCGGACGAGGATTTACCCCTGGACTTTCAGAAGATTGCGGACGAACGCGGGCACGTTAAGGTTGGCGGGTTGCTGAAGGAACTGGCGCTACAGCCCTACAAGTTGCCGCTGCTGATGCGGTTTGGGCGGCGCAGCAGGGCGGCCGCCGTGGCTTTGGCCGATTTTCTCGATCGTTACGTGCCGGCGTTGGCGGAAGAGGCGCGAAGGACGGCGATGACCCATGAATGGGCGGTTCGCGCAGCGAACGCCGTGCATAAGAAGCAAGGGTGGCTGCAGTGAATACGACTATAAATATCGGAACACCATCCACGGCGAATGCCGTCGCCGCTCGTCCCCCGGGCGACGGGTGCGCGAGTGTGATTCCGAAGACCATGCGCGCGGGTGTTTACCGCGGACAGGGTGTGGTGTGTGTCGAGGAAGTTCCGGTGCCGGAAGTAGGCCCGGATGAAGTGCTGATCAAGGTGGCGGCGTGCGGTATTTGCGGGACGGACATTAAGAAAATTTTCCATGCATACGTGCCCGCACCGCAGATTCTGGGGCACGAACTGGCGGGCACTGTGGTGGCTGTCGGTCCCGGGCATACCAAATGGCGCGTCGGCGACCGGGTGATGAGTTTTCATCACGTGCCCTGCGGAGGATGTTTCTACTGTCACCGGCGGCTTTTCTCGCAGTGCGCGCAATATAAAACGACTGGACTGACCGGGGGATTTACGCCCAACGGCGGCGGCTTCGGCGAATACGTGAAGGCCATGCCATGGGTCGCGGAGCGCGGCATCGTGGCGTTGCCGGACAATGTGAGTTTTGAGGAAGCGACTTTCATCGAGCCGATAAACACGATTGTTAAGGCAGTGGAGAAGGCGCGAGTGGCGGCTGGCGAGTCCGTGCTGATCGCTGGGTGCGGGCCGATTGGTCTGCAGTTGCTGATGGTGGCGCGCCTGAGCGGAGCGCAAATTTATACCAGCGATCCGATGGCGGTGCGCCGCGACAAAAGCGTGCAACTCGGGGCCATAGAATCGTTTGACCCAAGCAATGGTAAGCTAGTGGAAACGGTGAAAGCCCGAACCGAGGGCAGAGGGGCGGATGCGGTGCTCGTAGCGGTGGCCCATCCAGGGGTGGTGATTGATGCGCTCGCAGCGGTGCGGCCCGGGGGCCGGGTGCTGTTGTTTGCCGCGAACGATCCCGTGACGAAAATAGAATTTCCCGCCAGCGCCGTGGGCATCGACGAAAAAGAGATTTTGGGGAGTTACAGCGCCGCTGCGGACATACAGGAAGAAGCGGCAGCGCTGGTGTTGCGCAAGAAACTGCCGGTGCTGGATATTGTCTCGCATATCTATCCACTGGATAGAATTCAGGAAGCGCTGGAACTGGCGAACCGGCCGACGGCGGAGTCGCTAAAGATACTGATCGCCCACGAATGAGTGTGGGCGTTGCGTCGCGCAATCGTGTGGTGGATTGCGGGGGAGATGAACTGAGGGTATGAGCAGCAGAACGTCCATAACGAAGCGGCCGGAGCAAGGCGAAGAAAGCCAGGTGGCCGTAGCGCCACGCGTGCCGGTGCCGGCGAAGATGATGGCTGCGGTGCTTTACGGCAGCGAAGACCTGCGCATCGAGCAGATGGATGTGCCGAGCGTGAAACCGGACGAAGTGTTGCTGCGCGTGCGGCTGGCATTGACGGATGGCACGGACCTGAAGGTGTGGAAGCGCGGGTATCACGCGAAGATGATTCAGCCGCCCGCGGTGTTCGGGCATGAAGTGGTGGGAGAGATTGCCGTGACCGGGAAGCGCGTGGATGCGCGCTGGCGGCTGGGGATGCGCGTGATTGCGGCGAACTCTGCGCCGTGCTTGCGGTGTTATCACTGCCGCCGCGGGCAGGAAAATCTATGTGAGGATTTGCTCTTTAACAATGGCGCGTATGCGGAATATATGCGGATTCCAGCGCGCATCGTGATGGAGAACATGCTGGAGGTGCCCCACGCGGTGGACGATGCGAGCGCGGCGCTAGCCGAGCCGCTGTCGTGCGTGCTGCGCGGGATCCATGAGATGGAAGTACGCAACGGTGACACCGTGGCGGTGATCGGCTGCGGGCCGATCGGGCTGAAATTCGTGCGCATGCTTTCGCGTCGCGGCGTGCGGGTCATTGCGCTGGCGCGGCGCACCGGACCGCTGGATGTGGCTCGGCACTTGGGCGCGGTAGCGACGATAAACGTTACGGAAGGGAAGGATGCCATCGCGGCGGTGCGCGCGCTGACGGAAGATGGCCGCGGCGCGGACGCCGTGGTGGAAGCGGCGGGGAATCCCGCAACGTGGCGCCAGGCGCTGGAAATGGTGCGGCGCGGCGGGGTGGTCAACTTCTTCAGCGGGTTGCCGAGCGGAATGAAGGTGGAGATCGAGCCGGCGGCGATCCATTATTCGGAAATCAAGCTGATTTCGCCGTTTCATCATACGCCGCGATTCTTTCGGGAAGCGCTCGAGGCGATCCGGCGAGGAGACATTTCGGCGCACGATTTTGTAACGGAAGAGATTGCGCTGCGCGAGTTGCCGCAGGCGTTTCAGCGCATGAAAGCGCGCAGTGGGGAAATTAAAGTTGCGGTGCGGCCGTAAAACAATCCCATAGAGGTTCTCCTTCCTAAATGCTGCGTCCCGGTGAACTCGAGATTGCCGCGAAGGCCCCTGCGAACGGCTGCTCGCCGGAAGATGCGCACGCGTACACTCGCCGGCTGGCGACGCAGCACTACGAAAATTTTAACGTGGTTTCCTGGCTGCTACCCAAGGCGCTGCACCAGCATTTTTACAATGTGTATGCCTACTGTCGCTGGGCGGACGATCTGGGCGACGAAATTCCGGAGACGGCGCGCGCATTGGAACTGCTGAATTGGTGGGAGCGGGAGTTGCAGCTGTGCTACGAAGGCCGCCCGTCGCACCCAGTGTTTGTAGCGTTGCGCGAAACGATTCTGGCAAAGGACATTCCGCAAAAACCGTTCGCGGATTTGCTGAAAGCATTCCGGCAGGATCAGGTGGTCAAGCGCTATGCCACGTGGGAAGCGATGATCGACTACTGCGTGTACTCGGCGAATCCTGTCGGTCGACTGGTGCTCTATTTGTGTAGCTATCGCGACGAGCATCGTCAGCGGCTTTCCGACGCGACGTGTACGGCGCTGCAACTCGCGAATTTCTGGCAGGATGTGAGCCGCGATTTGGAGAAAGGGCGGATTTATATTCCGCTGGATCTCGCAGCGTTGCACGGCGTGAGCGAGCACGACATTGTCTCGCGACGCTTTCACCCAGGGTACGTGCACTTGATGCAGGACTTGCTCTGCCGCACGCGCGAGTTGTTTGCGGAGGGCGCGGCGCTGCCGAAATTGGTGGATGGAAAGCTGAGCGTGGACTTGGATATGTTCGGTCGCGGCGGGCTGGCGATTTTGGACGCGATTGAGGCCTGTGGGTACGACACGCTGCATCATCGCCCGGTGGTGACGAAAGGGAAGCAAGTTCGTTTGCTGGCGCGGGCGTTTTTGGCGCAGCTGAAGCCCGCCGTGGACGCCGGTCGGACGGCTTATCTAGAGAAAATGGCCGGGTCGCTGCGCTCTCCACAACCAGCCCCCCCGGTGTCGCAGCGGCCTTTAGCGCCGCAGTCGCGTGAGGTGACGCAATCGGAAGTGGCGCAATCCTACGAACGCTGCCACAACATAGCCCGCGCCGCGCATAGCAATTTTTATTACGCGTTCTATCTGCTGCCAAAAGCGAAACGCAACGCGCTGGCCGCGCTGTATGCCTTCAATCGCTTGGTGGACGATGTAGCCGACGAAGGCGACGACCTCGCGGCAAAACAGCGGGGCTTGGCGCATTGGCGCGCGGAACTCGACGAAGCCGTTACCGGCGCGGGTCAATTGTTCGATGGCACCGCCG
>Ga0181531_10000891_pt1 | contig 19458 bp, 14 predicted proteins | sample PEATcosm2014_Bin_38_FD_119743 | JGI IMG/M metagenome (GOLD analysis project Ga0181531, IMG submission 119743) | Peatland microbial communities from MTU Mesocosm Facility, Houghton, MI, USA - PEATcosm2014_Bin11_10_metaG | ecosystem: Environmental > Terrestrial > Soil > Wetlands > Peat | place... | reverse complement strand
TTTTGCGGGGGGATAATTGCGTTTGTTTTTTTTTTTAAGGGGAAAATTTGGGGGGTTGGGTGTGGGTGGGTGGGGGGTGTTGGGGGGGGGGGAGGTTGGGGGGGGGGGGGAGGATGGGCGGCGTTGGGGCGAGAGGATGTGCGCTGCCGGGAGGGGTTGGTGGGACGGAGTCGCGAGGTTGGAGCTTGTCAACATACTCCACGATAGCATGGGGCCGCTATATTGTCAAGACATTTTACCTGTGGGTTATCATTCGAATGAATTGAGACGGCGGGTTGAGACGCCCCGGAATCCGCGAACTGCTGCGTCAGAGTGCGCCCCATCCGTGCCCGGTGTTTCGGCATCAGACGGCCGCTTCCCAGCCGTCATACTCTCCATGCAAGCGGTCGGCGAGCGCTTCCATTTCGTCGCGGAGCTTTTCCATGTCCTGCACGCCCTCTATCGCTTCGTGTTTGACCAAGGCAAGCCAGTTTTCGCTGTCGGCGCCAAGACGAACCTCAACCGAAAAACCCTGGCTGCGAAACCATTGAGCGGCTTTCTCGGCATTCGCTTTCTCGGGAAAATACAGATAGTGCCGGACGGATTCAGAAGATACGACCTTGGGCTGCGGCGCAGTCCGTTTTCTTGCTTCCTCTTCTGCAATGGCCTTGAGGCGAAACTCCTCGTCACGTTCCGGGGTCCATCCTTGGGCAAGTTGCTGGACGAGCGCGAGGTGAGGACAAATTTCAAGGATGGAGAGTTTTGCAAGCTCAGGAGTAAGTAGCGGGTATTTTGGAGCCTTTTCCAGGTCTTCGAGCGTTAGGGGCGTGTCCGCAGGCAGGATCATCCAGCCGCTTGATCCGCCGTTTGAATGCCGCATCATCGGGTAGGACTTGGCCCACTCTGGGACCGGCTGGTGGGAAACAACTTGGGTCTCGCGTTTGGGCAACGCATACCTGAGCGGATAAAATGTGAAATAGAGCTCGCGTTGTTGCGCGAGCTCCACGAAGTCTCCCGGGCGGCTCGGGTAAAGCCCTGGCAAAATCCGCACGAGGGCACCCATGTCGGGGTGCTGGTGCGTGTACTGAATGTACGCGAGACCAGAACCCGTGTTGATCTCAAGGATGTCGCCGATAGCGGCTTTCGTTTTTGGCAACTGAAGTCCGCTCCTCGTCACCGGTGAATGGATGTGATTCCGTATTCCTTCAGAAGCCTTTCGCCAAACGCTGCGGCCCTAGAAGAGCACAGATTGTACGTCTGTGCCAACCGCTGATTCTGACTGTTTCTCTCAACAATCTGAATTTACGAGCGGCGAGTTGCGGTGCTGGCGAAAGCACGATACCTTCTTAAAACTACGGTTGCGTTTTTGCGCACTTTGCTTCGAGGCGAAGTTTTGACTTCGGGCGTTTGAGAGGGCTCTTCATGTTGAATTGGCGTGGCGGGAAAGGTATGGCTGGGGCGTTGTGTTGGTTGGCGCTGCTGAGCTTGGGTGCGCTGATGTTGCGGGCGAACAACTCGCTGGCCGGGTCGCAAACGGGGGCGCACGCCGGCGCGCAAATTGGCGCGCAAGTTGCGGCACAAGGTGCGGCACAAAGTGGGGTGCAAGCTGGCGCGCAGACCGGAAACGGGACGAGTTCTGGCGGGGATGTGCCCGCGTGGAATTTGCCGAGATTTGGGGAGGATGCTGGGGCGTTGTACAAGGCGGCGTCCGAGGTGACGACGAAAGCGGGGACGGAGGTGGTGGTACTGGATGATGAAGAGAAATACGTTTTTGACGCGGATGGGAAGGCCGTGCATACGAAGTATTTGGTTTACAAGGTGTTGACGCAGGGCGGTGCGGAAGGCTGGGATGAGATGTCGGTTGATTGGCAACCGTGGAATGAGGAAAAGCCTACGCTGCGGGCGCGGGTGATTACGCCGGATGGCGCGGTGCATGTCCTGGACCAGAAAACGATTAGTGATGCGCCGGCGAAGGATGACGACGAAAAAGTTTATGGAGATACACAGGTACGGCGGGCGCCGCTGCCGGCCATCGCGCCAGGGTCGGTGGTGGAAGAAGAGGATGTGACCAAGGAGAGCGCTCCGTTTTTTGGGGCGGGGGTGGTGGAGCGAACGTATTTCGGTCGGCCGGTGCCGGTGCGGCAGGCGAAGCTGACGCTGGATTTTCCGAACGCGCTGCCGGTGCGGTACACGTTGCAATTATTGCCGGAGATGAAGCCGCAGCGTAGCGAAGCGGACGGGCGCGTGCAGGTGGAGTTTGTGCAGCGCGGGATGGAGCCGCTGGACAAGGCGGAGCGCCTGCTGCCGAGCGAGGTGCCCTCGTTTCCGGCGGTGACGTTTGCAACGGGAGCGTCGTGGCAAGCGGTGGCCGCAGGGTACGCGAAGTTGGTGGACGACAAGGCGGAAACGAAGGATGTGCGTGCGGTGGTGGAGCAGGTGGTGAAAGGAAAGAGCACAGCGGAAGAGAAGGCTGCAGCGATCGTGGAGTATCTGAACCGGGAGATTCGTTATACGGGCGTGGAATTTGGCGACGCGGCGATTGTGCCGCATACGCCAGCGGAGACGCTGAAACGCAAATACGGAGATTGCAAAGACAAGGCGACGTTGGAGGTGACGATGCTGCGCGCGGCGGGTGTGCCGGCGTACGTGGCGCTACTGAATGCGGGAAGCCGGGAGGACGTGGAGAAGGATTTGCCGGGGATGGGAATGTTCGATCACGCGATCGTGTATGTGCCGGGGTCGCCAGATTGGTGGATTGACGCCACGGACGAGTACGCGGGACTGGGGCAGGTGCCGAGTTCGGATCAGGGGAGGCAGGCGCTGGTGGCGCGCGCGGAGACGACTGGACTGATCCGGATTCCGGAGGCGCAATCAGCGGCGAATCGCGTGGTGGAGAACCGGGAATTCTACCTGGCGGAGAGTGGACCAGCGCGGGTGGTGGAGACGACGACGGTCAGCGGAGTGTTCGATTCGGAGTACCGAGCGTTCTATGCCACAGAGAAGATGGAAGAGACGCGTAAGAATTTGAAAGAGTACATGGAGGGGCAATACCTGGCGGAGAAGTTGAGCCGCATGGAGCAATCGAATCCCGCGGACCTGACGAAGCCGTTTCAAATGGTGCTGGAAGGAACGGGGGCCAAGCGCGGGATAACGGACTTGGATAGCGCGGTGGCAGCGGTACGACTGGAGTCGCTGTTCGACAAGTTGCCGAACGAGTTGCAGGGACCGGAGACGCCGGAAAAGAAGACGGACGCGGCGGACACGGAGAAACCGAAGAAACCACGCACGGCGGATTATGCGCTGCCGGAAGCGTTTGTGTACGAGTGGCGGTACCGGATTGTGCCGCCGGTAGGGTTTCAGGCCAAGCCGGTGCCCGCGGACGAGAAGATTGCGGTGGGACCAGCGGTGCTGACGGAGGAATTCAAGCTGGAGAGTGACGGGAGCGTACGCGCGGTGTTTCGCTTCGATACGGTGAAGCGGCGGTTCACCGTGGCGGAAGCGACGGAACTACGGACGAAGGTGGGACAGTTGCGCAGCGGGCAGGCGATTTTTGTTTATTTTGAGCCGACCACAGAGGCGCTGTTGGAGCAAGGGAAAGCGCGCGAAGCGTTTCAGTTCAGCCGCGGGTTGATTGCGGCGCATCCAAAGGACGCGGTGTATCACCTGCAGCGGGCCAAGGCGTTACTGACGGCCGGCATGGGGGAAGCGGCACGTCGAGAAGCACGGGAGGCGGTGAAGCTGGAGCCGAACTCCGCGGTGGCGCAAAAGACGCTGGGGCTGATTCTCGAATATGACTTGCTGGGCCGGCAATTCCGGCGCGGAAGCGACTATGCGGGGGCCGAGGCGTCGTATCGTGCAGCGGTGAAGCTGGCGCCAGATGAGAAGGAAAATGCCGGGAATTTGGCAATTCTGCTGGAGTACAACAGCGACGGGGAGCGTTACGGGCCGGGAGCGAAGTTGCGGGAGGCGGTGGAGGCGTATAAGAGTCTGAAGGACGAAGATCGGGCAAAGATCGGGTTGCAGAATAATTTGGCGTTTGCGCTGTTTTACGCTGGCGAGTATGCGGAGGCCAAGGCGGCGGCGGAGAATGTTAACCCGCAGCTTAGCGGTGTGATTGTGGCCAGCGAGGCGGCGTTGCGCGGGCCGGAGGCAGGCTTGACGGAAGCGCGCAAACGGACGGGGAACGAGGCGGAGCTGAAGACGGTGGCGAAGGCTGCGGGCGAAGCGTTGATGCGGGCAAGGAAATATCCGGCGGCGGCGGCGTTGTATGAGGTGGGAGCCTCGGGGAGCACGGCATCGGGGACGATCGCGCTGGCGGGGCTGCTGCGCAAGGCGCAGGTGCACGAGCAGATGAAGCTGGGAAATACGCCGGTGGATGTGGTGATGAGGACGTTTCTGCTGGCCGGTGATCCGCACCTGACCATGGAAAAGATGAACTCGCTGAACAGCCGGAACGCGAACAAGGTGACGAAGAATGCCGACGCGGACAGGATAGAGAAGACATTGCGGACCGGAAGGTCGATCCGCCCGTCGTTGTCAAAGACCGGGTTTCCCGCCGATATCATGCTGGACGTGGTGCTGGTGACGATGCAGCCGCAAGTGGAGGGAGACGATGCCACCGGTTACCGCGTGAAGATCACGATGCCGGGGACGAAGAAAATCGAGATGTTTGTGGTGAAGGAGGACGGACAGTACCGGATTTTAGACAGCGACGACGAGCCGAATGCGATCGGGCTCGAAATACTAGATAAGCTGAACGCGGGCAATGTGGCGAGTGCGCGGGTGCTGCTGGATTGGCTGCGTGAGGATCAGCATCTTGGCGGGGGTGACGATCCGCTGGCGGGAGCGGCGTTTCCACGATTGTGGACGAAGGGGAAGGAAGCGACGCCGGAGGAGATGCGCGTGGCAGCGGGGGCGATTCTGGTGCAAACGCGGGAGACGGCACAAGAAGGGTTGGCGATACTGGAGGCGGCGCTCGGGAATGCCAGGAACGAGGACGTGAAGCTCAACATGGAGATCGCGTTGTTGGGCGGGTACGCGAACGTGAGGGATTACGAGAAGCTGGCGTCGCTCAGCGCGGAGATCGCGAAGCACTATCCGGAATCGATGCGGGTTTTCAGAGATCAAGAGATGGGGCTGCGCGGACTCGGGAGGTTTGCGGGAGCGGATGCCTTGGCGCAGGAGATGAGCAAGCGGCTGCCGGACGATTTGGATGTGCAACGAGCATTCGTGTTTACGGCGGTGGCGAAAGAAGACTATGCGCGGGCGCATGCGCTGGGGCAAAAAATGGTGGCGGATGGGAAGGCGGAAGCCGGAGACTTCAATAGCGTGGCGTGGAATGCCCTGTTCACCGGAAAGGTTGAGGCTGCGGACCTGGACGATGCGACCAAGAGCGCACAGTTGAGCCAGAACGCCGCGGGGATCTTGCACACGCTGGGTTGCGTGTATGCAGAGATGGGAAAGACGAAGGAAGCGCACGACATTCTGGATCAGGCGATGGACGCGTTGATCCTGGACGAACCGGATGCGAATTATTGGTATGGATTTGGGCGGGTGGCGGAACAGTACGGGGAGACGGAGATTGCGACGGCGGATTATCAGCATGTGAAGAAGCCGGAGTACGCGTTGCAGGTGCCGGGGTCGTCGTATCGGTTGGCGCAGATGCGATTGGCGGCGATAGGGGCGGCGGGGAAGAGGGCAGGGACCGACTGAGGCGGGTGAAAAGTTTAAGATTTGCCGCCGACGACTTGGGCGTGGCCGAGGGCGGCGACCATGGAAACGCCGCCGAGGATGTTGCCTAGCAAGGTAGGTAGGAAGAAGGAGATGAAGTATTGCGTCCAGGAGATGGTGTGCGTGGCTACCAAATAGAACATGGTGGCGGAGCCGGCGATGATGTGGTTGAGATTCGCGAGGCCGACCAAGTAAGTGATGATGATCACGATGACCACGCGGGAGGCTTCGGCGCCGGGCAAGAGCCAGACCATTAGAGCGATGAGCCAGCCGGCGAAGATGGCACGGGTGAAGGCGATGCCGAAGGAGGCGCCGAGATGGGCGACGCCGATGTCCTGGAAGGCTTGCTGCACCTGCGGATCGAAGAGGGGGATTTTGGCGATAACGAAGGCGAAGATGGCGGTGCCGAAGATGTTGGAGCTGAGGACCACGGCCCAGAGGCGGGAGACCTTGAAAAGAGTTTTGCGGTCTTTGTGAAGCAGGATGGGGAGGACGACGGTCAGGGTGTTTTCGGTGAAGAGTTGCTGGCGGCCGAGGATGACGATTAGAAAACCTACGCAGTAACCGAAGCGAGAGAGCAGCGGGCGCCACGGGGCGTCCGGCAGGTGGGCGGCAAGGACGGCTTCGGCGACCAGACAAAAACCCATGGAGAGGCCGGCGGCGAATCCGGACCAGGCGAGAGCGGCGGCCGGGCGACGGAGTTCGTCTTCGCCTTCGCGCCGGATGGTTTCGTAGACAACGTTGGCGCCGATGGCGACGCGTTCTTCGACCTGTTTTTTCTCGGCGGGCGTGGTGATGGGGGAGTCGGGGGTGGCGGAGGTGGTAGGTTTGGGGTGTTTGGCGGCGGCCATTTTCTTGTTTGGGAATTGGATGCGGGTGCCCGGAGGTTGGAGGGCGGGTGGTGGAACAGTATGGGAAGACGGAGATTGCGGCGGCGGATTATCGGCACGTGAGGAAGTCGACGTATGCGTCGCAGGTGCCGGGGTCGTCGTATCGATCGGCGCAGATGCGATTGGCGGCGATGGGGGCGGGGTTGAACGGGCAGGGTGGAAGAGGGCGGGGAGGGACTAGCGGTCCGATTGAAGACGGGGAGGAGGAGGGCACGATATATCGTGCCGCTACGCCGGGTCGATGCAAGGGTACACCGGGGTGATGCAAACGAGATTGGGTTGGGCCGAAGACGGAGAAAAGCACGGGTCTGAAGACCCGCCGCTACAAAGTGCGATCAGGAACAGGTTAGCGGGAGGCGGTGATGGGGGCGCCTATTTCTTTAAGTTTGGCGCGGGCGCGGCGGTCTTCGTCGCTGCCGGGGAAACGTTTTACTACTTCGCGGAGTTCTTTAACGGCGGCTTGTTTTTGGCCTAGTTCGAGGAGGGCGAGGCCTTTTTTTAGGTGAGCGGGGCCTAGTTTGAAACTTTTGGGATAGTTGGTTAGGACTTTGTCGTACTCGACTACGGATTGATCGAATTGCTTTTGGGAATAGGCGATTTCGCCGAGGTAGAACTGGGCGTTGGAGGCGAGGTCGGTGTCGCCGTAGTACTTGAGATAGTCCTGAAATTCGGAGCGGGCGAGATCGTATTTGCCGCTGGTGATGTCGCGGAGGCCGTTGGAGTAAAGAGTGTCGGCGCTGGGAGCGGGGCCAGCGGGGCCGAGGTTGGAAGCGCCGGGCTGGGTGTTCGAGGGGACGCCGCCTGCGGGTGCACTGCCGCCGGGGAGCTTGGCGTCGATGCCTTGGGCGGTGTTTTGCAGGTCGACTAGCTGTTGATTGAGTTTGCCGAGGCGGGACTTGATTTCTTCGAGATTGTCGGAGAGGCCCTGGACTTGGGTGGACATGGTGTCGAGGCGGGCGCCGGAGTTGGCCTGGACGTCTTGCACGGATTTTTGGACGGAGCTGATAGTGGCGTTGAGCTTGCCGACGTTATCGTTGGATTGCTCGACCAACGTTTTCATTACCGTGTGATCCTGGGTCATTTGCGTGGCTAGATCTTTTTGCGCCTGGAGTATGGCGGTGACGTCGTGTTGAAGGTCGATGATTTCGCGCGAGACGGCGGAGGCGGGGTGGGGGCCGAGGGCGCTGCCTACAAGTAGGCCGGAGATGGCGGCGGCGGTGAAGATTGCGACGTTGCGGAGACGCATGTTCTGGAAAACCTCCTGAGGAGCCTGGTGCGGCTACCTGCGCGGCGTTTATTTGCCGCGATGATGCAAATTTGCTGGGCTGGCAGCTACATCTACTTTAAAGGGAACGGATGGGTGGGGCAAGGGCGTGTTGAGGATGATTTACGAAATGCAACCGCGAATAACAGGTCGCAAAATGAAGCAAGGATCGCACAAGCACCAGAATCAAAACCAGCCGACACGGGGTCGACATCTTGCCGAGATGGGGCGCAGCATGCTGCGCCCCTACGAAGGCAACGGATTGCGCGGCTGATGGTTAGTTGGCTTTGACGAAGTGGCCGCGGCGATTTTTTTGCCAGCACTCTTCGTTGGATTCGGTGCAGAAGGGCTTTTCTTTGCCGAAGCTAACGGTGTTGAGGCGGTCGGCGGAGATGCCTTGGGAGACTAGATATTGTTTGACGGCGGCGGCGCGACGGTCGCCCAGGCCGAGGTTGTATTCGGTGGAGCCGCGTTCGTCGCAATGACCCTCGATGGTGACCTTGAGTTGCGGATAGTTGCGAAGGAACTCGGCGGTGTGCGCGAGGGCTTCGCGGGCGTCGGAGCGGATATCGGCTTTATCGAGATCGAAATAGGCGTCGCGGACTTCCTTGAGGAAGAGGGCGTCGGTGAGGTCGGAGCTGGTGCCGTTATCGGGAGGGGGAGGAGGCGTGGCGACGGTGATGCGGGCGCTGGCGTTGGCGGAGCCGCCGGGGCCGGTGGCGGTGATGGTGTAGGTGACGGAATCGGAGGGCGAAACTTTGGTGTTGCCCTGGGCGGTGACCTGGCCAACGTCTGGGGTGACGGTGAGCTGGGTGGCGTTGGTGGAGGACCAGCTTAGGGTGGAGGAGTCGCCTTTGTTGATGGAGCCGGGGTCAGCCTGCAGCGTGACGGTGGGCGTCGCGGGTGGCGGAGTGTAGGGCGGCGGCGGCGCAGACTGCGTGACGGGCTTTTTGGAGCAACCAAAGGTAAAGAGTGCAGCGGCGAGCGTCAGGCAAAACAGGGCCCGGTGGTGCGTTCGCGTGACCTTCATTGCTATTCTCCTCGACATTAAGATTCCTTCGGGTAGTTTTTGCTGGTGGTTAGATGCTAGCACCGGGTGGTTCGGTGCGGGCAATATCTCGTATCACGATATAATTATACATCGTGTGCGAACACGCGTGGTAAAAAGTTTGGATTTGGGACGGCGCGGTACACGAAGAATTAACGCGGCGACCAGTTGGGCGATTCGTTATGGCCAGCGGTGGTGAGTTGGCGGGCTTGCGAGCCATCGGCCAGCATGCTCCAGATCTGGCGGTTACCGCCGCGGGTGGACTCGAAGACGATGTGGCGGCCGTCGGGCGCCCAGCTGGGGCGCTCGTTGCGACCGGAGTCGCGTGTGATTTCGACGATCTGGCGGGTGGCGGCGTCCATGACGTAGATGTCGTAGTTGCCGGAAGGGCGGCGCCAACTGAAGGCCAGGAGTTGGCCGTTAGGGGCCCAAGCGGGATCGATGAGATAACCCTTATCTGGAACGTCGAGTTCCGTGCTGTCGGTGCCGTCAGCGCTCATGGAGTAGAGCTTGGGGACGCCGCCGCGATCGCCGACGTAGACGATGGTTTGGCCGGTCTTGGGATTCCATGCGGGGCTGGTGCAGGTGGCGTTGGAGAAGGTGAGGCGCTTAGGATGGATGCCGTTGGCGTCGGTGACCCAGAGCTCGGGGTTGCCGGCCATGGAAGAAGAGAAGACGAGTTGGGAGCCATCTGGGGACCAGGCGGGGGCACTGTTGGTGCCCTTGAAGCGCGGGAACGAGAGGACTTTGCCGGCGTCGATGCTGTACATGCAGATTTGCGGGCCGGTGACTTTGAGGTATTGGGCGAAGCAGGTGAAGGCGATGCGGGAAGCGTCCGGGGACCAGCGCGGGGTGAGGGCGATGGAGTGGAGATTGGTGAGGGGGTGCTGATTGGCGCCGTCGTAATCCATGACCCAGATTTCCTTGGTGCCGTTGCGGGAGCTGACGAAGGCGATTTGCGTGCCGGCTACGCTGGGGAGGCCGCCGGAGAGTTTGTTGATGATTTCGTCGGCGAACTGGTGGGCGAATTTGCGGACTTGGGTGTCGGTGGGAGTTCCGCGATAAATTTTGCCGATTACGGCTTGCGAGCTGGGATTGTGGACGTCGTAGAGCCAGGCCTGGATGGCGACTTCAGTGGGGGATTCGACGAGGTTGCCGAAGGCGACCATGTTGGCGTTGGCCGGGGCGTTGGTCCAATCGAGGTTGCGGAGTTCGTTGGGGAGGGTGGGTTGCGAGGTGGGATACATGCTGGGGCTGACGAGTTCGAGGATGCCGCTGAAGGCGAGGTCGTCGCGGACGACCTGGGAGAAGAGGGCGGCGTGAGATTTGGCGTCGTCGGAGCGTGGGCCGAAGTCGGCGACGGCGACGCGGGGTTTGGTGGCGTCGCCGAGGCCGATGCCGGCGCGGAACCAGTCCTGTGCGTGAGCCGCTCGCGAACACGACACGGCCAGCACTAACAGAATTGCGAACGCTTTAAGCTGCTGCGATACCTTCAAGACGAACCTCCGTAAAAACTTGGGGCTGGAAGATTGCGGTGCTACGAGCAGCGGTGTTGCTGCGCTCATCGGCTGCGCTCCGGGAAATCCCAGGTAACGTCAACACTGTTGCCGGAATAATCGTTGGGCAAAGCGGGAAGCGGATTGGAAGCCTGGATGGCGCGCAACCCGGCGTTGTCCCAAGAACGATTGCCGCTGGACTCGGTAACGCGGGCGTTGCGAATGGAGCCATCGCGGGAGACAGTGAAGGAAACGGCGCAGTGGAGGGTTTGCGAGGCGCGGACGTTGGGATCGATGGTGAGTGGGTCCCAATTGGGCTGAATGCGACGGCGCACGGCGGCGACGTACCAGCCATAACGCGTGGCGAAGTCGCCGCCGCCCTGGCCTTGGATGGCGACGCCGGTGGAGCCTCCGGGGTTTTGCGAATAGCCGGTGGGAAGATTTGGATTGCCGCCCTGGCCGTAGGGGACGGCGTTGGGAGGAGGGGGCGGAGCTTTATCGACTTTGGATTTGTGCGAGGGCGGGAGGGGCTTCTCTTTTTTGAAATCGGGTAGCTTGGTGGCGTCGGTGGGAGTCTGGTCGATTTGGGGAGGTTCGATCTGGTGCATGCCCTGGCTGGGATCTACGGTTTGGCTCTCGGTAGGAAGGACGGGGCGTGGCATAGGGATGCCGGCGTTGCTGACGAGACTTACTTTGGTGCCGCCGAGGTCGCCGCCTTCGCCAGCCCATTGGTTGCCGTGAAATTGGAAGTAGATGGAGGCGACGATGGCGATGGCGGCGATGGCGTGGACCGCGCCCGAGTAGACGAGGAATTTAGTGAAACTAAACTCTTCGTCGGGGACGGCGTACGAATTGGCGGCGCTAGTCATGTTCGCAAAGGTCAGCGAGTTTTGGCGCGATCGTTGATGGGCTGGGTGACGATGCTGATGTTGTTGATGCCGGATTGGCGTAGGGAATCGACGACTGTGGCAAAGGCCCCGAAGGGTACGGTTTCGTCGCAGCGGAGATAGATGGTGTCCTGCGGCTTTTTGAGGGCGGCGTGGATTTTGTCGCCGAGTTCGTGGATGTTGACGGGATCGTCGCCGAGATAGATGCGCTGGGCTTTGTCCACGGTGATGACGAGGTGCTGTTCGGTGATCTGGTGGACGGTCTTGGTCTTGGGGACGTCGACTTCGATGCCGGACTGGAGTATAGGAGCGGTGATCATGAAGATGATGAGGAGGACGAGGACGACGTCGATGAACGGGACCATGTTGATCTCGGCGAGGGACGATTGAGTTTGTTTGAGTTGCGGCATGTTGTGTATTTGGCGGCGTTCTACAATCAGCGCCGCGAAATTTTTAGTTAGCCGAACGTTTTCTCGATCTGGGCGGCGACTTCGAGTGCGAAGGTGTCGAGACGCTGGGCCAGGTCGCGAATGTTCTGCAAAAATTGATTATAGAAGATGACCGCGGGAATAGCGGTGAAAAGGCCGGCGGCGGTGGTGAATAGGGCTTCAGAAATGCCGGGAGCGACGGCGCGGAGGGTGGCGGAACCGGCGTCGCCAAGGCCGGAGAAGGCGTCGATGATGCCCCAGACGGTGCCGAAGAGGCCGATGAAGGGGGAAACGGAGGCGGTGGTGGCCAGCCAAGCCATGCCTTTTTCCGCGCGGCGGACTTCTTCGGAAGCCGCAATTTGCATGCTTACGGTGACGGCAGTGAGGCTTTTGAGGTGGCCGTTGGCACCGGGAGCGGTTTGCTGCGCGGCGTTGAGCTGGTTCTGGAGTTCGCGGAAGCCGCTGGCGTAGACGGAGGCGAACGGGGAGCCAGCGGAGGCGAGAGCTTGCGGGTTGGCGACGCCGCGGGTGGCGCGGAAGATGCGCAGGAACTGATCGCTCTCACGGCGGATTTTGGAGAAGAGGCCGAGCTTTTGGAAGATCATGGCCCAGGAAACAACGGAGAACACCAGGAGAAGCGCCAGGACCGCGCGGGCGACCCAGCCGGTGTTGCTCAGGAGGGCGCCGAGATCAGAGACGAGAAAGGCAGCGAACAGGTGAATGATGTACCCCACAGTGAAAGCGTTGAGATGAAATTCGGGCCCGCGAAACGGGTGAAGCCAGCGACTAAAGCAGCGCTTCGGCAAGTGCGAGGCCGAAGACGAGCGTTACGCGCAAATTTTATGAGCCTTCAGAAACGTAACACACGGTTTGCCGGGGACGCAACGACACCGGTAAGAAATTAAATTGGCACGAAAATAATGGTGGATGCGGATGAGAAGACCAAAAGTTCGCCTGGTGCGCGGCCGGAGGCATGTGAATGTGATGCAGGAAGTGCGTCAAGTAGGTGCCAGCGTGCTGTGATAAACTGCGCTGGAGATGGCGGAAACTTTTCATGTGGCGGTGGAGTCGCTGACGAGCCTCGGCAGGCCCGTCGATACCGGTGCTGGCGTGGCGGCCACGGCGACCGTTTTGCGGCCGGCGATGCGCGATGGCGCAGCGGGGACGTTTTTTCTGGAGACTTTTGGCTGCCAGATGAACGACCACGATTCGGAGAAAGTGGCCGGAGTGCTGATTTCGCGCGGGTATCAGCAGGTGGAGAAGCCCGCGGACGCGTCGGTGATTTTGTATAACACATGCAGCATCCGGGAGAAGGCGGCGCAGAAAGTGTTCTCGCGGTTGGGGGAGTTTCGCGGGAGCGCGGACGAGCGGAAGATTATTGGAGTGCTGGGGTGCGTGGCGCAGCAAGAGGGCGAGGATATCTTCAAGCGCGCGCCGTGGGTGAGTTTGGTGTGCGGGTCCGCGAGTTACCGGAAGCTGCCGGAGATGCTGGAGCGACTGGAAGCGGGCGACCGACGCGTGACGGGACTGGACAACGACACGGACGAGACGTTTGAGACGGAGGTAACGCGGAGGGACAATCCGTTTCGCGCGTACCTGACCATTATCGAGGGTTGCGACAAGGCGTGTGCGTATTGCGTGGTGCCGTTCACGCGAGGGCCGGAGCGGAGCCGCGGCAGTGATTCGGTATTGCGGGAAGTGCGACAGCTTGCGGAGTTGGGTTATTCGGAAGTGCAGTTGCTGGGGCAGACGGTGAATTCGTATGCCGACCCGACGGCGCGGAAGATGAAGTTTTCGGAGTTACTGCTGGCAGTGGCGGCGGTGCCGGGAATTCGGCGGGTGCGGTATACGACGTCGCATCCGCGGGACTTTACGGCGGACATTGTGGCGGCGATGGATGCGGAGCCGAAGCTGTGCGAACACGTGCATTTGCCGGTGCAATCCGGGTCCAACGAGATTTTGCGGGCGATGGCGCGGACGTATTCGCGGGAAGAGTATTTGGAAAAGATCGGCATGATTCGCGGGGCGCGGCGGGAGATCAGTATTACGACGGACATTATTGTGGGGTTTCCGGGCGAGACGGAGAAGGAGTTTCAGGAGACTTTGAGCCTGCTGCGCGAAGTGCGTTACGACGCGCTGTTTGCGTTTAAGTATTCGCCGCGGCCGAACACGCCGTCGTTGGCGTTGCATGACCCGATACCGGAGGAAGAGAAGAGCCGGAGGCTGGCGGTTTTGCAGGACGTACAGCGAGAAATACAATCGGCACGGCATCAGACTATGGTTGGGTTAACGATGGAAGTGCTGGTGAGCGGGAAATCGCGGCGGGAGAATCGCTGGTCGGGGCACGCGTCGTCGAACCGAGTGCTGAATTTTACGTCGAATGCGGCGGATTTGCTCGGGACGTATGTGAATGTGCGGGTGACGGATGCGGGTCCGGCGAGTTTGATTGGGGAACACGTTTTGTAGGACGGAGTTACCGGGATTTGGCCACGACACTATGGTTGCAGCTGGTCGGGAGCTTTACGGGGAGGGCCCATGGAAGTAGAAATGAAGATACGCGGGCTGATGATGGATCCGGTGACGAACATGCCGATCGTGGTGCTGAAGGATGTGCAGGGGCAGGCGATATTGCCGATTTGGGTGGGCGTGTATGAGGCGAACGCCATAGCGCTGGAGATTGAGAAGGTGGAGACACCGCGGCCGATGACGCACGATTTGCTGAAGAATGTGTTTCTGGGGCTGGAGGTGCGGGTGCAAAAGATCGTGGTAAACGATCTGAAAGACGACACGTTTTACGCGATTATCTGGGTGGAACGCGAAGGACAGATGATGACCATCGATTCGCGTCCGAGCGATGCGTTGGCGCTGGCGTTGCGGATGGACTGCCCAATTTTTGTAGATGAACGGGTGTTGAAAAATGCCAAGGTTTCCAGCGCGCTGACGGAGCGGAATTCCAACGAGCAGTTGCGGAATTACCTCGAGGGACTCTCAGATGACGACCTCGGGCGCTACAAGATGTAGGTGGGATTCGCCGGGGCGGTTTAGGCGAGTGGGTCCCCGGTGGGGCTGCTTTGGACTGCAAGCTCTGAAAGATTTTCGGCGGAAGCGTGCAGCAGGGAATGCACCTTTCGGTTCCACACGAACAGCAAGACAATTCCGATCACAATTAACGCGAGGCTGAGGCCGGACCAGAGGCCGAAGGCGCCCCAATGGCGGCGGAAGCAGAGCCATGCGCCGAGGGGCAGGCCCATGGTCCAGTAGGCGAAGAAGTGGCAAAGCATGGGTGTGCGCGTGTCGCCGGCACCGCGCAGGGCGCCCGTGGCGACGGTTTGGATGCCATCGAAAAGTTGGAATGCAGCGCCAGCGGCCAGGAGCGTGGCGGTGCTGCGGATGATGAGTTCGTCCGGGGTATACATGAGGGCGATCCAGCGCGGGAAGATGAGGAGGGCGGCGCTGGCAGCGCCCATGAACGCGGCGCCGAGCGCGATGGCGGTGCCGCCGGCGTTGCCTGCGCCGACGGGATCTTTGCGGCCGATGGCTTGGCCGACGCGGACGGCGGCGGCGCTGGCGATGCCGAGCGGGACCATGTAGGTGAAGGCCACGGTGTTTAGCGCGATCTGATGGCAGGCCAGGGGAACCGCACCCAGGCGGGCGATGAGGGCCGTGGCCAGGGCGAAGACGCCGCTTTCGAGGGTGAACTGCATGGCGGCGGGATAGCCCAGGGTGATCAGGCGGCGGATGCGGCGAAGGTCTATGTCAACGGGAGTTTTGAGGAGTTCGGTGCGGTGGCGGCGGTCGTACCAGAGCAAGTAGCCGACGAGGACCGCAGCCATGTACAGGCGGGCGATGGCGGTGGACCAGCCGGAGCCCACGGCGCCCATCCTGGGGAAGCCGAGCTTGCCGAAGACGAGGGCGTAGTTGCCGACGGCGTTGACGATGTTGGCGGTGAGGAGAGCGAAGGCTACGGGCCTGACCATGTCCATGGCCTGAAGGCAGCGGCGGACGGCGAAGTAGAGGAGTAAAGGAAACAGGCCGACGGTGAGGACGCGCGTGTAAGAGATGGTGAGGGAGAGGACGGCGGCGTCGATGTGCATGCCGCCGAGGATGCGGGGGAGGAACCAGACGGGGACCGCGAGGATTGGTGTGAGGGCGATGCTCATGTACACGCCGTTGATCAAAGAGCGGTGACAGTCTTCGCGTTGGCCGGCGCCGAAGGCTTGGGAAACTACGGTGTCCAGACCCATTAGGAGGCCGCCGCCGAAGAGCGCGAGGACCATGAAGAGGTTGGAGCCAAGACTGACGGCGCCAATGGAGGTAGCGGCGTCCGGGAGGTGGCCGACCATGACGGTGTCGACGATGGCCATGCTCATCCAGCCGAGCTCGGCCAGCACCAGTGGCAGGGCTAGACGAATTGTGGGGCGAAGTTCCTTTCGCAAACTGGAAATGTTGAGCATGGCGGAGTGTTGCCCAAAAGTTTAAGCGGAGCGGGGAGAAGTGGCAATCGGAACCGGATTGTCGCGAGTGCTTGGCGGGGAGGGGGCGCCTATCGTGACCAGTTCGTGGGTTTACTGGTGCGGCGAATTGCCGCAGGAGTTCCATTGACCATGGCGGAGGTGGGCTCTAGGCTAAAAGTTGCGCAAGACAGGCGTTTGGCGAATCGCAGAATGGTGTTCCAGGAAACTGCGTGTGCGGTAGCACCGGGCGCGCGGTGTAGCGTTTCAGGAGCGGACTGTGCCGTTTGTGAATGCGGAAAATTTTGAAGAGCGGATGAAGTATACGCGGGCGGTGGCGCGGGTGAATTCGCGCGTGAACCTGGCGGTGGAGTGGACGGAGGATGGGCGGCAGTTGCGGGCGGAAGGGTTTACGGTGGACGTGAGCGCGAAGGGTTGCCTGGCGATTGTGCCGCAGGGGTTTACGGTGGGGCAGAAATTGCGCGTGGTGAACATGCTGAACAATAAGATGTCGGAAGCGGTGTTGATCTGGCGCGGGCATGAGGGACGGCAGGGGTGGGAAATGGGATTGGAGCTGGTGCAGCCGCCGGAAGGATTTTGGGGGATTGAGCTGTAAGAGTTATTTTTGCGATGGATTTTTGCGCGTGGGCCTCGCGTTTGTAGTGCTTTTCTGACGTAAATCAAACTTAGTCATTATTCGATATCGCTAGCTTTGCCAGCGTGGAGTGGCGCGCCGGCGGGATGGTGCGTTTGCGAGCATGTCTCTTTGCGGGCTGGCCGGACCTTGGTATAGTGCGGGGGATTTGTAGCTGATTTGAGGGAGCGATGCATCGAAGGTGCTGTTTAAGTGGCCGTCGGAGAGAATCGTTTGAAGAGCACGTCTAGGGTGGGAGTCGCGTTGGTGCTCGGCGGAGTGGCGCTGTGCGCAGGCGCGGGGTTGCGGGCGCAAACGACGGTCACGGGTGAAGCGAGTTCGCCGGGACAGGCAATACCGGGGACGCAGGGCGTGAGTCCATATGGCGGGAGCGTCCCGGGAAAGCCCGTGGCGGGCGTGCTGCCGCTTTCGTTGCAGGAGGCGATCGACCGCGGGTTGAAGCAGAACCTCGGTGCGCTGCTGTCCAATGCGGATGTGCGCTCGGCGCGGGGGCAGCGCTGGGAGCAGTTGAGCGCATTGTTGCCACAGGTGACGGCGTCGCCGTTTGTGGCGGATTCCAAAACGAACCTATCGGAGTTGGGATTGCTTAGCTTTGGCGGAATCAAGCTTCCCTCGGCGGTGGGGCCGTTTTCGTATTTTGATGCGCGGGCGGCGGTGTCGCAGAAGCTGTTTGACTGGAAGTCGATCAATGCGACGCGGGCGGCTTCGGAGGGCGTGAAATCGGCCGAGTATACGTTTAAGGATGCGCGGGATTTGGTGGTGCTGGCGGTTGGGTATACGTACCTGCAGGCGATTGCGGACCTGGCGCGCATCGAGACGGCGCAGGCGCAGGTGGATACGGCGCAGGCGCTTTACGATCAGGCCAACGATCAGGTGAATGCGGGGACGTCGCCGGAGATTGATGGGCTGCGCGCGAAAGTGGAACTGCAGACGCGGCAGCAGCAACTGATCCAGGCGAAAAATAATTTTGCGATACAGAAGTTGACAGTGGCGCGTGTGATTGGCTTGGCGCCGGGGCAGGAGTTTGAGATTGCGGATAAATCGCCGTACCAGCCGTTTGATGGGATCACGGTGGAGGAGGCGTTGACACGGGCGTTGGCGGCGCGCTCGGACTATCAGGCGGCGGCCGCGGATGTGAAGGCGGCGCAATTTTCGCGCAAGGCGGCGGTGGCGGGATATTTTCCCTCGTTGTCCTTCGACGCGGACTTGGGAGAAGGTGGCGGCCATCCTTCGACGGCAACGACGGTATTCGACGTGAAAGGCACGCTGTCCATTCCGATTTTTCTGGGTGGGCGAGTACACGGCGATATACAGGTGGCGGACGCGCGATTGGAGCAATCGCGCGAACGGCTGGACAATTTACGGGCGCAGATTGATGCCGACGTGCGGGCGGCGCTGCTGAACCTGGAGTCGTCCGCGGAACAGGTGAAGGTGGCACAGAGCAATATCCAACTGGCTGAGGAGACGCTGGAACAGTCGCGGGATCGCTTCAAGGCCGGGGTGACGGATACGGTGGAAGTGGTGCAATCGCAGGAAGCGGTGGCGAGCGCGCACGAGCAGTACATTTCGAGCTTGTACAGTTTTAATTTCGCGAAGATATCGCTGGCGCGCGCGATGGGCATGGCGGAAAAGGGTGTTAAGGAATATTTTAAGGAAAAATGACTATGGCCGAAGAGAACCCATCCCGTTCGGTGCCCGCAGCAGGCGGTGGAAACGCGGCCGAGGCGCCTCCCGCAACGGACGCGAAGGCTGCGGACAAAACGGCTTCGTCGTACACCTACAAAGGGAAGACGGCAAAGCGCCGGAGAATTGTGATCATTGTGATCGTGGCGGTGGTGCTGCTGATTGGCGGATTTTTTCTGTGGCGGTATTTGAGCAGTTATGAATCGACGGATGATGCGCAGGCGGATGTACACCTGTCACCGGTCAGCGCGCGCGTGGGGGGATACGTCATCAAGGTGAACTGCGAGGACAACCAGTGGGTGGAGAAGGGCACCGTGCTGGTGGAGATCGATCCGAAGGATTATGAAGTGGCGGTGGCGCAGGCGCAGGCAAATCTGGACAGCGCGGAGGCCACGGCGCAGTCGCTGAACATTACCGTGCCGATCACTTCGGTAAATACCACGAGCCAGTTGCGGTCTACGGCGTCGGATGTGTCCAACGCTGGCGCGGGAATCGCCGCGGCGCAGAAACAGCTTAGCGCGGCGCACTCGCAAGTGGTGCAGGCAGAAGCCAACGACGTGAAGGTGCAGGACGATCTTGCGCGCTACAAGTTGCTGGTGGACAAGAAGGAAGTGGCGGCACAGGTTTACGACCAGGCGCTGGCGGCGGCGAGATCGAGCACCGCGGCGGTCTCGGCCGCGCGCGACAACGAGGCTGCCGCGGAGGAATTCGTGAAGCAGGCGGAGAGCCGGTTGGCGACGGCCGCGGCCAATCATCAGTATGCCGAGACGGGACCGCAGCAGGTGTCGTCGACGAGGTCGAAGGCGCAGGCGGCGATCGCGGACGTGGAAGAGAAGCGAGCGCTGCTCGAGCAAGCGCAGCTCAACCTGTCGTACACGAAGATCGTCGCGCCGGTCAGCGGGGAAGTGAACAAGACGGTCGTGGTGGGGCTCAATGTGGTGCCCGGG
>Ga0181531_10000890_pt1 | contig 19468 bp, 17 predicted proteins | sample PEATcosm2014_Bin_38_FD_119743 | JGI IMG/M metagenome (GOLD analysis project Ga0181531, IMG submission 119743) | Peatland microbial communities from MTU Mesocosm Facility, Houghton, MI, USA - PEATcosm2014_Bin11_10_metaG | ecosystem: Environmental > Terrestrial > Soil > Wetlands > Peat | place... | reverse complement strand
GGGCGATAGCGTAGAAGTATTAGGAAGGATGTTCTTTTTTGAAAAAAAGAACCAAAAAGATCATGTTGAGCCTATCGGCGCTTAAGCAAAAGAACAAAAGTTTTTTGCTTCTTTTTTTCAAAAAAGAAGTGCTTCCTTTCCTTTCGCTGAGGGCACGATGAAGCCGGGAACCAGGCTCAAAAGTACCGTGTGCGATACTGAAGTAATGGTAATTCGTGCAGGCAGCGGCGTGTTCGAGTGCGGCGGCGCGCCGATGGCGGAACAGCGGCCGGCCGAACGCGGCACTTTGAACCCGGCTTTCGCGGACGGCAGCAAAATCGGCAAACGTTACGTGAACGCGGACGGCAGCGCGGAACTGCTTTGCGTGAAAGCCGGGCAGGGGTCGCTTTCGTGCGGACTCGTTGCGCTGCTCATCAAGGACGCCAAGCCGCTGCCCTCGTCCGACTGAAGGTTTCGATGAATATCTCGCTGATCCTGCAAATGGCCGCCGATGCGGAGCCGGACCGGGTGGCCCTGGTCTGCGACGGGCGGCGCTGGACCTATGGCGCGCTGCTTGCGGCCGCGCGGGGCGCCGCGCGCCTGCTGTCGGAAAGCGGCCGCGGGCATGTCGCGTTCCTGGAGGAAAGCAGCGAGGCGGCGCCGATCGCGCTGTTCGGGGCGGCGATCGCCGGGATTCCCTATGTGCCGCTGAACTACCGGCTGGCCGATGCGGACCTCGCCGCCCTGCTCGGCCGGATCGCACCCGCCGCCATCGTCGGCGACACCGCGCGGATTACGCGGCTCGGCCCGGATAGTGGCCACGCGGTGTGGAGCCGTGGCGCGTTTGTTACGGAGGCTGAGGCGCTGGATTCTGCCGAAGACCTGGCGGAAAGCGAGGAGGCGGTCGCGGTGCAGCTGTTCACCAGCGGCACGACGGCGGCGCCGAAGGCCGCCGTGCTGCGCCACGCCAATCTGCTCTCGTACATTTTCGGCACCGTCGATTTCGGCTCGGCCGAGCCGGAGGAAGCAGCCCTGGTCAGCGTGCCGCCCTATCACATCGCGGGCATCGCCGCGCTGTTGAGCTCGATCTACGCCATGCGGCGCATTCTGCTGCTGCCGTCCTTCGACGCCGATGCCTGGCTCGCGATGGTCGCGGCCGAGGGCGCCACCAACGCGTTCGTGGTGCCGACCATGCTGTCGCGTATCATTGCGCGCATGGATGAAGGCGTCGCCGCGGATGTTTCATCGTTGCGCGCCATTGCCTACGGTGGCGGGCGCATGCCGCCGGAGCTGATCGACCGCGCGCTGCGGCTGTTCCCCGAAACGGGTTTTACCAATGCCTACGGCCTGACCGAAACCAGCTCCACCATCGCCCTGCTCGGGCCGGACGAACATCGCGCCGCCCACCGCGCGAGCGACCCCGCCATGCGCGCCCGCCTGAATTCGGTCGGGCGGCCGCTGCCGACGGTGGAACTGGAAATCCGCGACGAAGAGGGCAGGCGCCTGCCGCCCGGCGAACGCGGCGAAATCTATGTGCGCGGCGAGCAGGTGGCGGGCGAATATCGCGAGCGCAGCGCACTGGATGCGCAAGGCTGGTTCCCGACCCGCGACGCCGGCTGGCTCGATGACGAAGGATATCTGTTCCTTGCCGGCCGCGCCGACGACGTGATCGTGCGCGGCGGCGAAAACATTTCGCCCGGCGAGATCGAGGATGTGCTGATGACCCACCCCGCGATCGCCGACGCGGCGGCGGTGGCCGTTCCTTCAACGGAATGGGGTGAGGCCGTCGGTATCGCCGTTGTTGTGCATCCGGGCCATCCTGCGCCGGACGAGGACGAGCTGCGCGCCCTGATCAAGGGCAGGCTGCGCTCCTCACGCGTGCCGGAGCGCATCGTCGTGCTGGGGGGGCTGCCTTATAACGAAATGGGGAAACTGCTGCGGCGGGAAATAAGGAAAGCATTAGAGAAGTAAAAAGGAAGCGCTTCTTTTTGAAAAAAGAAGCAAAAACTTTTGTTCATGGAGAACGAACTTGGCGACTTATGTGCTTGTGCATGGCGGCGGACATGGTGGGTGGTGCTATCAGCCGGTGGCGCGAATCATGCGGGCGCAGGGGCAGGAGATATATACGCCGACACTCACCGGACTGGGCGAGCGCCAGCACCTGCTTAGCCCTGCCATCGATCTTGACATGCACATTACCGACATCGTTAAGCTGCTCGAATTCGAGGATCTGCGCGATGTGATCCTGGTCGGCCACAGTTATGGCGGCATGGTGATTACCGGCGTCGCCGATCGCGCCACTCGCCGCATCGGCCATCTCGTTTTTCTCGACGCGGCAACGCCCACCAACGGGCAGTCGCTGGTCGACGTGGCCGGGCCGCTGATGCTCGCCGCGCGTGCCGACGGGCAGGTTGTCGATGGCGTCGAACTGGTGCTTTTTCCGGGCCGCGACCCGATGAGTTATTACGGTGTGACCGACCCGGCGCAAGTCGCGTGGATGCATCCGAAGCTGACGCCGCATCCGTGGAAATGTTTCGAGCAGAAGCTGGTGCTGACGAACGAGGACGCGATGCGCAAGATACCGCAGACGCATATTGTTTGCGCACAGACGCTTCCGTTCCGCGACCGCGCCGCGCTGGAAGCGGCCTCGGAAGGCCGCGTCTGGGCCATAGACACCGGCCACGACTTGATGATCAGCGAGCCGCAACAAGTCGCCAAACTACTGCTGCGCCTGGCGTATCTGTAAAAGCACACGCGGAACAATGAACAAAAGTTTTTGCTTCTTTTTTCAAAAAGAAGTGCTTTCTTCCTGTTCTGCCATTACTCGACCGCCGCGTGACTTTCCGCATCCGCCACCCGAGCGGGTGCCGGTCGGCGCATGAGGAGAATCGCCAGCGCCGCGGGTATGATGGCGATCGACACGAAGAGAAAATCGTCGGCATAGGCGACGATCTGCGCCTGGTGGTTCAACATCGTGTCCAGCCGCGCGACGCCACCAGGCGACGTGGTATTCCAGTATTGCTGCGCGGCGCCGCTTTGCAGGGCGCGGTTGAAGGGGGTCGCGAAGCGCGCCAGATCCTGGTGGGATGTCTGGGTGTTGCGGACCAGCAATGTTTCCAGCGTGGCGACGCCGATCGAGCCGCCGAAATTGCGGAATAGCGACATGAGACCGCTGGCCTCCGTGCGCAGCGAGCCGGGGATGTTGGAAAAGGCCACCAGCTGCATCGGCGTGAACACGATCGTCATCGATGCGCCCTGCAGCATCAACATCGGCGCCTGCGCGGTGAAGGCGATGTCCGGCGTCCAGTGCGCCATCTGCCAGGTGGCACCTGCCAGGGTCGTGAGGCCCAGTGCCATCAGATGGCGCGGATCCATGATGGTCATCAATTTCGCGACGACCGGCGTTACGATCACGGTGCCGATGCCGCGGGGCGCCATGGCCAATCCGGACAGTAACACCGGATAGCCGCCGAGACCTTGGAAATAGGGTGGCAGCAGGGCCGATGTGCTGTTCAGCACGGCGCCGACGGCAAAGCAGAGCAGGATGGAGGTGACGAAATTGCGGTTGTTCAGGATCTGGCGGCTGATGAACGGGTGCTTGGCCATCAGCGTTTGCACCGCGAACAGGTAAAAGCCGACCACGCACATGGTCGCCTCGATGACGATTTCGTACGAATCGAACCAGTCCTTGGTTTCGCCGCGGTCCAGCACGAGCTGAAAGCCGGCGATGCCGACGGCCAGGGAAACAAAACCCAGCCAGTCGAACCGCCGCGCGCGGTCGAGCGCGGCCGCGGGCAGATAAAGCCAGATGCCGGCGAAGCCGAGCACGCCGATCGGCACGTTGACGTAAAAAACCCAGCGCCAATCGTAGGTATCGGTGAGCCAGGCGCCGAGCGTGGGGCCGATGATCGGGCCGATCATGATGCCGGCGGACCACATCGACATCGCCTTGCCGCGTTCCGGGAGCGTGTAGATGTCGAGCATGACCGATTGCGACAGCGGCACGAGGCCGGCGCCGAACACGCCCTGGATCAGCCGATAAATCACCATTTGCTCCAGGCTCTGCGCCGTGCCGCACAGCATGGATCCCATCGTGAATCCGGCCATGCAGACCAGAACCACCCGGCGGCGGCCGAAGCGGCCGGCGATCCACGCAATGGAGGGCATCACGATCGCGGCGGAAATCAGGTAGCTGGTCAGTACCCAGCTGATCTGGTCGGTGGCGGCGGAGAGGCTGCCCTGCATGTGCGGCAGCGCCACGTTGGCGATTGTCGCGTCGAGCACCTGCAGCAGCGACGCCGCGATGACGCAGATGGTAATGACGCCGCGATGCGGCTGGGCGGCCGCGAAGAATTTCTCTGCCGTGGTGTCGGTCATGCGGTTTGGCATCTACAATAACGGGCGGCGTGGACCAAGCAAGCGGGCGTGGCAGGTTAAGGCAAGAAAGGCCAGGGCTCTGCCCTGGACCCGCTGGGGCCGGGGGCCCCAGACCCCCATTCATTAGGAATCGACTGGGGAAACGGCGAAGCCAAAAATCCATGTTATTTGTAGGCTTCGCCGAGAAGCAGGGAAAAGCCGCGCAGCGCTAAATGGGGTCTGGGGCCTCCGGCCCCAGTGGGGGTCCAGGGGGCAAAGCCCCTTGGCCTTCCCTAACATTTGCCGCGCCCCCCACCATCCGGCACACCATCGCCCATGACGCACACCCTTGAGGCCCTCAGCGCGCGCACGCTGGCGCGCGACGCCGCACAGCAAGCGATCGAATTCCAAGGACACTGGATCACCCGGGGCGACATGCGCCGCGTTGCGGACCGCGTTGCCGCGCTGATCGCGGCGAGCGGCGCCGGGCCGGCGGCGCCCGTGGCCTTTGTGCCGCACAGCCGGCCCTCCGCGGTGGCGGCGCTGCTCGGGATGATTGCGCACCGCCGCACCATTCAGATGATCTATGCGTTCCAGTCGCCCGCCGGGATCGCGCGCGATATCGGGCGCGTCGATCCGGCGCTGGTCGTGGCGGCCGCGGAGGATTTTACGCCTGAGGTGCTGGTCGCGCTGCGGGCGAGCGGCGCGGCGGCGATCGCGCTCACGGAAATGGACGCGGCCGCGGTTGCCGGATTTGCCGCGGCAAGCCGGCCGGCCGAAACCGGCGCGCCCGCCGAGCCGGAAATCCAGATCCTGACGAGCGGCACGACCGGGCCGCCGAAGCGTTTCGCCCTCGGGTATGCGACGATCGCCAGCTACAGCGCCGGCGCCAATACAATTTCCGCCACTTTCCAGGACGATCAGTCGCACCTGCCGCCTTCCCTGCTGTATTTTCCGCTGGGAAACATTTCAGGTATTTACGGCATCTTGCCGACCCTGCTTCGGGGCCAGCGCGTGGTGCTGCTGGAGCGGTTCACTGTCGCGGCGTGGCACGATCACCTGCTGCGGTTCCGGCCGGAGCGCGGCGGCCTGCCGCCGGCGGGGGTGCAGATGGTGCTGGATGCGAACCTGCCACGCGAGGACCTGGCCTGCCTGCGCTTCATCGGCACCGGTGCCGCCCCGGTCGATCCCACGGCCCATCGCGCCTTCGAGGAGCGCTACGGCGTGCCGTTGCTGCTCTCCTATGGTGCGACGGAGTTCGGCGGGCCGGTGGCGGCGATGACCGCCGAGCTGCACGGGCGTTGGGGCGCGGAAAAGTTCGGCAGCGTCGGCTGCGCGTTCGCCGGCGCCGAGCTCCGCGTGGTGGACCCGGAGACGGGGGCCACGGTGCCGCCGGGCCAGGAAGGCCTGCTCGAAGTGATCTCGCCCCGGATCGGCCCGGACTGGATCCGCACCTCCGACATCGCCGTCATCGACGCCGACGGCTTCCTGTTTCACCGCGGCCGCGCCGATGGGGTGATCATGCGCGGCGGCTTCAAGCTCTTGCCGGAGACGATCGAGCGCGCGCTGCTGCTGCACCCCGCGGTGGTGGCGGCCGGCGTGGTGGGGCTGCAGGATAAACGGTTGGGGCAGGTGCCGGCCGCGGCGGTTCAACCGCGGCCGGGCACCGAACCGCCTTCGGAGGCGGCGCTCGCGGCGCATCTGCGCGACCATGTTTACGCGACGCATATCCCGGTCGCCTGGCGCTTCGTGCCGGAACTGCCGCGCACCGCGTCCCTGAAGATCGACCGCCTGGCGCTGCGCCAGCTTTTCGAGGCTTAGCGGGCGGCGGCGGCCCGGTGCTAATCAACAACGCTGATCAATATCGAAGAGAGATGCTCTCATTTTTCCTTGACAAGCCTCGCCGCCGTCTGGCTACGTGCCCGAAAATACGGGAGGTGCGGAATGGGAGCGCTCGAGGGGAACAAGGCGAAGACTGCCCGGCGGGTTATCGAAGTGCTGGAGTTCTTCGACGAACAGAACCGCCAGGTGACCGTGATGGACATCGTGCGGCGCTACAACCGGCCGCAATCCAGCACCTCGGAATTGCTGGCGAGCCTCGTGGAGCTGGGGCTGCTCTATAAGAATGTGGGCTCGCGCTCCTACACGCTGACCCCGCGCGCCGCGATCCTTGGGTCGCTCTCGCAGCCCAGCCTGGTGCGCGACGGCCGGCTTTCGATGCTGATCGACCGCCTGGTGGCGCAGACCGGCCTGGGCACCGCATTGCTCGGCATGGTGCGGCTCAACGCGCAGATCTTTCGCTGGTGCGCGGCGACCCGGCATGAGGCGGCCGAGCGCGGCACGCTGGCGGGGGGCGCGCAGGACCGGCTGTGCGAGTCCGCCGCGGGGTGGCTGCTGCTCTCCACGATCCCGCCCGGGCGCTGCGAGTCGGTCATTCGCCGGCTGAACGCGGAGGCGCCCGAGGGCCGCAAGTTCAACTATGCTTCGATGGTGCAGCGGGTTCAGGAATGCGGCCGCAAGGCCTATGCGGTCGGGCCGGCGGGCTTCGGCAGCTCCGCGGAGATGGCGGCGGTGCTGCTGCCGGCGCAGCCGGGCGAGGCGCCGATGGTTCTCGGATTTGCCTACGAACCGTGCGAGGCGATCGATCCGGCGAAGCTGGTCGAGGTGCTGCAAAGCTCGGTGCAGCGCTGCATCAGATATGCGAATGCCGAGCGCGAGAACATCGAAACGGTTGCCAGCGCGGCTTGAGCGGCAAGGGAAGGCCAGGGGGCTCTGCCCCCCTGGACCCCCCGCTGGGGCCGGAGGCCCCAGACCCCATTTAGCGCTGCGCGGCTTTTCCTTGGTGCCTGGTGAAGCGACGAAATGAATTTCTTGGCTTCGCCGTTCTTCTTAATGAATGGGGGTCTGGGGCCGCCGGCCCCAGCGGGGTCCAGGGGCAGAGCCCTGGCCTTCTTTTGATCATCCGCAGGCAAATCTAGATCGCTTGAGCGGGCCTTTGAACCATCCTACCCAACCATCTCGCCGCCACCGCGCCAGCGAGGCAAATTTCTCGAGGATTGCATGTTCCGCGCCATACTGATTTCCAAGAACGAGTCCGGGCAGCAAGTTGCGGTGACCCATGTCGACGAAGCGGATTTGCCGCCGGGCGACGTCACGATCGCGGTTGAATATTCTACGCTGAATTACAAGGATGGGCTTGCCATTACCGGCCGCTCGCCGGTGGTGCGGAAATTTCCGATGGTGCCTGGCATCGATTTGGCGGGCACGGTGACGCACAGCGAGCATGCGGACTGGAAGGTTGGCGATCACGTCGTGCTGAATGGGTGGGGCGTGGGCGAGGGGCATTGGGGCGGCCTTGCGCAGCGAGCGCGGCTCAGGGGCGACTGGCTGGTGCCGCTGCCCACCGCTTTTACCGCGCGGCAGGCGATGGCGATCGGCACCGCGGGGTATACCGCGAGCCTGTGCGTGGAAGCTTTGGTCGCGCATGGCGTGACGCCCGAGCAAGGCGAGGTGTTGGTGACCGGCGCCAGCGGGGGCGTCGGCAGCGTTGCGATCGCGCTGCTTGCCAAGGCCGGGTTCAAGGTGGTGGCTGCTACCGGCAAGGCGGCCGAGCACGATTACCTGAAGCAGCTTGGCGCTGGCGCGGTGATCGATCGCGCGGAGCTCTCGGCACCTGGCAAGCCGTTGCAGAAGGAACGTTGGGCCGCGGTGGTCGATTCTGTCGGCAGCCACACGCTGGCAAATGCCTGCGCGCAAACCCGTTACGGCGGCGCGGTGGCTGCCTGCGGCCTGGCGCAGGGCATGGACTTTCCGGCCTCCGTGATGCCGTTCATCCTGCGCGGCGTCAGCCTGCTCGGCGTCGATAGCGTCATGGCGCCGAAGAAACCGCGCCTGGCGGCCTGGGCGCGGCTCGCGCGTGATCTCGATCCTTTTAAACTCGATGTGATCGCAACGGAAATCCCGCTCGCCGGCGCCGTTGCAGCCGCATCGGACCTGATGGAAGGCAAGGTACGCGGTCGTATCGTTGTCAACGTCAATCAATAGCTCAACGCGGAGCGTTCCGATGCCAGACCACAACGTCGTCGGCGAGCCCGCCGAACTGGATCTCAGCGATGTCACCTGGCGCGTCGGCCATCCGGTTGGCAGCGGCCAGTTGTGGGAGGCTTGTTCGGCGACCGACATTCGCCGCTGGGTGATGGCGCTGGATTATCCGAACCCGATCCATTGGAACGAGGAGTTTGCGCGCGCCTCGCAATTTGGTGGCATTGTGGCACCACAATCCTTTACCGTGTGCATGGATTACGGCCATGGCGTGCATCCCGCGTGCGTCGGCAAAATTCCTGGCTCCCACCTGATTTTCGGCGGTGAGGAATGGTGGTTCTACGGCACCGGCATCCGACCCGGCGACCGGCTGGTGCAGGAATGCCGTTTCGATGGCTACAAGGTGGCGGACACGAAATTCGCCGGCCCAACATTGTTTTCCCGCGGCGATACCACGCACCGCAACCAGCACGGCGCGCTGGTCGCCAAGGAACGCTCAACCTCTATCCGCTACCTTGCCGCCGAGGCCACCAAGCGCGGCATGTACAATACCCAGCAGAACGGCCCCCGACGTTGGACCGAGGATGAGCTGCAGGAAGTCTACAAACTCCGGCATGCGTGGATCCTTTCCAACCGCGACGGCAAGTCGCCGCACTACGAGGAAGTAAAGGTCGGCGACAAACTGCCGCGCCGGGTGATCGGCCCGCACACGCTGGTGACGTTCGCGAACGAATACCGCGCCTTCATGTTCAATCCGTGGGGCGCCTGGCACTGGGTGGCGCCGGAGGGCGTCGAGGATCCCTGGACCTCGCAAGACGCGGGCTTCACCAAGGGTTTTGCCTACGACATGGAAGCCGCGCGGATCGATCCGCGCCTGCGCGACGGCCTGTTCACCGGCCCTTCCAGCGGCCACGTCAACGTCGACCGTGCGGGAAAGATCGGCATGTTCCGTGCTTACGGCTATGGCGCGACGATGGGCGCCTGGTTCCATGATTTCGTCGCCTATTGGGCGGGCCATAACGGTTATATCTGGCACTCCAAATCATCGTTTCGCGGCCCGGCGTTTGAAGGCGATGTTACCTATGTCGACGGCGAGGTGATCGAGAAACGCGATCAATCGGCGTACGGAACGCCGGTGGTCGTGGTCAAAATACAGATGACCAACCAGGACGGCGGCGTGCTGGTGGACGCGACCGCCGAAGTAAAACTGCCGTACTGAAAAGCGGCAGGGGACCGGGCGCGCAGATGAGTGGCACCGCCGAGTCATCCCGGATGTCGATCGTTCACGGCATCCCGCTTGCCGATGAGCCGGGGCTGGGGCCGCTCACGATTCCCGGGTATTTGCGCGCGGTGAAGGACCGTTACGCGGACCGCGAGGCGCTGGTTATGCGCACGCCTTCGGGCGTGGAGCGCTGGACCTATGCGATGTTGTGGAGCCGTTCCGAAGAAGTCGCGCGCGCGTTGATCGCGGCGGGCGTGGGCAAGGACAACCGCGTTGGCATTCTGATGTCGAACCGGCTGGAATATCTGGCCTGCCTGTTCGGCACGGCACTGGCCGGCGGCGTCGCCGTCGCGCTCAGCACGTTCTCGACGCCCACGGAGCTGGAACATTTGCTCCAGGCCTCCGCTACCTCGATCCTGCTGTTCGAGCGCCAGGTGGTAAAGCAGGATTTTTCCGCCATGCTGGGGCAACTCGAGCCCCAAATTCTCTCCGCCGCGCCAGGGCAGATCGCATCAAGCAAATTTCCGTTCCTGCGGCGGCTCGTCATGCTGGCCAGCGTCACCGCCGACGCCGGCGAGGCCGCCACCGGCGCCATCGAACGCTGGTCCGATTTCCTGGCCGAGGGACAGGAGGTCCCCCCGGCGCTGGTCGATGCAAGAGCGGGGACGGTTACGCCAGGCGATGCGGCCGTGCTGTTCTTTTCATCCGGCACCACCAGCCTGCCCAAAGGCATTTTGCACGCGCAACGGGCGGTCGCGGTGCAGTGGTGGCGCTGGCCGCGCATCATGAGCGTTACCGTGCCGATCCGCAGCTGGACCGGTAACGGCTTCTTCTGGTCAGGCAACATGTCGATGGTCGTCGGCACCGCCCTTTCCACCGGCGGCGCGGTCATCCTGCAACCCATCTTCCAGGCCGACGACGCGCTGGACCTGATGGAAAAAGAACGCGTTACCATGCCGGTCGGCCGCCCGCACCAATGGGCGCGCCTGCAGGAATCGCCGCGTTGGGCGACCGCCGATCTGAGTAGCCTGCACTACGTCATCCAAGGCACCGCACTCGCAAAGCACCCGAGCGTCCACACGGACTGGGTGCTGTGCAACGCCTTCGGCACCACCGAAACGCTCACCATCATGACCTCCTTCCCATCCTGCACGCCGGCGGATGTGCGCGGCGACAGCCATGGCGAACCGCTGCCCGGCAACGTATTGAAAATCGTCGATCCCGCCACGGGCGCGGTGGTGCCGCGCGGCCAGCGCGGCGAAATCGCCATCAAAGGCCCCACCCTGATGCTCTTCTATCTCGGTAAGCCGCTCGACGAAACGCTGGACGACCAAGGGTTTTTCCACACCGGCGACGGCGGCTACGTCGACGAAAAAGGCCGTCTGTTCTGGGAAGGCAGGCTCAACGACATGATCAAGACCGGCGGCGCGAACGTTTCACCGCTGGAAGTGGACGCCGTGCTCGCCACCTATCCAGGCGTCAAACGTGCCCAAACCGTCGGTGTGCCGCACGATACCCTGAGCGAAATGGTCGTCGCCTGCATCGTGCCCCACGACGGCGTGACCCTCGCCGAGGGCCCCATCCGCGATTTTCTGAGGACACACCTGGCCAGTTTCAAGGTTCCTCGCGCGATCCTGTTCTTCCGCGAGGAAGAATTCGCCGTTACCGGCAGCGAGAAGGTCAAGACGGCCGCGCTGCGGGCCTTGGCGATGGAGCGGATTAAGGAAGGGGTAGTATAAAGAAAGGCCAGGGCTCTGCCCTGGACCCGCTGGGGCCGGAGGCCCCAGACCCCCATTCATTAAGAATCGTTTGGAGGACGGCGAAGCCAAAAGACCATCACAGTTGCGGGCTTTGCTGAGAAGGCAAGGAAAAGCCGCGCAGCGCTAAATGGGGTCTGGGGCCGTCGTGCGCAGCACGCCAAGGCGTGACGGCCCCAGCGGGGTCCAGGGGCAGAGCCCCGGCCTTCTTCCGAAAAGCACTCATTACCCCCTGCCCATTGAAAATATTGGCTCGAAGCAGCCCAAGATTAGACGTTTCGCGTCGAACGGCGGATCGCCGGCGGTATCCATCCGTTCGTCCTCGTGCAACTTCGCTTCGGCGGCATAAAAGCTCGCCTTGTCGGGCCAGACTTGCCAGGTAAAGACGATCTTCTCCCCGGGTTTCGCGGCAACGGCGCGGCGAAAATCAGTCTGCTTGCCATCGGGAACGTTATCTTCCCAAGATTCGACAATCTCCAGGCATCCATAGTCTTTGTATAGCCGCGCCCCGTTCTCGGCCCATTGGCGGTAGGCCTGCATATTTTCCTCGGGCACCGGAATTACCAGGCCAGCAATATACATGGTTCAGGCTCCTTCGGACTGCTCTTGGCGGTATTGAACTGACATTTTGCATAGCCGGCGGTCTGACGATAGCCCCGGCCTGCCTTTCCTCAGCCCTCGCGCTCGACATCAAAACGGGCAAGATAGCGCTCAAAGAGAGGCGCCAGGCCGGCAACGCTCAAGCCATATTGCTCGAGCCTGTATTCGTGCTTGCCGAACTTGTCCTGCGGATTGTCGTCGAGCCAGGCCCGCATCCCCGTCTCGGCCGCTTCGGTAAACTCATCTCCCAGCGCCTTGTACAGCGTCCGCATGGTGGCGATCGGCTGCCGCATCAAATCGCCGTACTGCACGTCGATAATCCGGCCCTCGCCAATCCCGGCGCGCGCATCCATCGCCCGGTCGGCATGTTGAGCCGCCTGCCAAGGACAGTTTTCCGCAAGCCATTCCTTGTCCACGCGGCCTAAAAAACCCTGGTGAGCCAGCGAAATCAGGCTGCAGAACGACCCGACCGCCACAAACGGATCGCGGTGCGTCCAGACCAACCGCGCATCCGGATAAACCTTCAGCAGCGTCTCGATATACAGTGCATGCGATGGCATTTTCAAGTTCCAGATGCCCGGCGCCTCGGCTTGCAGCAGCTGCAAGAAACGTTTGTGATATTGGTAGGCCGAGGTCACATCGGCCGAGAAAATCCAGTCGCGGTAAGCCGGCAGCTTGCCGCGCGACTCCCACATCAGTGTCTTGAAATCATGCGCCATGATAAAGACGTCTTCATTCGGATAGATCGCCGAGCTGCGAAAGTATTTGCCGGCCTCGGGCCGTGCCGCGAGCATTGCCCGCTCTGCCTCTAGCCGTGCCAGCGCGCGCGGGTCGGTGCGCAATGTGGCGGTGGTTGGCGGTGGCACGGGATCGTCGATTTCCCAGGTGAGCGGCGAGCGGCGCGCGGGATCGGCGGCCAGCAGGTTGCACAGCAGCGTGGTGCCGGTGCGCGGAATGCCAAACACAAACACCGGGCGCTCGATCGGCCGTTGCAGCAACGCGGGATGCGCATCGAGATAGGCGGTGGTCTTGAGCCGGCCCGCGAGCGCGCCGACGATGCTGGCGCGCAGGCGCGCGTTCCCCGCCTCCGGCCGCTCATTTCTATTGACGTCGGCAATGAGGATATCGAGCCCCTCGCGAAAGCTCTCGCTATCGAAGCGGCTAAGGCTGGTCGTGCGAACCGCCTCATCGATCAACTCATCCGCGACAAACATTTGTGCCATAAGTCGCCCCACACACGAAACCAAATGAACAAAAGTTTTTGCTTCTTTTTTCAAAAAGAAGTGCTTTTTCTTCTTGTTCTTTTTTGAAAAAAAGAACCAAAAAACTTTTGTTAATTTACCCGTAGCGCCGGCAAATCCGCCAGCGGTCTATCCCGACCCACGCCGAAGTCGCGAACCGAGCCGTCGATGTACATCGCGTTCGGCGCATTCTCGCGCTGGAACGTGAAACACTGCCCGAGCGGCAGACGCTGGCGTTCCGCGGGCTCCGCGAATTGCCGGCCGCGCCCGTGCGCCAGGATTGTGCCCCACCGGAACAATCGTGCCTGTTCCTGGGCCGCCTGATCGAGCGTGTCGATCCACGGGCGCAATTTATCCAGACGCATGCCTGCGAGATGCGCGGGCTGGCTTAGCACAAACCGGTCAACGTTCCACGCGAGCACGGTGGTGCCGTCGCGGCGCAGCTCCGCGCGCCAGACGCCTTCGACCGGGTCGGCCACCAATATGTCATAGACAAGGGGTGCTGTGTCATGCGCGTGCGCCGCGGCAAGCATGGCGAGATCGAACAGATGGGTGCAATTCGCGGTTTTTTCACCGCGCGCCGCGAACGCATCGAGCCGCACGCCGGCAAAAGTGCGCGCCAGCACTGCGCGTGCGCCGGGGCAGGTCGTCCACGGGATGCGGATCATCTCGGCCTCGACACTCGTCGCAACTTCGCCATCGTGGCGCAGCACAATACCCATGCGGTGATAATCGTCCTCCAGATCGCAGCGCACGCGGCCGGGGGCGGGATTGACCACGAAGCGGCGGCGAAAGCCGGGCAGCGCGTCGAGCCTGGTCGCAATGTTCATCGTCCTAATCCCGCGCCAGCAGCAGGGCGGTTGCCAACGGGCCGCCGCCGGAGGTGCAGATGGCGACGCGCGGGTCGCCGGGAATTTGGCGCTTGCCGCCCTGCCCACGCAGTTGCACGACGGACTCATGAGCAAAACCGAATCCGTGCAGCCGGCCGGCGCCGATCTGGCCGCCGCCGGTGTTCAGCGGCAGTTCGCCATCGCGCGCGATGCGTGTGCCCCCCTCGATAAAGCGGCCGCCCTCGCCCACCGGGCAGAAGCCGAGCGACTCGAGCCAGGCCAGCGCATAAAAACTGAAACCGTCATAAAGCTGCACCGTATCCACATCGGCCGGCCGGTAGTCGGTGCGCTTCCACAGATCGGCGCCGGTCGGGTAGCAGGCGAGCCACTCGGCCTGGTCCCAGCTATGGCGTTCGACCGACCCCGCCATGGCGGCGATACGAATCGGCGTCGCGGAAACCTCATCGATGGCGTCGCCGGCGGAAACAATCAGCACGGTGGATGCGTCCGTGTAGCGGTCGCAATCGTACAGGCAGAACGGTGTCGTAATCATGCGCGCCGCCATATACGCATCGAGCGTAAGTGGCTCACGGACCAACGCCCGCGGATTGAGGCAGGCATTGGCGCGGTCGGTCAGCGCCACCTGCGCCAATTGCTCGCGGGTCAGGCCGTAGCGCTTCACGTGACGCATCGCGTATTGCGCTGTCCAATTCGCCGGCGAAATGGCGTTGAACGGCGCCAGCCATTGCGAGTTGCCCTCCACCCGCTTGCCGTGCCGCGACGGAAATTCCTCTGGCCGCGCCAGGGCCGCCGCCTCGTAAACAGTACGAAAACAGATCACGTGGCGCGCCTGGCCGGTGCACACGGCGCCAACCGCCGCCACCACCGCCCCGAGCTGCGAGGTAATTTCGCCGCCGCCGGCATACCAGGTGGCGCGAATGCCGAGCGCGTCGATCAGTTCGTCCGCGCCCACCGGCGAGAAACCGAGAAAGCTGGTCAGCCGCCCGGGATAGGTCGAAACGCCATCGATCTGGCCGATCGTGAGGCCGGCATCGGCCAGCGCCTCGCGCACCGCATCCACCGTCAGCAGCAGCGGATGGCGGGTGAGCCGCACGCCGACTTCGGACTGGCCGATGCCGGTGATGTAGGCGTTGTTGGCGGCCATATCAGCCGGTCTTTTCGAACAGCGGCAGATAGACGTCCTCTTGCCGCAGGAAGGTTACCCGCACGCGGTCGCCGATTGCAACTTCCTCAGGTGGGCAGGCGACGATGTTCGTGGTCAAATAGACGCCGGGTGCGCCATCGAGCGCGACCCGCGCGATGACGAAAGGAACCTCGAGCCCGGGATACCAGGCATGGTGGTTGATGGTGAACGTATCGACCACCCCGGTGCCCGCCACCACCTCGGGTGCGACATTGTCCGACAGGCAAACGCGGCACACCGGCCGCGGCGGGTGGATGAAGGCGCCGCAATCGCCGCAGTGCATGATGCGCAACGCACCTTCCGCACCCCCGGTCCAGAAGGCGCGGTTGTCGGCATCGAGTTTTGGTAACGGACGCGGGGGGGGCGCCACCGGTCAGACGTCCCAGATCAGATCCAGCGTGTCTACGCCAATGACATGGCCACCGTGGAATTTCGGCGGCTTTTCCGGATCGAGCCGGAAGCGCGGCAGGCCCGCCAATAGTTCCTCATACAGCACCTGCAACTCGACGCGCGCGAGGTGCGACCCGAGGCAGCGATGCGGGCCACCGCCGAAGGCAATATGCACCTTGTTCTCCCGCTTGAGGTCGAACTGTTCCGGCTGTGGAAATTCGCTCGGCGTCAGGTCGGCGCCAGGCAGGAACAGCATCACCCGCTCGCCTTCCTTCATCGGGATGCCTTCGAATTCGAGATCCTTGGCGACGAAGCGCACCGGTACGGTGAAGGTGTAGCGGCGCAGCAGTTCCTCCGCCGCCTCGGCGATCAGTTTTGGGTTGGCCCGCAATTCGTCCTGCAACGCAAGGTCGGCGGCCAGGTGGCGCACACCCAGGCCCATGCCGTTCATGACCGTGTCGAGGCCGGCAATGAACAGCACGACGCCGTAATTTTCCATGAGCTCGATGGTCATTGGCTCGCCGGCGATTTCGGTTTTCCACAGCAGGCTGAAAATATCGTTGCGCGGAGTTTCGCGACGCTCCAGCATGGTGGGGCGCATGACGGCGGCGATTTGTTGCAGCCGCAGCACCGTTCCGGCGGTATCGTTGCCGACCGCCGCCGCGAGATGCTCCCGCACCATGGCGCGGTACTCGGCCTGCCGATCGAGCGGCAGGCCGAGCATATTCAGAAACACCTGCACCGGCAGCGGCTCGGCGATTTCGGACATGAACTCGCAGCGTCCCCGGTCGCGCACCGCGGCGACCAGGCCGGCGGCGCGGGCGCGGATGTCGTCCTTCAACGCCGTGATGGTCTTCGGCGAGAAGGCGCCCTGCAGCGGCGCGCGATACTTGGTGTGTGCGGGCGGATCGAGGTTGATCGGGAAAGGTTGCGGAATATGCGGGGTGCCGGGCGGCAGCATTTTCAGCATCGCCTGCACCTTGGCCTGCGGCATCGCCTCGCTGGAGAACGACTCCACGTCGCGCGACGCCTTAAAATTCGCGGCGTGGCTCAGCATGATCCAGTGGCCGCCATTGCGCGGCGTCCAGAACACCGGCGGCGCGGTTTCCACCATGTCGAATATCCGGCGGTGCGGATCGGCCAGGTAGGCCGGATCGCCGAACATGTCGAAGTCGTAGACTACCCCCTGGGGGACATGGGCCGGCTTGGGAACCGGCACGCTCAGGGCTGCAACGTGACTCATGGCGAACTCCGAAGGTGATGAAAAAGGCCAGGGCTCTGCCCTGGACCCGCTGGGGCCGGAGGCCCCAGACCCCCATTCATTTAAGAGTCGTCCGGGGAAACGGTGAAGCTAGGAAAAGCCGCGCAGCGCTGAATGGGGTCTGGGGCCTCCGGCCCCAGCGGGTCCAGGGCAGAGCCCTGGCCTTAATCTTCTGCCATGTTCCCTACCTGTTCCCGTTCCCACCGACTAATCCAGCTTGCCTACCCGCTGTTGCGATTTTGTGACCTGATCGGACAAACGCAATCGATCACACCCGGCATCACCAGAATAACGCCCCGGCGTTAGACCCCGCCGATGGCCGTCGCCGCGCTTCATTCCTGGGCCAATTTCGAGGATCGTGCGCCGGTACCGGCCCAATGGATACGAGTCTCGCCTTGAGAACCGTTGTTCGGGCCGCAAGCAGCTCCACTATGGCGCTGGCGATCAAAGGCCCGGGGATGGCGTCGAACGGTTAATTGTTTGCATGAAGATTCGCATCGAGAAGGCCAAGTGCGTCGGCAACGCCCGTTGTGCGGCGGTGGCACCCGGCCTCTATCCGCTCGACGACGATGGATACATCGCGATCGAGGCGATTGACGTGCCTGCCGGGTCGGAGAGCCTCGCGCGGCGCGGCGCGCGCGCGTGCCCCGAGCGGGTTCTTCATGTCGAGGAAGACGAAAAATAGGCGTCGCGTGGCGGCATGGGAAGGATCGATGGCGGAATTTCTTGGTTACAAAGGTAAGCGGGTCATCGTCAGCGGCTGTTTCTCTGGCATGGGGGAAGCGACCGCGCGTTTGCTGCTTTCGCTCGGCGCCGAAGTTCATGGTCTGGACTACAAGGATTGCGCCCTTGGGCTCGCCTCCTTCCAGCGCGCCGATCTGCGCGATCCGGCATCGATCGATGCGGCCGTGGCCGCCATCGGCGGCCGTGTCGACGCGTTGTTCAATTGCGCCGGCCTGCCGCAAACCTGCCCGCCGCTAGATGTCATGAAAGTCAATTACATCGGCACGCGCCACCTGACCGATCGGGTGATTGCCCTGATGGGCGAAGGTGGTGCCATCGCCAGCATTTCCTCCACCGGCGGCCTCGGCTGGAGCCGGCGCATGCCGGTTCTGATGGAGCTCATCCGCGCCACCGACTTCGCCGGCGCAGTGAAATGGAGCACGGATCACGCCGACATCGTTCGCGAGGGCTACGCACTTTCCAAGGAAGCAATCATCGTCTGGACGATGCTGTCCTCGTCCCGATTGATCAAGCGCGGCATCCGCATCAATTGCACGGCGCCGGGCCCGACCCAGACGCCGATGATGAGGGAATTCGAACAGGCGACGGCGAAAGCGGTGCTGACCATGGCGATGCAGCCGATCGACCGGCTGTCCACGCCCGAGGAACAGGCGGCGCCGCTGGTGTTTCTCAACAGTCCAGCGGCCAGCTACGTCAATGGTGTGCTGCTGCCCGTCGACGGCGGCTTCATGGGTGGCATGGCGACGGGCCAGATCGAGATGGCGGCGCTGGCGAGTGCCGCGGCGGCATGAAGAGCGGGCGGAGATCGGTGCGGCACCGGCGCAACATGCTGGCGGGCGGGCTGCCAGGTCGGTGCGAATTCGTTTGAATTGTGTCACGCGGCCGAGGAAGAAAGTAACCGCGCTGGGGTGTAGCGCACGAGTTGGGGGGAGAAAATGAAGCATAAATCCTATCGGTCGGCACTCTTCGTGAGGACAGCGCTGAGCGTTGGCATGGCGGCAACGGCCGCGGTGGCACAGGAGAGTGCGGCCTCGCCCAATGGGCCGGCTGCCGGTTCAAAGCCGATCCAACTCGCGCAGGCGACTCCCGCTGCGGTGCCAGCTTCGCCCGCTGGCGCAGCGCCGGCGGCGCCGACCGGACTCGAGACGATCGTGGTCACCGCACGGCGCCGGGAAGAGCGGCTGCAGGAAGTGCCGATTTCGATCAAGGTGTTGAACCAGGCGCAGCTGTCCGCCCACAACATCGTCACGGCGCAGGACCTGGCGACCTACACGCCGTCCCTCTCCGTAAATACCGATTTCGGCAGCGCGAACACGACGTTCGCGATCCGCGGCTTCGTGCAGGATCTCGGTACACAGCCTTCGGTTGCCACCTACTTTGCCGACGTCGTGGCGCCACGCGGCGGGTCCAACAACATCCCGGCCGGCGACGGCCTCGTCGCCGGCACGCTCTTCGACATGCAGAACGTGCAAGTGCTGAAGGGCCCGCAAGGCACGTTGTTCGGCCTCAATACCACCGGCGGCGCGGTGCTGCTGGTGCCGCAAAAGCCGACCTCCGAATATGGCGGCTATATCGAGGCCGGCTATGGCAACTACGATGAGAAAGAGGTGCAAGCGGTCATCAATATGCCGATCACGGACGCCATTCGCTTCCGCTTGGACATCAATCACGAGTCGCGCGAAGGTTACGAAAGGAACGACACGGGCGTAGGTCCGTCCAACTTCGGCGATACCGACTACGTCGCGCTGCGCGCGAGCCTCGTGGTGGACATAACGCCGGACATCGAAAACTACACCATCGCTTCGTTTAATCACGTCGACGAAAACGGCGACGTGCAAAAGCT
>Ga0181531_10000889_pt1 | contig 19477 bp, 18 predicted proteins | sample PEATcosm2014_Bin_38_FD_119743 | JGI IMG/M metagenome (GOLD analysis project Ga0181531, IMG submission 119743) | Peatland microbial communities from MTU Mesocosm Facility, Houghton, MI, USA - PEATcosm2014_Bin11_10_metaG | ecosystem: Environmental > Terrestrial > Soil > Wetlands > Peat | place... | reverse complement strand
CTTTAAGAGGAGCTTCACTGAATTCGCCACTGCATTCGACGAGTACAATTTGCACTCAGGCCTCCTGCTGCTCCAGGGAGCAGGGGCGCTTTCTCACAGCCCGCATGATGATCGGTTCCAAATCTCTCTCTAGAGCCTGTATCAAAAATGCCTCCTGAGCGTTCTCGACACAAGAGACTTCTTGCAAAGAAGCAACATTCTATATATCTATCATTTACTTGTATCTTCCTTGTTCGCCGGTCAGGCATATGGTAGTTGACAGATTTCTGTCTTGCCCCGGCTCCCGCATCAGGCGAAATCGGTCACTCCGCGCCCTGGCTTGACCCCGGCGACCAGGTTGTTTGACAGCGCTGCCCCTCCGGCCTTCCTTTTTTTTAAATCTGTTTGATTTCAAAACGCAAAATCGATTCTCCGAGCGAACTTGGGGGCGGTTTTTTTGACCTTGTACACTCCTCGTAAAAAAAAAGCTTGCATGTGATCTGGCGTTATGGTTAACTACAACACCATAGATGCCGTACCCCCCACAGCCTGATTGGGGGGCCGGAGAGAAAGGTAAGTTCGAGGAAGATTCACAATGAGAACGTTGCGTGTTGCTTTGTCGATTTTCATGCTGAGTGTGTGTGCTTTGGCACACGGACAGCCTTCTGCCAAGCCCGTTGCAAGTTCCGAGGCGCAGAAGTCTTTTGACCTGCTGAAGACTTTAGCAGGGAGTTGGAAAGGTTCGGTAACGACGGACTATCCTCCCATGAGCACGGACCAACTGATGCCCCTTTCCATCCGCGTTGCATCGCAGGGAAACGCGCTGATTCACGAGCTGAGCACACCTGGTCCAGAGGTCACCGTTTACTATCTCGACGACGATCGCCTGACGATGATTCACTACTGCGATTACGGCAACAGGCCGCATATGGTGGCTCGTACCTCAACGGATGGGAAGACGGTGGAATTCGATCTAATTGATGCGCCCGGCAGCAACGCAGTAGGACACGTGAGCCACTGGGTGTTTACCATTATCGATGCCAGCCATCATTTCGAAGACGGGATGTTCACGCTACCGAACGGCACGGTTGTACACGCACACCTTGATTTTAAGCGCGTGCAGTAATACGGAAGGCTCCGGTCGTGAACACGCGGTGCCAGCACCGACCGGATGAATCCTGACAAGTCGGAACCGATCAAAAGGATCGTTTTGACCGGCAGTTGTGACGGAGAGCAAAGGATATTTGGAACAGAGGATGGAACACGAGTGGAACGACAGTCAGCCGATCTATCGCCAGCTTCGCGATCGGGTTGTCGCCATGATGCTCGACGGCGTGCTCAAGGAGGGCGACCCGTTGCCCTCAGTGCGAACTGTGGCGGCGCAATATCGGGTCAATCCCCTGACGGTCCTGAAGGCTTATCAACAACTGGTCGACGAGGAACTAGTGGAGACCAGGCGAGGGCTGGGCATGTTTATCAACGACGGCGCACGCGCCTTGTTATTGCGAGGCGAACGGCAAAAATTCCTGGAAGAAGAATGGCCCAGGGTTTGTGCAACCATTCAACGGCTTGGCCTAAGAGCGGAGGAACTGCTCGATGCCGCGCACTCGAAGAGCGCCAAGCCACGTTCTCGAAAAGAGGAGCGCTAAAGCCATGGCATGCATAGAAGCGCGCGGTCTCCGCAAGGAGTTTGGGACAACGATCGCGTTGGATGGCATCGAAATGCGTGTCGAAGAAGGCCGCATCCTTGGACTTATCGGTCCCAACGGCGCGGGCAAGACCACTGCGCTCAACGCCATTCTCGGGCTGCTGCCCTATCAGGGTGAACTACAGGTTCTCGGTCGAGACCCCTGGACGCAGCGCGATCAGCTCATGCGCGATGTATCGTTCATAGCCGATATTGCTGTATTACCACGCTGGATAAAGGTATGGCAGGTACTGGACTATGTTGCCGGAGTGCATCCCCGATTCGATCGTGTCAAGGCGGAGAGTTTCCTTGCCAAAACGACCATTGGATACGCGCGCAGGGTCCGCGACTTATCCAAGGGCATGGTGGCTCAGCTTCACCTCGCCCTGGTGATGGCGATCGATGCCAGGTTGCTGGTGCTCGACGAGCCGACCCTGGGGCTCGACATCCTGTTCCGCAAGCAGTTTTACGATTCCCTGCTGAATGACTACTACGATCGCAATCGCACCATCATCGTGACCACGCACCAGGTGGAGGAGATCCAGCACGTCATCACCGACCTTATGTTTATCAACAAGGGTCGCGTCGTGCTCAGTTACAGCATGGAAGAAATTGAATCCCGCTTTCTGGAACTGATGGTCCATCCCGACCAGGTAGATGCAGCACGAGCCCTCAAGCCTATCGATGAGCGCCAGATGATCGGTGGCAGCATCCTGATGTTCGAGGGGGCTGACCGCCAACAGGTGGCTGAGCTAGGAGAGGCGCGCACACCTGGCATCGCCGACTTGTTCGTTGCCGTGATTGCTAATCAAGACAAGCAGGCACAAGGAGCTGCCAGATGAGCAGTCAGTCGAATGTAATGCCCGAATCCACTCTCCGGGGGCAGGGAATTGCAGCTGCGGCGTTTCCCGCGGCACGCCTAATGTACTGGTCGGTGCGGCGCGAATTGTGGGAAAACAGGGCCATCTATGTTGCCCCCGCAGCGGTCGCTTGCGTGTTCCTGTTTGGGTTCTCGATCAGCATCCTTCACTTGCTGGTGGAGATGCGCGCTGCGCCCTGGCTCGATGTGACGCAACAGCGCGAGTTGTTCGGGCAGCCATACGAGTTCGCTGAAGATCTGATCATGGGAACCGCTCTTCTGGTCGGACTGTTTTACTCTTTAGATGCCCTTTACGGGGAACGCCGCGATCGCAGCATTCTGTTCTGGAAGTCGGCGCCGGTCTCGGATCTCATTACGGTTCTATCTAAGGCCGCGATTCCGATTGTGGTTCTTCCTCTGTTGGCATTCGCAATCACCGTTCTTACCCAATGGACCATGCTGATGATCAGCAGCGCAGTGCTGCTGGGCAGCGGCCAAAACGCGTCGATTCTCTGGTCGCGGGTGGGGATCTTTCACCGCTGGCCCATGTTGCTCTTCCACTTCCTGTGCATCCACGGGCTCTGGCAATCGCCAATTTATGCGTGGCTCCTGCTGATCTCAGGCTGGGCACGGCGCGTTCCGATTCTCTGGGCTGCATTGCCCCCACTGACCATCGGCATAGTGGAGAAAGTTGCCTTCAATACGACGTATTTCGGTTCTTTGATTGGCAACCGCTTCACCGGCGGCTCTGAAGGCATTGCGGTCATGGAACGCGGCAGGGCAATGGATCCGATGATGCTTTTCGCGCCGCTCCATTTTCTCATCAACCCGGGCCTGTGGATAGGCCTTGCGGTCACAGCGGCGTTCCTTGCCGCGGCTGTCCGCCTTCGACGATACCGTGGCCCCATCTGATTTCATACCGGCTTGATTCAAGCTCGATTCAGAAGCAAGTCTCCCATTGTTGACTAACTCACTCAGTCCCAAGGAGGACCTATGGAATCCCTCGCTTCTTTAGCCTGCTCAGAGCAGGTCGTATGCAATTCCCCGTTGCCCACCGCTTCAATCTGGCAGGACGTTTTAGCCCAGGCAGTAACCGGCGAGCTTATGGCCGCCATGAATTACAGCGCATTATCGACCATCTGCGACGACCCCGAAGAAGTTGCCGATGCCCTGGAACACGCCCAGGGAGAACAGGGACACGCTGGTGCGTTCGCTGCCGAGGGCCGGAAGATCGGGGTGATTGTCCCCAGCAATGTCAACGCCAGGTACTGGAAGCGGATTCGCGAAGCGTTCATGCGCTCGATCGCGGAGCGCGACTTCATCGCCTGTCTAATCGTTCAAGAGATCATGCTCGAATCGTTCGCGGTAGCAAGCTATACAAGAGTTGGGAGGGCCGCTCCAGGAAGTCTCGGCGAGACCTTTGCCGCGATTGCTGCTGACGAGGAAGGACACATCGAGCACGCGATGGAGATTCTGCGCTCGGAGCGAGCGAAGGGTCCGCAGCGATTTGATGACAAGGTGTATCGGCTTCATCTCGACGTCATGACTACGCTCACGGAGATGGTGGCCAAGGAATGCCGGCATGGACAATGTGACCTATGCCACAGCAGCTGTGTCAAACCATCGCTTTCCGAGGTCGGGCTGTCCACAGCCGAGCTGCGCGGAGCGTCGCTTCAACAGTACCTGAAATCGTTGGACGCGCTGGGACTACCTGGGGAGGTAACACTTCAATGGGTCACGCAACTGCCGGTGTAACCGTGCAAGGGCGGGGGTCCGACATTGATTTCGCTCTAATCGGGCATCAGGAAAGCTGGCGCTCGGCTGCGGATGTCCTCGCTGTGCTGCGCGGGGCCGAGCGCACGAGATTACCCGACGACGAAATCAGAGAGATCTTTCCCTGGATTCCGCCGCGCGCCGTCTGTAACGTCGAGGTCGCCTCAGCAACCGGCGCGAAAGCGCGTGGCTTGTACATTGACTGCTTCATTCCCCCGGATCACCTCGATAGCGAATACGTCCACGATAACATCGGCCGCGTTCGAGCCGCGGCCGCCTGTGCAATCAAAGCGGGAGCGAGGATCGTGAGCCTTGGTGGGTTCAGCTCTATTCTGATCGAAGGTAACCTCAGTATGCTTCCGGGGACGGCCGATACGATCTTCACGACCGGTAATACCCTGACTGTTGCATTCATTGTTCAAGGCATCAAGAAGATGTGCGCGCTGGAGCGGCGTGACATCGCATGGTCGACACTCCTCATCGTAGGAGCAACCGGAGATGTGGGTTCCGGGTGTGCCCGCTGCCTGGCACCCTTCGTCAAACGCGTTGTGCTTTGCGCACGTAATGCGAAGAGGCTGCAGACCCTCGCCGCCGAGCTGGAGGCTGATGGAACCGAGGTAGAAATCGCAACAAGCCTCGAGCAATTCCCGATTGCGGCCGATATCGTGATCTGCGCGGCGAGCCTGGCTTCCCCTGTACTTCGGTTGGGCCGCATTGCGCCCGAAGCAATCGTCTGCGATGCGGGCTACCCGAAAAACCTGAATCCTGGCGGAGATATGCGGGGTGCCCGAGTCTTCAGTGGCGGTCTAGGACAAATCTCAAGCGGATTGAGTTTCATGCCGGATTTCAAAGGCATTCTGAATCGGCATCCGTTTCCTGATGTGGCCCATGGATGTTTACTGGAAGGTATGACCCTCGCTCTGGCGCGTCGTTTCGAGCCGTTCTCCCAGGGGCGAGGATTCATCACGCGGGAGCGCGTGGAGGAAATCGAGACGATTGCCGCACTGCATGGAATCCATCTCGCGCCGCTCTACAATGCGGAGGGGCCGCTGGATGGCATGGGCGCATCCATTTGAGTAGGCTCAAAGCGACTGCGCTGCTGATGACGACTTCTCCAATGTCCAGGCTTTGGGTTCTGGCCGCCGGCGGGACAGCCGGCATCAGGCCAGGTTGCAGCCATGGAACCATCGCAAAAAATCCGTCAACTGTCATTCGCCAAGGATTTGGATAGCCGCCAACCCGCCAGGCACTCGAATTCTGTGCTGAAAAAGTGGATTTCGGCCGGTGAATTCATGCCTGCGCGCAATTTATTCTGCAAGCTTGCTCCCGAAGCGCCCGTCAAGTTCTCCACATTCGGTGAAGACTAATTCCCATCGCAGTGCACAGTCATCGCTCGGACCAATCCAGCGAATAGACCTCCTGCGTACCTACGTCCCGCAGCACGATCGGTGCGCCGTCGGGTGTCAAGCTAAACTCCAACCCCGCGAGCCGCCCAGCCTGGCGAATTCCTCTCAAGCGGACAACCTCTTCCTCCTGCCGGTCGATTACCCGCACTCGCATCACGGCAGACTCTTGTCCATAGCGCAGGTAATACAAATACTTCCCATCCCGCGACCACTTCATCAGCCCCGAACCATGCGCCAGGTCGGTCCATGCCCGACTCTTGAAGTCAAATAGCATGATCCTCTGCCCGTCCGATGCCATCGCCCCGACAAACCTCCCGTCCGGAGACCAACTCGGCGCAAAGAATCCCGTCGACCCCGGCAGCGATTCGACGCTCTGCGTCTTCAAGGTCAAAACATGAATCTCCACCTTCCCCGGCTCCTTCGCGTAGAACGGGAAATCGCTATACATTACGGAGCCGCCATCCGGAGACCAACAGGTGTTCATCTCCTCACCCCGCCCCGCAGAAACAGGCTTGGCCTCGCCGCCGCTTGCGGAGATCCAGTACGACCTCTGCTCGTTGCCTGTGCCGAATCCGTAGAACAGGATTTTGCTTCCATCCGGCGACCACTTGGGCACCATCGCCTCCATCGGCGCGAACGTGAGCTGCAACCGCTCGCTCCCGTCCAAACGGCTCCGCCACAGAGTTCCTTCCGGATAGGCGACATACGTAACCCATTGCCCATCGCGCGAAAAACTGACAAAACTGGCGGAGATTCCACCCAGGTACGTCACGAACTCTCCCGTCCGCGCGTCAAATCGCTGCAGCTCTCCTCGCAGCTGCTGACCAATCACAAACAGCTTTCGCCCATCCGGGCTGAAGGCTGGCGCCAGGGAGCTCAATTGTCCGATCGTCAACTGCGCCGGTTCCGCAATCGAAGGAAACAGCCGCCCCAGAAAGCTGGCCTTACCAGGCATCGACCAGATGTCTGACCGGCCTCCCTTCGTCACCTGGAAGACAAAATACCTCCCATCCGGCGTCCAACGTCCGCAGCAAAAGTTGATCGGCCCGTCGGCCGGCCCCGCACTGGTCTTCTCTGCTCCTCGCCACTGCGGCAGCAGTGGATGCAGATCGGCGCCTTCGCGGGAGACTTCCCAAATCGAGCTGGTCGAAGTCGGCACGTCGGCAACCGTCAATCTCACCCGCGTCCCATCCGGAGACCAGCGCGGCTGCCATCCCAGGCCTGGCAAGGTCACCAGCAACCTGGGCTCACTACCGTCGCTCTTGGCTCGAAACAAATCCTTGCCTCGCGCATACACCATCTCCCGTCCATCAGGCGACCACGAAGCATCCCAGGCAGAGGCATCGCCGAGCCGATGAGCCGCTCCTGCCGGCACGGGTACACCCCACAATTGCAGCGGCCCCGCTTCATGCACTGTTCGACCCACCAGCAGCTCCGAACGCTCTGGAGAAAAATCCATCAGCTGCGGAAGGGGAAAGGAAACGGCTACTCGACCTGTTTCTCCCCCACTCGCTGAAACTTCGGCAATCCAGGGCGCGTCCGATGAGCCTTCCATGAAGTAGACACGGCCCTGATCCGCAAATAATGCCGCGTCCGGACCTCCAACCTGATCGGCAATCCCGCGTTTCAACGCTCCGTCCTGGGTGATCCGCACATACCCGGAAACCCTTGGGTGCGCAGACGAAAAACGCCAGAAAACAAGCGCACCTATTCCCACCGCAAGTGGCAGCAGCATCGCCAACACTGGCCAGGCTGCGACTCGCCAATTCATCCCGCTGGCCGAACCGGTGGTGGCATTTCGCGCGACGCCGGCAGTCCCATTGCCTTCTGACGCCCCTTCCAGTCCATCTGCGCGGCTGCTTTCCTTCACCGCGACATTCATCCGATACCCGCGTTTGGGAACCGTCTGGATGTACTCTTCCCCCTCCGGCGTCTTGCCCAATTCGCGGCGTAGAAGAAAGATGTTCTGCGTCAGATTGCCTTCCTCAACGAAACTGTCCGGCCACACCGTTTCCATCAACTCCTGTTTCGAAACTACAGTGCCCCGCCGCCTTACCAGCACCAGCAGCGTCTCCAGGGCCCGCGGTTGCAGCGGCACTACGCTCCCGGCGCGACGCAAAAGCATCTGCGCTGAATCCAGCGAATACGGGCCAAACTCGAATATCTCCCGCTGAATCAACGTGCCGCCTCCTTGAGAGAATCCTGAGAAAATCTTGAGCGCAAGCTGAGGACGTGCTGCGATTCTCCCGCTAATTTCCTTTCGGGTAAAGATCACGACGCAAGGAGCACCGCATCATGGCCACCATGGTCTCACGACCGGTAAGAGCACGCATCGACGATTATTTCTTCGCCGGAATGTCGCTTGTCATCCTAGCAAGTGTCTTTTTGGGATTTGCGCATAGCTACTTTCTGGCCGGCGTAATCCATACGCCGCTGCCTAGCCCAATTATCCATATCCATGCGGTCGTCTTTTCAGCCTGGATCCTGCTATTGGTAGCGCAAACCACGCTGGCTTCGATTGGCAAGATTGGCTGGCATATGAAACTTGGCATTCTGGGCGCGGGGCTGGCGTGCCTGGTGGTGATTTTCGGCGTGATGGCAATCGTCGATTCAACGAGAAGACATTTCTCGCCGCCGGGCCTGGACGCCGGAACGTTCCTGGCTCTCGATCTTGCGGAGATGACGATCTTTGGATTCTTGATCTCGTGGGGCTTGCGTGTGCGCCGCGATGGACCTGCCCACAAACGCCTGGTCATGCTGGCTACCAGTGTGATGATGTTTGCGCCGGTGAATCGTTGGCCTTTTGCCTTCATCACGCGCTTCCCTCCGTCGACTTCTCTCATCGTCTACGCTTTCCCCGCTTCCATCGTCGTATTTGACCTCTTGACGCGGGGAAGAGTCCACCGCGTGACAGTCCGGGGATCTCTGCTGATCATTCTCATGGTTCCGGCCATGTTTGCGCTTGGCCACTCGCCGTTCTGGCACCGTTTCACAGCATGGGTTCAGCAGTAATGGTGGCGCCTCGCGATCACTCCGCAACTCCCACCCAAGGAGAAAACAGATGATTCCCGCCGCCCTCTCTCGTGCAACCTCCGCAGCGCCACCCGAACGCGGCTTGCAAACACCGGGCCCGCATGCTCCATCAGCCGAAATCCGTGAAGGCAAGTCAACGAGGAACTCCATGCAAGCTGCGCAGCAGCCACATCCGCAATCTGACCATCGCTTTTTCCTCGCCATGGCAATCCTGGCCGCAGCCACTGTCTTGGTGGGCTTCTTTCCAGTCTATTTTCAGAAGCCTCTGGAGCCACTGGTTCACTTCGCGCCAAGCCCGAAGCTTGCCACCCTCCTCCTCATCCACGGTGCCGTAATGACCGCGTACATTGTCTTCTACGTCCTGCAAACCGCTTTGGCCAGCGCCGGACGCAAGGCTCTTCACATGACCCTCGGCTGGGTTTCCCTCGCCTTTATTCCAGCCATCGCGATCCTTGGTACTCTGGCCGTCATTCATGGCGCGAAACTTGGCCACAAGCAAATATGGCCCGACCTTGAGACCAATGCGATCATCAACATATTCGATGTTCCCGTCTTTACGATGCTGGCCGCGGCCGCGATCCTGCTTCGAGCCAAGCCCGAGGCGCACAAACGCCTCATGCTCCTTACCTTGGTCGCTGGAATTCTGCCGGCGGCCATCGCACGCACTCCCGTGATCCGCTTTGGACCCGCCGGCGTTGGGATCTTAGTCTTCGCCTTCCTGCTTGCCGGGCCGGTCTACGATCTGATTACCCGACGCCGCATTCATCCGGCCTATCTCTGGGGTCTCCTCTTCGTAGTGGGCTCCATGCCCCCAACCCGTCTGGCCATCGGTCACACACAGGCTTGGCACCAATTCGTCGATTGGGTCATTCGCTAGGAGCTGCATCACTACGTGCATCAGAAACAAAGCCAGCGGAAGAGACCGAACCCAGTGCCGTGCCCAGTTTCTGCGATGACTTGCTCGGAATCCAGCAATCAATGCTCAGAGTTCCGCTGCCGTAGACGCCGCGCTAGGGGTCAATATCCGGGCTGAGGAGTGTTTGGCCGGCCTGAGGGCCGCTGGCGCGAAGCTCGTTGAGTCTTTTACGGGCCAGGTCAACGAGTTTCATGATCCTTGTGTCATTGTCTCTGCCGAATCGGTGCACCATGTCCTCGCGTACACTAATCGCCTCCTCGCTTCTCTTCAATTTCTGGAGGCTCCAAGCTTTGGCAGAATGTGAGTAGGCCACCGCCATGCGAATTTCCGGTTCCTCTAAATCGCTGAATGGGCGCGCTTGATGGTGGAGGGCTAGTCCTTCCAAATCTCTCAGCCTCTCGCTTACAATGCTCTTCGATCTCGCCGGCGACCGGGATCTCCGGATGAGAGACCCCAGCACCAACTATGAAGAAGAATGGAGAGGGTTGTTGGCGTTCCATTCGTTGTTCGACGATCTGTCGAACCTTTGCAACGGAGCTTTTCAGGTAGATGGCGGGCATGTATTGGCTCTTAGGGATCGATTAGAGGTCTGGCCATTCCAAAGCTAGTTGTTTAGCTGAGTCTCGGCCTTTTGGACGTTTCGAATAGAAAGCAGCCGCAACCTCCTGGGGCAAGGGGTGGGTGACCTTCCGAACCAATCGGAGTTCGATTCGAGTGGCGTTGCCGCAGTTAAGATCGGTCCCGGCAAACGCCGTAGGCAACAGCGATCCTCACCAATGTCGACCTCCCGTTTATGGTCAGAAACACTTAGCGAGACATTGCTGAAGCCGGATGTAGCTCCGCATACACTTCGTCGTGCAATTCCGCAGCCGGCGCACCTGAGCGGAGTGTGGGTTTTTTGGGCAAGCCGCTACACCTTTGCATTTCCTCCACCTTCGAAGGCCGGTCTTCGTGGTATACGTATTCGCGAAGGATAGTTCGAAGAATTGGAAGCGCTTGAAGCAGACAGAAGTGACCGTTGGTTGCGGGCGCCAGAACAGATTTGGCAAAGCAGACAGGATAAGCATGAAAACGAGAATCAGTCTTGTAGTTATGCCGGCAGTGGTGCTCACTCTGATTGGCGCCGCGTTGACGATTGCGCAACAGGCCGGGCCGGGAGCCAATGTTCCTCTGCCCAGGCCGAAGGGGCCATGTGACATTTACGCCGCCGCCGGCGACCCCTGCGTAGCCGCCCACAGCACCACACGCGCGCTGTATGCCTCCTACAACGGCCCGCTCTACCAGGTAATGCGCCAGTCGGACGGCAAGACCTTCGACGTCGGCGTTGTCCAGCCCGGCGCGTCTCCGTTCCCGGATGCAGGCGGCTACGCCCACGCGGCGGCGCAGGACGCGTTCTGCGCCAACACATACTGCTGGATCACCATCGTCTACGACCAATCCCCCAAGCACAACGACCTCATCCAGGCGCCCCGCGGGGGATTTAGTGGCCCGGCCATGGGTGGGTTTAACAACCTCCCCATGGCCGACATGGCGCCGATTACGATCATGGGCCACAAGGTCTACGGCGTCTTCATCGAGCCGGGTATGGGACTTCGCCAGGATGACGCGAAGGGTACCGCAGTCGACGACCAGGCGGAGGGCCAGTACTGGGTGATTAACGGCCATCACTTTAACTCCGGCTGCTGCTTCGACTACGGCAACGCCGAGATCGACAGCCGCGACGACGACAACGGCACCATGGAGACCGCCTACTTCGGCAACGCCACCCCCTGGTTTAGCGGGGATGGCCACGGCCCATGGATCATGACCGATCAGGAGAATAACCTGGTTGGTTGCGTCAATGCGGATGGATCCAAAGGCTGCGCAGGCCTTCCAACCATCACCTGGCGATTCGTAACAGCGATGGCCAAGGGCGAACCGCACCACTGGACCTCCCTGGGCGGCGACGCGCAGCGGGGCGCCCTGTCGGTCATGTTCGACGGACCGCGCGTCGACTCCACCTACGACCCGATGCGCAAGCAAGGGGCCATTCTTCTGGGCAACGGCGGCGACAATAGCAACTCCTCGCAGGGAACGTTCTATGAAGGTGCAATGACGGCTGCGGGCACCTTCCCCACGGATGCGACCGACCAGTTGGTGCAAGACAATGTCGTAGCCGCCCACTACGATGTGCCGCGGCTAAGCCTGGCGCCGAAGTCAGCGACTGCCACTCCTCCAGGGCTCCAGACGTTCTCACCGGGGTCCTCGCAAGAAACCACCGTGACGTTCACGAATACCACGGGAGCGCCCGTCGCGGACGTCTTGTTGAGCGTTTCCGTGCCCAACAAGCAGTGGACCTCCTTCGTTTCGGGCTCCAACGAGACGTCGGAGACAATTGCTGGCCCAGTCGTGCCGGGGGGAAGCGTGAGCGCGACCTTCAAGATTACTTCAGGGCCGGTGACTTTTAATGGCGACCTGGTCGGCAAAGTCTCGTGGAGGAACCCGACGAGCGGCAAAACACAATCTGAGACGACGGCCGAGAAGGTTCGAAATGTGAGCCCGATCAAGATCAACGAGTTCCGAATCGGCTCCTCACCTACCAACTCGACGGACTCATTCATTGAGCTTTACAATGCCGGCAACCGTGACGTCGACGTCTCGAACTGGACCTTGACCGAGCACCCGACCCAGCAGGACATCTTCTCGACGTTGAGGATCCCGGCCGGGACCAAGCTTGCAGCCGGCGGCTTCTATCTGCTTGGACTTTCCAACTCCGGGCTGGCGGTCCCTTCGCACGCGGGTGATACCAGAATCCATGTCAGGAGCACGACCGGAATGTCGGTCGGCGATACCATCAGCATCGACACCGGCTCCAACCTGGAGACCCGGCAGATCGCAGGCGTCGGAGCGGCGGCCGGTAGCAACACGACGCTATGGCAACCCCTCCCCGATGGCCCGGTGATCACGATCCCGGTCGGCTCGACCAACGTACCTGTCACGAGCACGTCGGGATTCGTGGTCGGCGAGAAGATCGCCCTCGGCTATGGCGCCACCTACCCCGCCGTCGCAAAATCGCTGGAGCAATACGAGGTGGCCACGATCACCGCAATCGGCAAGCCTGGCACGCAGGCCTTTCTGGCGGTGGACGCTCCCATCGGCGCGACCACCATTCAAGTGACCTCCGTCGCCAACATCTCGGTCGGCGACAGGATCAGGTTGGACATCGACAGCGTCGGCCATGGGATCGAGACGGTCACCGTTGCCCGGGTCGGCACGCAGGCGAACCGCACGAATCTTTCGGCTAACGCAAGCGCCGGCGCTACCAACATCAAAGTCCGCAATGTGAACGGTTTTGCTGTGGGCGACAAGATCACCATCGGCACGCCGGCAAACCATCAATCGGCTACCATCACCGCCGTCGGCTCTCCGGGTCCGGCCGGCACCGGCTTTGATTTTGTGCCCGCCCTCGACCATGCGCATGTCAACGCCGAGTTGGTGGTTGAACCGGGCACGGGGCTCGATCTGGCTGCCCCGCTGCGTTTCAACCATGCGGCCAACCTCCCCTTCAGCGATCGGGGAACGGGGATCAGCTTCCAGCCGTCGACGGTCTTTACTCATTCGAGCAACGAGCCCGTGCGGCCGCTTGGCACCGGCATTACCCTCGACAGCCCGTTGGCCATGGACCATGCGATCGACGCGGTGGTGCGCGATGCCGCGGTCACGACCGCTGGTTACCAGGGGACTCCGCCGCCCAACCAGTGGTTCGGCGGCCCGGAACTCACCACCAGCGCTGTCGCCTTTGGGAGATTCACGATCATCCTCCAAAATGGCAGCATGGTTCTGCGTGACGCCTCAGGCCTGGTTGTCGACAGTCTCAACTACGGTGGCCTTATCGACCCGTGGGCGGCGGAGGGTTACCAAGCCACCTCCGGCGCAGAGCAGAGTGGCTGCTACGTGCCTGCACCCGGCGCGTCCTTGGGCTTCGGGCCGGCAGCTGCGGCCGCCGGCGCAACCGATACGAGTGCAGGCCGCTATCCCGACGGCATCGACAGTGACAGCAATTGCACCGATTTCCGGATGCAGGCCGCCGCCACTCTGTTGGAGGCTTCGGCTGCCGGCGCAACCAATATCAAGGTCACCAACGTGGCGGGCTTCAACGCCGGCCAGACGATCACAATGGATACGGGCGCGAATGTCGAGACCGCCGTCATCGCCTCGGTTGGCACCGCAGGCGCGACCACGGTGAGAACCCCCACCGGCCAGGGCGCAACCGTTATACCAGTCGAGAGCGCAATTGGTTTTCGTGATGGCCAGACCATCACCATCGACAGTGACGCGAATTCTGAGACGGCAGATGTCACTTCCGTAAGACAGTTTGGCGCCGCCGCAATTACGATCGCTTCACCGCTCACTCGCGCCCACGCGCCCGGCGCGCAGGTCTCCGGTACCGGTATTACGATCACCTCTGGATTGATCCGGGCGCATGCTAGGGGGGCGCAAGTCGTCGACAACATTCCTTCGCCCGGTGCGCCCAATCTATATGACACGAGACGTTGATCCACAGTCCCGATAGAAGCACGCGAAGCCGGACGTCACAACTGTGAAGCATTTTGAAAGTACCCGATCGGCGGCATACCGGGCTCGCCTCATGCCGCCGAACCACTTCGACTGCTTCCCGGCGCTGCGGCGGTATTGGGTGCCGTTCTGAGTCCAACGGAAGTGCTGCCGGCAGTTGCAGCGGCGGGAGAATCCGTCATCCGCATATTTACGGGGCTTGTCGTTCTTGGCGGAGTGCCTAAAGAAAATCGTGATGACTGGTCTGGGCAATTGCCGCCGCTCAGAAACAGGCTCACCGAAGCGCAGAATTAGCACAAGAGATAGAGAGCATAAGAAAACCCCTTTAGAATCAAGGGGTTCTCTTAGCAGTGAACTGTTGGGATTGGACTAAGGCCATCGCGCTGCCGCGAGTGCCAGTGCCCGGCGGTTGAAGCGCCGCGGGGGCAATTCTGGGGTCTGGGGCGCGATGCCCTAGGCCTCAGTCACCTCACGTAAGAAACAACTCGAATAGTCACTTTGCATCAGCTGGATCAACCTCCTTTCCCGTGTATCCATACGCTACCGCCAACCGCGCCGCGGCGTCAAGAGCGGCTTCCGACCCGGGTTGGACTGGGCAGGCCGGCGCTAGGCCAGCGCCAGATTGAGATTGTCGATCGCTTCGTCGATCTCCGCCGTGCTCTTGTAGCCGACCGTGACGCAGTCTACGCTGGCGTTCTTGAAAGCAAACCTCATGGCGGCTTGCCGGTCCTGGTGGTTGAAGGTGCCCTCGCCGATCAGCTTCATGCTGATGACGCCCATTCCTTCCTTGCGCACCTCATGGACGTGCGAAACGACTTCGCTCACATTGCCCAGTCCGCTGGTGGCGTAGTCCTCGGCGTCCATGGCGGTGCCTTTATGATTGACCCGGATCATGGCGATATCGAGCCACTTGTTGCCTGGAACCTGGCGAAGGGCGGGAAGTCCGTGCACCGACGCGCCATGGGTCACGATGGCCTTTTTCGATTCAGCTTCCAGAATGCTGTCCTGCCATCGGACGGTATCGGCGGGCCACGTGGCCGTGTGCTGCCAGTGCAAAAGCATGATATCGAAATACTCGGTGTTCGAACGCTTGCGCAACTCGTCGAGTTTCCGCTGCGGATCGATGCCGTCGTGGGTGGTCACCTTCGACATGAGCTTGTAACTCTCTCTGGGGAGCCCTTTCAGCGCCACGCCGAGCATCTCTTGCGATTGGCCGTAGGACTCCGCGGTCTCAAAGAAGCGAATGCCGCGGTCGTAAGCGTAGCGCACCAGCTTTGTGAACCCCTCCTGCCCCAGGTCGCGCTGAATTTGGCCGCTGAAGCTCCCGGTGCCGAACGCGAGTCGCGTCACCTTGACACCCGATTTGCCCAGCGTTACCCAATCTGTCGCTGTGGCAGGCTGCGCTCGCAGTGGGAAGCTGCCAACGCCGGCCAGCGCACTTGCCGCCAGTCCGACCTTCAAGAATTTTCGTCTTGAGCAGTGAGTCATAAGACCTCCTCGCATTGGCGCAAGGGGGCGCCAATTGCCCGAATCGTATCACAACGCCCGGCCCGGAAGCATCGGTGGAGACTCACGACGAGGCGTGTGCTCCGTGCGAATTTTCCGATTTTTCAAGGAACCCACATTTTTTACTTGACAAGCGCCCATCGGTGCGTGCTAGCTTACCGTTAGTGGACGCTTACCTACAAGCCGGCCTCGACGCACTGGGAGATCCCACCCGCATGGCCATCTTCCAAAAGCTCGCGGGCGGTCCAACTGCCGTCAACGAGCTGGCTCGAGCGATGCCGGTGAGCCGTCCAGCGGTCTCCCAGCACCTGCGCGTTCTGAAGGGTGCGGGGCTGGTCACCGACACTAAGTCCGGGACGCGGCGGCTCTACCAGTTGAATCCCGAAGGAGTGGCGCGACTGCGTGCCCACTTCGACCAGATGTGGACGAAGGCGATGAGTTCTTATCAAGCAGCAGCGGAAAACAAAACAGCGGGGGAGACACATGCCAGACAGCGTGGAAGAAGCCGTCGTACGTAAAAGCGTGCGCGTACAGGCGCCCATTGAGCGCGCGTTCAGCGTGTTCGTAGAACAGATGGAGACGTGGTGGCCGGCGACGCATCACATCGGGAAAAACCCGTTCGAGGCGATTTTCGTGGAGCCGCGTGTCGGGGGCCGGTGGTACGAGAGAGATGTGGCAGGCAATCTGAACGACTGGGGCACGGTGCTGGCCTGGGATCCGCCGCATCGGGTCACCTTCTCGTGGCATGTTGGACCGGGGCACGATAAGCCGGATTGGGTGTGCGACCCGGACATGGCCAAGGCGAGCGAAGTCGAAATTCGATTCACGGCCGAGGGACCGGGCGCGACACTGGTCGAGTTGGAGCACAGCAAGCTGGAGCGCCATGGCGAGGGTTACGAGCAGTTGCGCGCGGTCTTCGACGGACCGGGGGCCTGGGGCGACATTCTGGCGCTCTACGCCAAGGCGGCAACAGGAGACCGGGCATGACGAAGCCCGCTGTTTACCTTCGCATTGCCGCCGTCCTGACGTTCATTCACGCAGTGCTGCACACGGTCGGCGGCGTCTTCGGCAAGCCAGAGCCGGGCGCCGCCGAGGCCGCCGTCGCAGCCATGCAATCCAACCACTTTCTGGTTATGGGCGTTGTCCGAACGTACTCAGACTTTTTCAGAGGACTGGGCCTCGCGGTCAGCGTCCTTCTCACCGCAGAGGCCATTGTTTTTTGGCAACTTGGCTCGCTGGCACGGGCGGACGCGCGGCGGCTGCGGCCGATTCTTGCTACATTTGGAGTTGCCTATCTGGCCCTCGCCGTCAACTCCTGGTTCTACATTTTTCTGGGTCCGGTCATCGTGGAAGTATTGATTGTCCTCTGCCTGGGCCTGGCCATCTTGACCGCGAAACCGGCTTCGGCGGCGTGAACAACGGCGCGGCGGCGCACGCGCAATGCGAAGTCCGATGCAAAGTGCTTTCCTGCCAACCCGGCTCAGCTTGCTCGCCTCCCTTGCCTTGACTTTTGGCATGATCGTCTGGAGAGTTGTTTCCTATGCACCGCTGCTTTCTCTTCGCGGCGCAAAGAGCTTGATCGGTGAAGCAGCGGCTCTGCTCCTCTGCTATGGCATTGTTGTTGCGTGGCCACAGCCCCGTGGCGCAGGCTCGTTCCGCCCCCAGTTTGCAACTGTTTTCGGTGTCGCAGGGGGCCTCATCCAGTCGATTCATCTCCTCGTTGAGCGATTCTGCGCCCTCCCTCAACCGTGGGATGGAATCGTTACGCTGTCCTTCATGCTCGGTACGTTTCTTGTCTGGGGCTACGCAGGGTATCGGGCACGCGGCCTCGGCATGTCCTTCTTCGCAGGATGCCTGGCAGCGCTCTGGAGCGCGATTGTCACTATGACCATCGCCGTTCTGGTTGGATCGCTGCTGGAGTTCTTCCTCGCGCCCATTCCCCTCGAAACGATGAACGCCTGGGCCGAGTTTCAGCGCAGCGGCTGGAAGGACCTTTCCGCATTTTCCATAGCCAACACCATCGACGAAGTATCGACCCATTTGCTCGTCGGCCCCATCGTTGCCTGCTTCTTCGGTCCCCTCGGCTACGCGCTCCACATGCTAACCCGCCAAACGCATCGCAAACAGGACCTTCGGTCGTGAGTCGCAAACCTATTCCCTGTTCCCTACACCCTACTCCCTGTTCTCTCACCAGCTATGCAGCCACTCTTCATCCCGCCCAATGCGCACGGGCGCGTTGAACAGCTCAGTCAGGCGGGCCTCCGTCAACAACTCTTCCCGCGGGCCGTCGCCCACAATGCGTCCGCCGCGCATCAGGATGATCCGCTCGATCTCCGGCAGAATGTCGCCCAGGTGATGCGTCACCAGCACCAGTCCCGTTCCCTCTTGCGCCAGCCGCCGCAGCGTCTCGCGCAGTTCCCGTTGGGCTGCGAGATCCAGCGCGTTCGAGGGCTCGTCCAACAGCAGTTGCCGAGGACGGTGGACCAGCGCGCGGGCGACAAGAATGCGCCGCTTCTCTCCGGCCGACATCTGGCCCACCAGTTGCCCGGCCAGGGGCGTGGCCTCCATCCGCTCCAGAGCCTCGACGGCCCGCTCGCGCATCTCGTCCGTGACATGGAGATTGGGCCACAGTGTCGAAGCCGAGAAAAACCCGGCGATCACCGCATCCAGACCGGTCGTAACGGCGGTCCGCTCGCCCGGCAACTCGCCCATCAACCCGGCGGCCACGACACCAAAGTGCTTGCGCAACTGGGTCAGATCCCAGCGTTCGCGGCCAAAGATTCGTACCGTCATTCCCGGCCGGACGATGGGATAAAGCTGGCATGTCATGGTGAGAATCAGCGTGGACTTGCCGCAGCCATTGGGTCCCAGAATCGCCACGTGCTCTCCGGCGCGGATCGTCAGGTTGATGTTGTGCAGGACGACGCGCTCGCCGCGCGCCACATCCACCTGGCGCAGCTCAAGGAACTGGTTCGCTTCAGAGAACTCAATGGGTTCAACAAGCTTTGCGGCGTCCGTCCGGCTCTCCGTCATCTAGCCCCCACCTGCTAGATTAAACGGGTTGACACCATGACCGACATTTCCGACGCCTCTCAATACCTCGTTCCCAAGGGCTTTCGCTTTGGCGCCGTCAAGGCGGGGCTCAAAGCCAGTGGCCGCACCGACTTTGCGCTTATCGTGGCCGATGCGCCGGCCAGCGCTGCCGCCGCTTTCACCGCCAACCGCGTCATCGCCGCCCCACTCATCGTCGATAAAGAGCACCTGAGAGCAACCGGGGGCAAGGTGCGCGTGGTTGCCATCAACGCCGGCAACGCCAACTGCGCCGCCGGTGCTGCCGGCCTCGCCGCCGCCCGAGCCACCTGCGCCGCGGCCGCCGAGAGGTTCGGCTGCAAGCCGGAGGAAGCTTTTCCCTCTTCCACCGGAATCATTGGTGTTCCTTTGCCTGCCGAAAAATTGATTGCGAAGCTGCCCGGTTTGGCGGGGTCACTCGGGGCGGACTTCGAGCACTTCCAGCAGGTGGCTCAGGCCATCCTCACCACCGACACGGTGGAGAAGACGGCCTTTGCGCGTCTTGATGTCCTTGGCCGGGATGGCGCGACTCGAGAGGTTCGCATCGCGGCCTGCTGCAAGGGCTCAGGCATGATCCACCCCCAGCTTGTTCCCCACGCCACCATGCTCGTCTATGTGCTCACCGACGCCGACGCCGCGCCAGCGGTGCTCGATGGCTATCTGCGCCGGGCTATCGAAGTGAGTTTCAACCGCAT
>Ga0181531_10000887_pt1 | contig 19485 bp, 12 predicted proteins | sample PEATcosm2014_Bin_38_FD_119743 | JGI IMG/M metagenome (GOLD analysis project Ga0181531, IMG submission 119743) | Peatland microbial communities from MTU Mesocosm Facility, Houghton, MI, USA - PEATcosm2014_Bin11_10_metaG | ecosystem: Environmental > Terrestrial > Soil > Wetlands > Peat | place... | reverse complement strand
TTCCTGAACACTCCTGCCTGGACCATGTCCGCGGAGAGTTTCTATTACCTGCTTTTTCCCTGGCTCGCCGGATGGAAGCGCCCGGCGCGCGTCATGAATTACCTGGTTCAACTGGCCTGTGTTTGGATTGTGGGCCTGATTCCCGGCACCCTCTATATAGCGTTCAATCCCGATGGCATTCCGCACCCGGACCGGTGGAGCTGGGGTCCGTGGCTTCAGGCGCTCAAATACACACCGTTGCCGCATCTGGCCAGCTTTGTGTTTGGCATCCTGTTGGCCGAGTTGGATGAGTTGGTGGATCGGGCGGGCCGCCTGCGCCTGTTCCTTGGGCTAGCCGGCTTTGCGGGGACCTTCGGCCTGCTGGAATTGGGGCCGTTGATTCCCTACGCCATCATCCACGATGGCCTTTTGATGCCGCTGTTCGGCTGCATCGTTCTGGGGCTGGCCGGGGAGAACCCGCTGGCTGGAATACTAAGCTGGCGCCCTCTGGTCTTTGTGGGCGAAGCAAGCTACAGCCTCTATCTGCTTCACTTCAACTTCTGGAATCTGATTCACGATTCGCATGTGTTGGACAGGCTGGGCCTGATCCGCTTCGAACCATGGATCAGCTACGCTTTGCTGATTGGACTGGCGCTCGCAGCTTTATACATGGTGGAGAAGCCGGCGCAGCGACAACTCCGCAAGTGGATGGGGGCGTAGAAGGACGTCGCGCAAAACAAAGCCCAACCGCGGAGGTTGGGCTTTGTTTTGCAGGGGGATGCTTTTGTCCTTCATGCTGGAAAGACGGAAAACCTGCCGCCGGAGCGCGGTTTTACGGGGTCACAGATTGCAGGGAGTGGTTGCCGTGAGGAACGGACACCAGCGCGGTAGGCTGCGCGCCTGTTGGATAAGGCGTGGCCTGCGTGATGACTAGCGTACCCGCATTCGGGTCCAGGCGGAAGCCGGAAATTGAGTTGCCCAGGTGGTTGGCGGTATAAACGAACCGGCCCAAGGCCGGGTCCACCAGAATGGAAACCGGCTGGGTGTCAGTCTGGTTGGTCTGGCTGCCGGTGGTGTTCACCGCAGCCGAGGGAGTGCCGGTGGACAGATCGATGACGTACGCGGTGACCGAGGAGTCCAGAGAGTTGGCAACATAGATGTACTTTCCGCGCGGGTCAACCACCAGCGCGGAGGGTTCGTTGCCGGTTCTGAAGGGACCGTTAAGCAGAAAATTCAGGATGCTCCCCCCCTGAATCGTGTATCCAATCAGCTGGTTGGACGCATAATCGGTGACATAAACAAAGCGATTTGTCGGGTCGGCCGCGATGGCGGTGGGCTTGACACCCGCCTTATAAGGGCTTCCGGGGGACGCGGTCAACACGCCGCCAGAACCGACGGTGAAGCCAAAGACCCAGCCGGGGTTCGCGGCGCTGTTGGCGATCCCGCCGGGATTGTAGGCGGATTGGTCATAAGCCGTGACGTAAACGGCATTGTTGTTGGGGAGAGCGGCCACTCCGGTCGGGATCATCACGTCGCTCGTGAAGCCCGGGACGTTGAGGGTCAATTGCGCAGCCGCGGAACCAATCGTGCCCGATGAAAGGGAATAAGCCGTGAGTGTAGCGGAATTGGTTCCGGAAACCACATAAAGATAGGTACCTGCAGCGTTCACCGCAAGGAAAACCGGCGTAGTGCTTACGGTGGCCACGTCCTTCTGCGTTAGCACGCCATTGGGGGCGATGGTGAAGTGGACCACGGAGTTGTTGCCTTTGTTGGCGACATAGAGATTCGCATAGTCCGAGCTGACGGCCAGGGCGGCAGGGGAGGTTCCGCCGGAAGGAACGGTTGCCGCTCCGGTGCGCATTGCCCCGGACTCGGAGTCCACCGCGTAGGTTTCAATCTGTCCGGCGCCGCTGGACCCTGCGCTTGCAGAGTTGGCCACGAAAATATAGTCAATCGTGACGATCTGGCAGGCAGTCAAGAGGGAGGCCACCAAGAGGCCGATCGTAGAGACCAGAAAAAGCTGGCTCAATTTGCTGAACTTCATGCGCTTCCTTCGTCGTGGGCCATCGAATTGAAGCCCAAAGAAAACTCGTTAGGTTGCCCCGTAAGTATTGTAAAAGTCCGGTACGGGGTGTTGCATTTGCGTCCAGCCGCGGAGGCGCAAGTTCTCACTTCTGCGGGGTGCCATGCGGAATCGCCGCGACGGCTGTTGGCTGGGCGTTGGCCGTGTAAGGAGAGTTCTGCGTATTCAGAAGCGGGCCGTCGACTGAACTCAACTCAAAGCCTGAGAGGTTGTTGCCAAGAAAATTGGCGGTGTAAAGAAAGTGCTTGCTTGACGGATCGATGCCGATGGCCACCGGTTGTAAGCCTGTGGTGAAAGAGCCGGCGCGGGTAAGCGCGCCGCTGTTGGTGGTATAGGCGGTCACAGTTGAGTCCAACGCATTGGCCACGAAAGCCATGCCCCCTGCGGGATCGACGACAACCGCCGAAGGTTGGTTTCCTGCCGGGAACGGGCTTCCGCTCAGCGGACTCAAGACACCGGACTGAACCGAATAGCCTATGACCACGCCCATTCCGGAATCAGTGACATAGACATATTGGCTCGAAGGATCGCTGGCGATTGCCGAAGGATAGATTCCCGCGGCAAACGGAACGCCGCCGTTCAACGGAGTGAGCGTGCCGCTTGAGCTGGCCGAGAAACCAAAGACGTAGCCGGTTGCAGACGTCGAATCGTAAGCGGATACGTAGATGTCCGCTCCCGAGGCCAGGACGGTAATCCCGGTCGGCAGCAGCACATCGTTCGGCTTGCCGGGCAAATTCAATGGCCAATAGTTGAGGTTTCCGTTGGCGGCGGGGGATCCCAGGATGCCGCTGGGGGTGGAACCGGAGGCCGCAGCGATGGGAAAGACCGCGACCGAACCCGAACATGGGGCTGCGGTGGAGCAGGTAGGCAGCGGCTGGTAAGTGTCCAGAACGTACAGGTTCGAACCGGAGACCGCGACAGCGAGGGGGTAGATCCCAGGAGTATTCACAGTGTTCTGCGGATAGAGTTTGCCGTCGTTGCCAATGACGAACTGAACGATGCTGTTGTCGTCCTGATTCACGACATAGAGGTTCTTGTAGTCCGTCGAAACGGCTTCGGCCACGGGGTCGCGTCCCCCGGAGGGGAAGGGCGAAGTGGGAATCTGGCGCATAAAGCCGGACTCCGAGTTCACCTCGAAGACGTCTACCTCGCCGTAGTTGTTGGTCCCCGCGGCCTTGGAACTGGTCACGAAAACAAAATCCACGGTGAGCGTGCTACAGGCGGTCACGAGTCCGGCCACCAGAAGGCTGGCCGCGGAGACCAGCAGGAGCTGGCCCGATTTGTTGAACTTCATGCGCATCTTTCGTCGGGGGGCCAGAATCTCAGACCCCCAGGAACCAGGTTTGGAATCGAACCCTGGCGCGTCTGTTAAGAGCTGCGCCAGGAATTCGGCTACGTCCTTGAAGTACTCCGGAAACTGAAGCGGTGTCCGGCCAACCGGCCTTTTCCCTCTCAGCCTTCACTAAATTCGGCGCCACTCTAGCTGGTGCGCCCGTCGACCAGGCACCACGTGGGCGGACCGGTCAGCGTGTAACTGCTTGTGACGCGAAGACTGGTGAGCACGCCGGAGTTCGGGTCGACCACCCGGCCGGTCACGGTCGAGTCGTTGAAGTTGGCGGTGTAAATGAACTGGTCCGAGGGATCCTCAACGATGCATTGGGGGCCCGATCCGATGGGGAAAGGTTCCCCGGCGATGAAGCTGAGCGTGTGCTGGCTGGGATCGATCACATAGCCTGCGATGCCGCTTGCCGCGTTGGAGGTGTCGGTGAGATTTCCCTGGTTGGCCACGTAGACGTACTTTCCCTTGGATTCCACCAACATGTAGATCGGGTTGGAGAGTGTCGGATCGTCGGCGACGATTCCGCTGATTTGTGCCTGGAGAGCGCCGCCGGAGCCGACGGAGAAGGGCAGGATCTGGCTGGGTGAGGTGGTGCCGTTCACCGTGATTGGTTCATCGTCAAGCACGTAGACGTAACCAGTTCCCGCCACGATGGCCCCAGCTTGCCGGATATTCAGCGGCTGGGCGCTATTCTGGTTCACCGTCAACTGCCCGCTACCTCCGCTGGCGACGGTGTACGGGAAGACCGAGTCGCCAAGGGCAGGAGTTCCGCTCAGCGCGAGAATGTATCCGGAGGACAGCAAGAGGTCGATGGGATTGGCCGGAACCGGGAAGTAGGGTAGCGCTGCACCGCTGGCTGACGTAACCTGGGCATTGACGACCAGTTGCAGGCGCCCCGTCGTCTGGTTGACCTGGTAAGCCTCAATGACGCCGCAGGTGGTCGCAGATGGGCCCAGCGCCAGGGCGCAGGATGCATTCGACGGAGAATCGTGGTCAAGCACGTAGAGGTAGTTTCCTGTAGTGTCGGCGACCATACGAAATGGATTGATGCCCAGGGGATAGAAGGTTTCCTGGGAGGTCAAGATTCCGTTACCGCCGACCGCGAACTGGGTGATATTGGGGTTTGAGCAAGGGTCCGCCGTGGTGCAGTCGGAACCGCCCGACGAGTTTGCGCCGCGGTTCAGCACGTAAAGGAATTTGCTGCCTGTGAGCAGGACGGCCCGCACCGGGTTGGCGCCGCCAGAGGAAAGGGGAAGCCCATGGATGGGAGACAGCTTGCCGGTATTGTGATCAATTTTGAATCCGCTGATGATGCCGTTGCCGGATGATTGGGCCGTCACCGTACCTGTCACATACAAAAAGCCGACCGTATAACTTTGAACGCAAGACGAAACGCTAAGGACGACGCCAATAGAGAGGGCGGTCATCAGAAGTGCCTTGCCGAATTTCGTAAACTTCATGCGATTCCTTCATCCTGGTCGGGCGTATGCCGCCAAGTTTGCTAGTTCCGCAGCAGAGCTGGGTTGGGACAGGTCCCTGCTGCATTGTAAAAGCCAAGGGTAGGTTGTGCCTAGTTTCGGCCAGACACCGGGCAAAACAGTTTAGTTTCGAGGCCATCCCCGCCTCGAGTTCGACCCAATCAGACGCCCGGCGGGTTGGTTATCCAATTTCGGGCGCTTTTGCGTTTTGGACGCATGGTTGGCGGGAAACGTCAACCACGCAGACGGCTGGAAAGAGGCGATTCATCCTCCGCCGATCGGGTTCGCACCTCATCGACGAGGTAGAAAACGGGGCGCTCTCCAAAGCCGGGCGTCACCAGAACCCCGGATTACAGTCGAGTGCGCCCGACCCGGAGCAATGGCAGTGAGCGGCCACTGCCCCGCGGCGCAGGACCGGCTCACCAGACGCGGCAGGAATTCGCCGGGTACATCGGCTGGCCTTTGGTGCAACCGAAGGCTTTGCCGAATTCGTCGAAGTTTCGCACCGTACCGTTCACGCGCCACCGGCCTGGCGAGTGGGGGTCAGTGAGCGCTCTTTGGCGAGCCGACTGGTCGGTCAGGTTTTGGCACCACACCTGGGCGAAGCCAAGGAAGTAGCGCTGCTTTTCGGTATAGCCGTCGATTTTGTCATCAACGGTCTTGCCTTCGCCAGCCAGAGTGTCCAATAGAGCCAAATAGGCGATCCGCAGGCCGCCGTTGTCCGCGGTGTTCTCGCCCAGAGTGAGGTCGCCATTCAGCTTCTGCGCTGGAGTGTCGCCCTGCGCGGGAGCCGCCTCAAAGCCGCTGTACTCCTCCGACACGCATCTGGTTCGCTCAGTGAATTTCTTGCGGTCTTCCGGTGTCTGCCATTCGCGCAGGTTGCCATTCCCGTCGTACTGCGAGCCCACATCGTCGAAACCGTGGGTCATCTCATGGCCGATCACCACACCGATCCCCCCATAATTCACAGCCGGATCGATGGTGAAGTCGAAGAAAGGCGGCTGCAGAATGCCTGCTGGGAAGTTTATGTCGTTGAAAGAAGGGTTGTAGTAGGCATTCACCGTGGGAGGCGTCATGTCCCACTCCTTTTCGTCCACAGGCTTGCCGAGCTTGGCGAACTCGTAATTGCGTTCGTATACGTCGTGATGGTGAAGATTTCCAATCAGGTCGGTCCGGTCCACCTTGATGCTCGAGTAGTCGCGCCACTTCTCCGGGTAGCCGATCTTGTTGCGAATCATCCCCAACTTTTCTTCCGCAGCCTTCTTTGTGGCGTCGCTCATCCAGGGCAGGGTCTTGATGTCGTCTCCCAAGGCCTTCTCAAGGGCTGCGACCAGCTTATCCATGCTGGCCTTGGCCGCGGGAGGGAAGTTCTGTTTCACCCAGTCCTGGCCCACAGCCTCGCCAAGAGCTTCGTCGGTCAATGTTGAGCACTGCTTCCAGCGAGCAATCGGCTCCTTCTGACCGGCAAGCGTCTTGCCGAAGAAGTCAAAATTCTCGTCGAAGATGGCTTTTTGGAGGTGTGTGGCCTGTCCGTGCAGCGAGTGCCAGCGCAGATAGCTCTTCCATGAATCAACCGACTCGCTCCGAATCAGCCCGCTGAGCGCCTTAAAGAAATCCGGAGTGGCCACGTTGAGCGTGTCGAAGTGCCGGATCCCTACTGCGTGAAAATAATCCTTCCAATCGAAAGCGGGCGCGAGCTTGGAAAAGTCTGCGACTGTGTAAATGTGGTAGCGATTCGCGGGGTCGCGCAGGTCGGTGCGGCTCGTCGAGGCCTTCGCCAGCGCAGTCTCAATCTTCATCACCGCGGCAGCCTCCTTCGCGGCTTGATCGGGAGTATCGCCAGCCAGGGTGAACATCTTCGTCACGTGTGCAATGTATTGGGCCCGGATGGTATCGAAGCGTTTGGAGTCCACTAGATAGTAGTCGCGGTCGGGCAGCGACAGGCCGCCCTGGTAGATCACGGCGATCTGCTTCGAGGAGTCCTTGTCATCCTGAGCGACGCTGAATTCGAAGAAACCGTCCGGAGTGCCGTCATTTTCAAGCTGGCTGAGCAGGGCGGACAGTTGTTTGGCGTCGGAAAGGCCCCCGATCACCTTCCAGGCCGGCTGGATCGGCGTCAGGCCCTTCTTCTCGACAGTGCCAGCATCCATGCAGGCCGCATAAAAGTCGCCGAACTGTTTCTGCAACGGAGAGGTGGGATTCTTGGCGGCAGCGTCCAGTTCCTGCCAGAGCAGGTAGCGGTTCCGTTCCCTAAGCTGCGAGAAGGACCGTGCCCAGATCGATTGGTCGGCCGGGATAGGGTTGTTCTTGACCCAGCTCCCGCATGCATACTGGTAAAAATCCGTGCAAGGGTCGGCGGTCTTGTCGATGGCCGAAAGATCGAGGCTCTTGATGGCTGGAGGCGCTACAGGTTGTTGGTCGTCGGCCTGCGCAGCAGCGGGTGCCTGTGCCAGGGCGGTCCCAACCGCCAGCAGCAGAATGAACGATAGGCGAGAATGATTCATTGAGTGTCCTCTTTGAAACAGGGTCAACCAGGTTCTCCTTTGGCGCCGTAAAAGTGTGAAGTCAGGAGGCCATGATTGAGTCTGGAGTAGCCAATTCCTTGCGGAGTGCGCTGTTTAGCAGCCTATCACCCTGGCCTGACGGCCGGATTCCCTGGCGGGACCCGAGGGTAACTTGATCAGAAGAGAGGAAAACCGGGCGGTGGGCCCGAATTGGCGCCCCGCCCGGCTTGTCTTCCTCGAATTCACATCTAGCTCTGACTGGCCGACTCGCTCTAAAACAAGTTCCAGAGCGACTGATTGTAGACCGCGTGGTGGAACTGCACCTCGGAGCCCTTGACGATGCTGCCCAGCTCCCGCGGAGAGCGGTTGGCGACGGCCTGCTTCAGGTCTGCGTAGCGGCTCTGCACGTCAGCGCCCAGGATCGTCGAAATCCACGACGAGTCCTGGAAGTCTTCGATCGCCTGCTGAATATTGTCGGGCAGGTAGCGGCCGCCGGCGCGCAGATTGTCTGCTGTGGAGATTTCCCCGTCGATGCCGGTCTTGAAGATGGAATACAACGACAGGTAGGGGTTGGCATCCGGGGCTACGGCGCGAACTTCGGTGCGCATGGAGCGGTGGTTGCCGATGGGCACCCGCACCATGGCGCCGCGGTCTACGGCCGAGGCCCGGATCTGGTTCGGCGCCTCGAAGTGCGGATCAAGGCGCCTGTAGGCATTCACGCTGGAGTTGAAGATCAGGCAAAGGTCCAACGCATGGGTCAGGATGCGATCGAGAAAGTTCCAGCCGAAGGGAGAGAGCTGCTCCTCGCCCTTTTCGTCCCAGAACAGGTTAGTCTTCCCCTGCGAAACCGATACGTTGGTATGCATGCCGCTGCCATTCACGCCCACAACAGGTTTTGGCAGGAAGCAGGCCGTGAAGCCCATGTTGTTGGCTATCTGGCGGCAGAGCAGTTTGTAAAGCTGGATCTGGTCTGCCGCGGCCACCACTTCGCTGTAGCCGTAGTTGATCTCGAACTGGCTGGGAGCCACCTCGGGGTGATCCTTCTCGTTCTGGAAGCCCATGGCGCGCTGCACCTCGGCCGCGGTGTCGATGAATTGGCGCAAGGGGTCCAGCGGCAGAACGTGGTAGTAGCCGCCGGTGTTGATGAACTCAAACTTGCCCGTCTCGTGATAGTGCTGCTCCGCGTCCTTGCCCGCAAACAGGAAGCCCTCGATCTCGGTGGCTGCGTTCAGCGTGTACTTTTTCTCTGCGAACAGCTTGTCCGAGTAGCCCTTGAGCACACCCCGAAGGTCGCCTGAGTATGCGGTTCCGTCCTTGTCCAGCACCGTGCCGAAGACCAGCATTTTGCCGTTGCCAAAGACGTCGGCGGGCACCCAGTAGAAGGCGCTCCAATCGATGCCAAGGCGCAGATCGCTCTCTTTCTGCGCGGTGAAGCCGCGGATCGACGAGCCGTCGAACGTCAGGTTCTCATAGGCGCCCAACAGGAATTTCTTGTCGTAGTCGAGCAGGTGAAGCCGGCCTTCGAGATCGCTGAACAGCACGGTGACCGCCTTGATGCGTTTCTCGTCGGTCAGATATTTCAGCCGCTTCTCACGGATTTCGGAGATTGGTACGCGGTTGGTGCGATCGGACTTGGCGGCCAGGTTCAGCTCTTCCAGTTCGTCATACGGTAAGGCAAGAAAATTGCGGTACTCGGTGGACATGGTTCTCCTTTTGGCGGAAAAAGGTGCAGTCCCCAGGTGCGGTGGCGCCGGCGACTGTTGAAGGACTTGTGAAAATAGGGTAACGCCGCCCGGTCCCGTGTGCATAGGAAAATTGTATTCTGCCAGGAACTGCACTAACGGGGGAGCGGAAAACGCATCGAGCACGGGCCAGTAGCGTGCGATAGTCTGAGATTCTCAGGAGACCCATTCCGCAATGAATGCCGTGCACCATTCTCCGGCTGCTTTTCTAGCCGGCCTCTCGCTGGCCTTCGCACTGGCTCCCTCTCTGGCGCAAAAGGCGCCGATCCAGATCACCGCTGACCTGACCGACGCGCCGCGGAAACTCTATCACGCCGAGATCGATCTGCCGGTGTCAGCCGGGCCGCTCGCGCTGACCACCCCCAAATGGATTCCCGGCGACCACCGGCCTACCGGTCCGGTGGACTCGATTACCGGCGTGGTCTTTACCGCCAACGGCCAGCCCATCCCGTGGAGGCGCGACGATGTGGACCTCTACCAGTTCCACCTGGAGATTCCTCAGGGCGTGACGGCGGTCCACGCCCATTTGGACTGCATCGTGACAGAGCGTGTCTCGCAGAAGCTGGCGGTGTTGGAATGGGAAAAGCTGCTGCTCTACCCCGCCAACACGCCGGTCAAGGAGATTCCCATCCAGCCGTCGGTGATCGTGCCTTCCGGCTGGGGTATCGGTACGGCGCTCATGCCCATTGGCTTCGGTCCCTACCCGGTGCCTGCGGCAGGAGCGACCACCCACTTTGCCGCCACCAATGTTGAACAGTTAGAGGACTCACCGGTCATCGCCGGCCAGTACTTCCACGAGTTTGCCCTGGCTCCCGCGCTTACGCCCAAGCACTTTATCGACGTGGTTTCGGACTACGCGGAAGATTCGAACCTGCGCCCGGCCCTGCTGGCCGAACTCGACAACCTGGTGCGCGAGGCCGACGCTCTCTACCGCTCACATCACTACAACGCCTACCACTTCCTGCTCACGCTCTCCGAAGTGGCCGGGGAGGAGGGCCTGGAGCACGGCCAGTCGTCGGATAACGGGGTCGGCGAGAAGGGCTACTCCGACGACGCCCATCAACTGGCCGAGTCGGACCTGCTGCCGCACGAGTTCACTCACTCGTGGAACGGGAAATATCGCCGGCCTGCGGGTCTCTATCAGCCGGACTTTGCCACCCCGCAGCAGGGGGCGCTGCTATGGGTCTACGAAGGGATGACGCAGTATCTCGGCAACCTGCTGTCCGCGCGCTCCGGCATCGTGACGCAGGCGCAGTATCGCGATTTGCTGGCCATCTCCGCCGCCGATCTCGACTCTCGCCCCGGCCGGGAGTGGCGCTCGATGGGCGACACGGCCATCGCGGCCAGCATCCTGCGCGACCTCATTCCGGCTTGGTCCAACTGGCGGCGCGGGCAGGACTACTACCAGGAGGGTGAGTTGCTCTGGCTCGATGCCGACACGCTGATCCGCAAGCTCACAAACAACAAAAAGTCGCTGGACGACTTTCAAAGGACCTTTCTAGGCACGGGGGGCAATACCGGACCGCTGATCGTGCCCTATACCTTCGATGAATTGGTCCACGACCTGAACGGCGTGGTCCCTTATGACTGGGCCACATTTCTGCACGACCGGGTGGACAAGATCGACCAGCGCGTGAATCTTTCCGGCATTGAGCGGGGCGGTTATAAGCTGGTCTACAAAGACAAGCCCAACGCCTCACAGCGCGCGCTCAGCGCCACCACCGGGTGGATGGCGAAGCGAGTCAAGGAGTTGGACTTCTGGTTCTCAGTAGGCCTGAACCTGGCAGAAGACGGCGGCATTCTCGACGTGCGCTGGAATGGCCCGGCCGACAAAGCGCGCCTGGGGCCCGGCGGCAAAATCATCGCGGTCAACGGGCAGATCTTCTCTTCGGATGCGCTCAGGGAGGCCATTCGCAAGGCTAAGGGTGGCGCCGAGCCGATTCACCTGATCGTGCAGGCCGACTCCTTTGTCTCGATCATCGAGGTCGATTACCACGATGGCGAGCGCTACCCGGCGCTCGAACGGGTCAACGGCACGCCGGCCTTGCTCGACGACATCACCAAGCCGCTGACGGTGCCGGAAAAAGCGCAGGCGGAAACGAAAAATGACGACGAATAGCGCTGCACAGGAAGGTCATTGGTCGGTGGTCTGGAAGAACACTGGAAAGAGCGAGCCAACCGCCGGGCTGGAGTACTCTTGTTGCTCAGGAGACACTTATACACGATGCTGAATTTGCACCGCCCTACCTTCGCCGTTCTCGCTATTGTGGTTCTTGCGTTCTGCACTGTCCAGGCCCAGCAGCCTGCATCCGACGTGCCCAAACAGGACTACGTCCGCGCCCACTACACCAAGTACGAGTACCGCATCCCGATGCGCGACGGCAAGAGGCTATTTACCGCGGTCTATGTGCCCAAGGATGCAGCGGGCGGTCCCTACCCATTCCTCATGGACCGGACCCCCTATGACATCGCCCCCTACGGCGAGGACCAGTATCCCAAGCACCTCGGTCCCTCGGAGGAATTCGAATATAGTGGCTATATCTTCGTTTACCAGGATGTGCGCGGGCGCTGGATGAGTGAGGGCGATTTCGTGGAGATGCGCCCGCACATCGACGAAAAGAAGTCTCCGCAGGATGTGGACGAAGCCTCCGACACCTACGACACAATTGAGTTTCTGCTCAAGCACGTGGCGAATAACAACGGGAAGGTGGGTATCTGGGGCATCTCCTACCCCGGCTTCTATACCTCGGCGTCGATCATCGATTCTCACCCCGCCCTGGTGGCTGCCAGCCCCCAGGCGCCCATGACCGACTTGTTCCTGGGCGACGACTCCTACCATAACGGAGCCTTCATGCTTTCGGCTAACTTCGGCTTCTATGTCTTCTTTTATCCGCAGGCGGAGCCGCAGACGCCCAAGCATGGCGTCGACTTCGATTTCGGCACGCCGGACAGCTATAAGTTCTATCTCCAAGCAGGTAACATCGCCAACTTGGATGAGTTGTACCTTAATGGATCTAACTGGCTTTTCAACGACCAGTTCAAGCACGACACGTATGACGCCTACTGGCAAGCGCGCGACCTCTCTCGCCACATGAAAAACGTTCGCTGCGCGGTGCTGGTTGTGGGCGGCTGGTTTGATGCTGAAGACCTAAGCGGCCCATATCGCACATTCAACGCCATCGGCAAATTCAACCCGGAGACACCGGCCACGCTGGTCGAGGGCCCCTGGGTCCACGGCGGCTGGGCACGCGGCGACGGCAGCCACCTAGGCGACGTGCAGTTTGACGCCAAGACCAGCGACTACTTCCAGGCCAACATCCAGTTTCCTTTTTTCGAGCATTACCTCAAGGGCTTGGGCGCGGCACAGCCCAAGGCTGTGGTCTTCGAGACCGGAACCAACGTCTGGCGAACATTTGACGCGTGGCCACCCAAGGCAGCCACGGCCAGGACGCTCTACTTCCGCGCCGGTGGCAAACTTAGCTTCGAGCCGCCAAGCGAATCCAGGAGCGCAGACGAGTATTTGAGCGATCCCAACCATCCGGTGCCATTTGTGGGTTACACAACCGACACCGTTCCTCAGCGCTACATGGTGGACGATCAGCGTTTCGCGAGTTACCGGCCTGACGTCGTGGTCTACCAGACGGACCCACTTAAAGAAGATATAACCATTGCCGGTCCCATCTCGCCTAAGCTGAAGATTGCCAGCTCCGGCACGGACTCGGATTTCGATGTGAAGTTAATCGATGTCTATCCCGAGGCCGATCCGGAATCGGAAGACACTACGCGACCGAACAAGCGCATCCTGGACGCTCCCCCGCTGCACATGGGCGGCTACCAGCAGTTATTGCGCGGAGAACCATTCCGGGCCAAGTTCCGTAACAGTTGGGAGAAGCCCGAGCCCCTGACTCCCGGAAAAGAGACTGAGGTCGACTTCGTTATGCCCGATCTCTTCCACACCTTCCGCCGCGGCCACCGCATCATGGTCCAGGTTCAAAGTTCCTGGTTCCCCTTGACCGACCGCAATCCGCAGACCTTCACTGATATTCCTTATGCCCGGCCGGAGGAGTTCAAGAAGGCTACCGAACAAATATTTCATCAGAAAGACGCAGCTTCCGGCGTGGAAGTGCTGATCTTGCCGAAGATGTAGTTGCAAATCTTGCCAATGGGAATGCGAGCCGCCCGCGCTCGCTTGTTCGATGCGAGGATCAGTGGGTTGGAGCCCTCGACGGAGGAGCATAGGGAGCATCCGCCGAGGAGGGACCGGACGGTCTATTCGCGTCCCCCTCATTCTCCGTCAAGATGCGTGTCTCCGAGCCGAACCGGCGGTATTGCCCGAACGTAACATCGTTCTGAAAGGTCTTTGCAGGGCCCTGATAATTCGACCTTGCATACGCGCCCTGATGCGCCCCCGTATGCGCCAGCAGAATGGAAACGCTCTTCGCGGGACAGACATAACTTTTCCCTCCGATTTCCACCGGCGCATATTCGACCGAGATGCCGGCTCGCGGAACCAGTCCACCCGGCGGCATTTCAGCTTCCAGCGTAATGCGGAGAATCGCTCCGTTGGTTGGGTCGAATGCGATCTCGCCATGATAGCTGGCGCGCTCATCGAAGACTTGACGGTTGGGCAGTCCGTCGCTGTTGAATCCGTCCACAACACAGCAAAACTTCACATCGTAGTGCGACTTGTCCTCGGGAACCGCGTAGTGGAAGACCGCCTCTGTTCCGTTTGCACCCTGTTCCCAGCGGCCCCATGTGATCTTGCCCTTAATCGCATCCGCCACCACCCTGCTCAGAATCGGCCCAAACTCTCCCGCGGTGGCCAAGCCCCCAATTTGCGGCCCACGCTTCAATGCTTTCTCGTCCATAACTTCCTGGCGGTCGCGGTAAGTCACCGTGACGGTGGACTTGCCCACGACGTGCAAAGGCAAGTAGACCAAGGTCGTCAACCCAGTCTCCCCTTGCACATCTTCCTGCGGTCTGTCTTCAAATCCTGTTGTCGAGCGCATTGCGATGAGATTGGGCAATTGAGGAACAGTCGTGTTGACGTAGTTCACGATCAAAGTCATCATCTGGCGCAACGCGGCCCGGTCCGGTGCGGGATTTGCGGGAATCTCCGCTTCCGGAGGATCCAGAAATGCCGCTGAATCAGCCACGATCATCAGCGCCTGCTGAGCCTTCTCGCCGGGCAGTTCGGCTCTCAGTCGCGCCAAGCGGGTCTCGCTCAACCGTTCTGTCAGTTGCATTTCGGAAAGCTGTTGCGCCAGCTCCGCATCCGGCCGGCCTTGAGCCGTGGCCAGCGCCTGCTCCAACTGCACAACCGATACCTTTGCCAATGAGCCATCTTTAGCCGCGAAGGCAGGCAGCGAGAGCGCCGCCACCAACAGAACCGTCAGTTTTCGCATCGCACGTTCTCCATTCATTGCTTCACCTGGAATGCCGCGGCCCCTGCGCCTTTCTCCGGCGCACCGCGGGGCGCAGCAGCCGTTTGCATTGCCCCATTGTCAGGCGTAGGTAAGACGGCCGCCGTTGCCTGTTCCGTCCTGAAAGCAGATACGCCCTCATCGGTTCCCGGAATGTCTCCAGTCAAGATGCGGGTCTCGGCGCGGAACAGGTGGTATTTGTCGTAGTGGACGTCATTCAGCCATGTCTTCATGGCATCCTCGAGATTCCAGATGGAAGGCTCAGACTCCGTCGATATCAGGTCCGGCGACACGGAAAGAGAGACACTCTTTGCCGGACACATATAGTTCTTTCCCCCGATCTCCACCGGACCATAATCCACCGTGATGGCTGCCCTTGTGACCGGATCGCCCGGCAACAGGTCCGCTTCCACGGTGAGACGAAGAATCGCGCCACTCTCGGGATCGACCGCGATCTCCCCGTGATAGCCGCTGATCTCGTCCACTTCCTTGAAATTAGCCTGGTTGTCCGCCGACTTATCGGCGACGCAGCACCACTTCACCTCATAGTGTGACTTCTCACGTGACACAACAAAACGAAAGACCGCCTGCATTCCGTCTGCGTTCTGTTCCCAGCGGCTCCAGGACGAGGTGCCGTGCGCGGCATCCAGGATCACAACCTCGAGGATGGGTCCGAATTCACCTTTGGTGGACATGCCCTGTCCGAAGCGTGAGGGCTTCTTGTTCTTTGCAACTGCCGCGTCCACCACCTCGTTGCCATCGCGATAGAGCACCGTAGCGCTGGACCGGTCGATGAAGTGCAGCGGCTGATACCGTGCGGAGACTGTCAATGCGTAATAGACCCCTATGGGCGTATCGGAAAAGCGTGTGGTATCCCGGGTGGCGAAGAAGTTGGGCAAGCGGTGAATGGCCTCGCCTACATAGTCCACGGCCCGAGCCATGATCTGGCGCTGGATGGGCATATCCGGCGGGGGTATCGCCGGGATATCTTCCGCGGGAGGGTCAAGGAATGCCGAAGCATCGACCAAGGCTGTTAGCGCCTGGCGCGCCTTGGTTCCGTGCAACTCCGCCTCCCAGTGCGAAAGCCGGGCCGGGCTCGCCCGCTCTTTCAGTTCCAGCTCTCCCAGATCTTTCGACAACTTCACGTCGGACTTGCCATGGGCATTCGACAGCATCTGGTCTAATTCTTGAACAGTGATTCTTTGGGCCCCGTTTGCGGGGAGGGCGGCACCGGCCAGGGCCAAAAGGAGCGCCAAATTCCGCATCGTACAATCCTCCAGCCAGACGACGGTCCCATCTTAGGCGGTTTCAGAATGCGGGTAAAGCGGGGTTCCAAGAGCAAACCGCATCTTTCCGGTTGCCAAACGCGCCTGCTCGATCACGGAACAGTACCCATTTTGCGAACCTAATCATGCACGTTTTGCACGTGTGCGGCGGGGGCCAAGCGGAGAGGTCGATTCGCGCGTGACCAATTCCGGTTGGATCGGAACATAGTCCGGAAAGGTGGCCTGTCCGCGAATCCGTTGCAGCAGGATGCGGGCGGCCACTATTCCCATATGCTGCAGCGGCTGGCGAATGGTGGTCAGACTCGGGTTGTGGTAGGCGGCGTTCTGGATATCGTCGAAGCCCACCACGGAAACGTCCTCCGGCACGCGTATGCCATGGTCCATCAATGCCCGGATCGCTCCTATGGCTGACACATCGTTGTAGCAGACCATGGCGGTAAAATCGGCGCCTCGGTTGACCAGTTCATTGGCCGGCCCAAAGCCCATCTCCGGCGTGGAAACCTTCATCTGAATTTGCACGGTCAGCTCGGGCGGCACTTCCAGTTTCAACTCCCGGGCCACCGTCATCTGGCACTCCCAGCGCTCATCGGCATCAGAGCTGTGGCTGCCGCCCCGCATGAAGGCAATCTTGCGGTGGCCTAACTGGTACAGGTGGCGCAGTGCCAACTCCGCCGCGCGCCGCTGATCCAGCACCACGTTGGTGACGCCCTCGATCTTGCGATGTCCGGCCACCGCCACCACCGGCAGCCTCAGGCTATGCTCCAACACAGTATCGATGAGGATGAACCCTTCCACGCACCGGTCCAGCAGCAGGCGGGGATACTCCTCAATCAGATCGGGTTTGCGGCGATGGCTGGCCGTGAGATAGAAGTAGCCTTCCTCGATGAGCAGCTCTTCGACCCCGGTGAGGACCTGCGAGGCATAGTGGTCGTTCAAATCCGGCACCAGCACGCCGACGGAGAAAGTCTGCCGCTTCCTCAGCGACCGCGCATAAAAGCTGGGCCGGTAGTCGAATTTTGCCGCCGCCTCGGTTACCCGGTCCCTGGTTTGCTGCGGAATCGACCGCACACCGGGCGCGTTGTTGAGCACCAGTGAGATGGTAGCCGGCGACAGGTTCAGGTACTCTCCCAGCGTGCGCAGACTGATGGGCTGCCCCGGCTGCGGCTCGGCGCCTGATTTTGTTCGCTTGGCCATGCACATCTGTTGTAACACTGTTCGCGCTTTATGCGCTGTGATTTCAATAGTTTTGCGGCGTCTCCAGGAAAGCTTTGCTTTTTCTGCCTTTGTTCAGGCGGAGGCGCTCGTTTCACCCCAGCGATGATGCGAGCGGCGGGTACCAACCAGGGCAGGGGCTTCGCTGAGATGAAGACAGGGCTCGCATCGACTTCCACCCCAGTAACAAGGACCAGTCGAAGGGGATAAAAACTGAGCGATTTGGCTTGAGAGCAACCGTCGAAGAGCGGCGATCAACGCCGGGCTTCTAAAGAGTCTCGCAGAATTGAATGATGGCATCGGGCAGGTTCAGCCGTTTCTCAGCGCCCGCTTCAAAACAGCCTCCAGCCCAGCCTTGGCCTCGGCGTAGTCGACGGCAGAAATGGTGCCGGAGACCTTTTCGCGCTCGAGGGCGAAAAGCTCATCCTTGAGGGAGTTCAACAAGGCGGCATTGCCGGTAGCGGGCGGAGCGGCATAACTTGCCGAGGGCGGCGCGGGCGCATAGCTAATGGGCGCGGCAGTGTAGTTGACTGGGGCCGCCGTTGAGGGCGCACCACCTGGAAATGGTCTTGCCTCGAAGGCTGCATCCATCCCCGGTGCGGATCCTCCCGCCGCCAGCGCGCCCTGTCTGCGTAACAGGAACGCCGCGGCGGCGGCCAGCAGAAGAGTCAGACCGCCAAGGATCCACCATTTGTACTTGGTGAGCGGATCGGGAGTGCCGATGGGGTTGCCAATGCCGCCTCCCGGCCTGTTGCCGGTGTCGCCCGATGTGGTGTCGCCCATCGCGCCGCCCGCTGCCGGCTGGCCCATTGCGGCGCCCTGCGCCTCACGGGGCATTTGCCCCTCGCCTGAGACGGTGAATCCAATCGCCTGGCCGGGATGGACATTCTTTGCCACGTAGGTCTGGACCCGCGGATCCTCCTGTACGGACTGAAAGGCCGTTCCGTTAGCGGCGGTGAAGGTCATGCCCTTGGGAACGTAGACGACCAGGTTGTCGGCGGGCAGTTGCGGCTGCGGCTCGAAGGTGTACTTACCATTGTAGGAAATGTGATATTGCACTTCGAACAGGGTTTCCTTCTCGCCTTGGTCGGGCTGGATGGGAATGTTGATCGTGTAATGTTGTTTCTGGCTCAGCGGGATGGGCCGCGTGTTGGTGGGCAGGCCACCGGGCCGGGTGGCCGATGCGCCATCGAGCACCGCCCCGGTCGGAAGTACAAACTCGAATGTGTTGCTGCTGAACTGGGCCTTGGGAGGCAGGCTGTTGTTGCGCACAAGATACCGCTCCTGGACGCGCACCATGCCGCCGGCAGCTTCGGGAAGGATCATGTCGGCGTCGATCGCGACGCCGTCGACTTTCGCGGCCACATCGTAAACCGTGATGTCGCCCGGACCTCCTCCCTGAGGTGCGGCGATGAAGTAGGATCCGCCCTGGTGGTCCGCACGGATCAGCGCCGGACCGGCGCCGGTTGCTTCAAGCGTATAGTGCCCGTGGGCGTCAGTCGTCGCATGGGCGGCTTCCGACATCCCGGCCTGAACATCGATCAGGACGACGGTGTCGCCAGCCGAGGGCTTGCCTGTGGTCTTGTTGGTGACCGTTCCTGTGATGGATCCGGCATGAGCCAAAGCGCCTGACAGCAGCAGGATCAAAACGACAGAGCGGGGGAAGATTCGCAGTGATTTCATATTCCTCAAAGAATCCTGTAGGGGAGTTATCGTTGTGGTGACGTTGTGGGAAGCGACCATATGACTGCGGGTATTAATCGGCTTCGCTCGGCGCAGGCCTTCGACTCTGCATCACCGAGGAGAATAACCGCAGTGGCCGATCAGGCCTGCTGCAAATGTTCGATCTCGGCCATCAATAGGGTTGCTTCGTTTTCAAGCTGCGCACGCTGAACCACAAAATCCTCTTCCGGGTATTTGCCTGCGCGATACTCGAAGTTCAGGTCGCGCAGATTCTCGAAGAGTTGATCCTTGCGCTCCAGCAGGTAATCCAGACGGGTCTTCTCGCGCTGGCTGGCAAAGACATTCTCTGGCCAGAAAGTATAAACAAGCAGCGCCAAGGCCATCAGCGCGCCTGCCAGTTCGCCTTGCAGAGTGGTCATGGTTCAAAAACCTCCGTCGCCGCCGGTTTCCCGGCGAATCTGTTCACGCAAGGCCTCCGTGGCCGGGTCGGAGGCCTGGACAGCGGTTTCGGTCTTGCCGATCGACCAGCGCCGGACCAGGAGAATGGTGCCAAGTAGCGCCGCAGCAAAGACGGCGAAAGGCGCAATCCAGGCCACCAGGTCGAAGCCCTGGGTCGTGGGCGCAGCCAGCACAGTTGCGCCGTATTTGGTGGCAAACGAGGCCAGGATCTCCTTGTCGCTCGCCCCGCTGGCCATGGCCGCGCGCAACACGTCGAGTTCTCCTGGGGAATCTGGGCAGCCCACATGGTTGCATTCG
>Ga0181531_10000886_pt1 | contig 19488 bp, 10 predicted proteins | sample PEATcosm2014_Bin_38_FD_119743 | JGI IMG/M metagenome (GOLD analysis project Ga0181531, IMG submission 119743) | Peatland microbial communities from MTU Mesocosm Facility, Houghton, MI, USA - PEATcosm2014_Bin11_10_metaG | ecosystem: Environmental > Terrestrial > Soil > Wetlands > Peat | place... | reverse complement strand
GGACCTGATCCAGTGCTGCTGTCCTGCGCCTTGATGGTGATCGGGAAAGATCCGGTCTGCGTCGGCGTTCCGGAGAGCGTTGCCGTCGCGGTGTTGAAACCGATGCCCGTCGGCAGCGTTCCCGTCTCTGACCAGGTGTAGGTGGGCGTTCCGCCGCTGACTGTAAAGGTCTGGCTGTATGCCACATTCTTCGTTGCGGCGAGCGTTCCGGCCGCTGGGGTAATGGTGATGGTCGGAGCGGTGACCGTTCCGGAGTAGGCCTGTGCGCCGGTGTTGCCGTTGTGGTCGGTTGCAGTCACGGTGAAGCTATAGGCTCCGCCTGCCGTCGGCGTTCCGGAGAGCAGACCCCCGGTGGACAGTGTGATCCCGGCAGGCGCGGCGCCTGTTGTTATCGCGTAGGTATACGCCGCTACGCCACCGCTGGCGGTGAGCTGCTGACTGTAAGCAACACCATCGGCTGGTGCGGTCAGGGTGGTGGGCGCAATGGTGATCGTGGGCGCAGTTACCGACAGCGTATACCCATTGCTCTGGCTATACGGTCCTGATCCAGTGCTGCTGTCCTGCGCCTTGATGGTGATCGGGAAGGAGCCGGTTGCCGTCGTCGTTCCGGAAAGCGTTGCCGTCGCAGTATTGAAGGTGATGCCTGCCGGCAGCGTTCCCGTCTCTGACCAGGTGTAGGTCGGCGTCCCGCCGCTGACTGTAAAGGTCTGGCTGTACGCTACATTCTTCGTTGCGGACAGCGTTCCCGCCGCCGGGGTAATGGTGATGGTGGGAACATTGACCGTCCATGTGTAGGCCTGTGCCCCCGTGTTGTTGTCACTGTCGGTCGCGGTTACGGTGAAGTTAAAGGTTCCGCCTTCCGTCGGCGTTCCGGAGAGCAGGCCTCCAGTGGACAGGTTGATCCCGGCGGGCTTCGCCCCTGAGGTTATTGCATAGGTGTAGCCACCAGATCCGGCTGACGCCGTGAGCTGCTGGCTGTAGGCCACGCCCACGGTGGCAGCGGTCAAGGTCGTGGGAGCAATGGTGATCGTGGGCGCGCTGACCACGATGGTGTAGCTGAAGGTCTGGCTAAACGGTGCGCCGGTACCAGTGCTGCTGTCTTGTGCTTTTACGGTGATTGGGAAGGAGCCGATGTCGGTCGTCGTTCCGGAGATGATATGGGTCCCGGCGTGCCACGTAAGGCCTGTGGGCAGAGTGCCGGTCTGCGTATAGGTGTAGGGCGCCGTACCGGCGGCGGCGGTGAAGGTCTGGCTGTACGCTACGTTCTCGGTCACCGCGAGGGTACCCGCGGCCGGCGTCATCGTGATCGTTGGGGCGTTCACCGTGAGCGTGTAATCCTGCCGGGCGAAGTAGCCGTTACTGTCGGTCGCGGTTACTGAGATTGTGAAGCTGCCGGCCTCTGTGGGCGTTCCCGTGAAGTGGCCCGCGTTGGACATCGCGATTCCGGCTGGCAGCATGCCCGTCTTCGTAAAGGTATAGGGAGCCGTGCCGCCACTGGCGGTCAGGTTATGCGCGTAAGCCACGCCGATCGTGGCAGCCGGCAATGTGGACGGCGAGATGGTGATCCCCGGCCCCGGGTCGAGGGTGAGATCTTCAGGTCCGGCCGCAAGGGAATAAGTGCCGACAACCGGAATTGAAACCGACAGTGTGTAGTCGTCCGTTGTCCCGCTAGCCGAGTCAATTGTGAGATTGCCGAAGCTCGCCCCGGTGCCGGTAACGGTAGTAGCCGTTCCGGTCCCGGCCGCGATCGTCCCCGGTCCCGTTCCACCCAGCGCCAGAGTTATCGGTACGCCACCCTGGTTCAGGCCGTTTTCAGTTATGGAAACGACCACTTCCGGACTGATGCTCGGCGAGTTGGCGTTGCCTGTATACGGCGTGCCCGGGTTGACGAACTGCGCCGAAGTGTAGGCCGTCTGCACCGCACCCGCGTCGACACAGGGCGACGTCACCCCGGTGTAAGTGGTATTCGTGTTCGCGAAGCCGCGCTGATCGATGGTGACTCCCGCGGGAATATCAGCTGCCAGACCTGCGCAGATGGCAGAGCTTCCCGGCGGCGGGATCATGGTCGGGGTGGTCCCGCCGTAATTGCCGAGCGCGGCCAAAGCCGGTGTGGAAGCGGGATAGACGTTGCCGCCGCCCGATGTTGGGCAATAAGCGCTGGTGCACTCGCCTGTGTCCGCGAAGATGTCGTTTTTCGCAACCAGGGTGCCGTTGTCGAAATTGATTCCGTACGGCGTGTTGCCCGACAGGGTGGTGTTGTACACGCTCAGCGGCGCACCGTAAACACTGTGGATGGCGCCGGCATTATTCGCGGTATTGCCTGTGAAGGTGCTGTACTCAACCGTCAACAGGTCGGCCGTGTCGTTGTTAAAGATGGCGCTGCCCGCCGGAGACGTATTGTTGGCAAAGGTGCTGTCGAAAACGTTGACCGTGCCGGTTTGGCTGTAGATCGCGCCGCCCGCATTGGTCGCGGTATTGCCGGTGAAGGACATCCCGGTGACCGTGAGGTTGGTCTGGTTGTAGATCGCACCACCGGTCCCGTCCTCATTGGCGGGGGGATTGGAGTTGTTGTACCCGTTGGCAAACGTCATCCCGGAAAGATAAACATTGCCACCTTTTGCGCCGAGGAGTACGTAGCCATTTTGGCCTGTGACGGTGAGGGAATTTGCACCCGGCCCAATAACATTAGTGTCGTAGAAGATGCTCGGACCTTCCGTCGCCGTGGTTGGAATTCCGATGGTGATGGTGCTCAGACCGTTATTGAAGTCGATATCTCCGCCCAGGACAGCGTTGGCGGCCGCAATGGCATCGCGCAGCGTGCAGGCCGCGCCGGGGCAGTGCCCTGCATTACCGGGGATGGCGTCATCGGCGCCAGTGGTAACCGTGATGTAGTTCGATTGATCCGCGCCCGCATCCGCACAGGTGGCATTCGATACAAAACCGCGCTGATCGACATAGGTAGCGAGGCCGCCCGGCACAAGTGTGGCGTTCCCGGCGCAGATTGCAGCGCTGCCAGGCAAAGGCAGCATGGTTTGGGTGGGGCCGCCGTAGCTGCCAGGAGGAAGCAGGCCAAGACTGGCGGCGCTGGTGTTCGCGCTGGATCCGACCAGGTTGCCATTCGCATCGACGCCGCCTGTTGCCGGGCAGGTTGAACCACTTTCGGCAAAGCACTCGGTCGATTCCACGAAGATGTTGTTTTCGAGCGTCAGAACCGTGCCTTTGTATGCGACGCCGCCGCCAGCCGTGGCGGCAACGTTTCCGGAAAATGTGCTGTCCTGAACTGTGACGCTGGCGCCGGTCGCTGCGCTGTACACGCCGCCACCGTAACCGCCAAGAGCCGTATTACCGACGAAGGTGCTGGTGGTGACGGTCAGCAGGTTGCCGTTGTTCTGGAAAACCGCGCCGCCAAAGGTGTTGGCCGTGTTTCCGTTAAAGGTGCAGTCACTCACCGTCAAAGTGCCGCCCGCGTCGTTGTAGATTGCGCCGCCCGCGCCGGCGGAGTCGTTGTTGAAGCTGCTGGTATTCACCGCCAGAGTTCCGCTGTTGTAAATGGCGCCGCCTGTACCGCCGCCTTCAGTGGTGTCGCTCTGGAAGACGACGCCGTTCACCGTGAGGTTCCCGTTGTTGTAGATCGCCCCGCCAAGGCCGCCCTCAGTGGCGGAATTTCCATTGGCGATGGTCAGGTTTTGAACGATCACCGTGCCGGAATTAACGGCTATCGCAGCGGTCGCATTCTGGCCGTCGATGGTGATGGCCGCGCCCGTCCCGTCGATGGTCATGTTCACCGCAATCGGCGGAAGCGAATACCCCAGCGGAAGATCGCCCGCGAGCCCGGTAAAGTTGACCGTGCTTCCCGCGTCCCCGTTGGCCGCCGTGATCGCGTCGCGCAGAGAGCAGTTCCCGCCGTTGCCGTTGGCCGGGCAATTACCCGCGGTGCCATTCAGATTGCTGGTACTGCCGCTATAGTCGTCCGTGAGCACCGTGACGGTATATGTGTCCCCCGCCTGAGCGGCGGTGGCCGGCGCGAGCAACAGCGCGGGAACCATCCAGAGAGTGCCGACAACAAATAAATAAAAAAAGCGGACAGGCGACATACGAAGGGGAGTAACTGCTGGCGACATATTCACTGAACCTCACTGAAATCGGATCGTCCCATGCGACAGGGGCCACGCGCAGCCGTTCCGCAGCGGCTGCCTGCTGTCCAGGAGTTAACATCAACGAGACGGGTAATCAAACAGCCGGGCCAACCCATCAGAAACCAAAGAGAAACCTAAAGAATTCCACCCACCGCACCGAAACAGAGGAAACCCACACAGACTCTAATCCCGCAGACGAACCGGTAGGCGCGGAAATCTTCATTCGTGCAGTCAAAAGTAACCAGGCAAAAAACCCTGGTCAATGACTCTTTCGAGTAGTCCAACGTGGGAGTAACCCCAGTGAGAGATACTCTCGGACCAGAAGAACCTGGTTCGCGGCGAACAATGAATTTGTCTGGTGGTGGCGCTGGTCCCGAGGCAGGGTTTTGGGTGGGAGGGGAGGATATCTGATAGACAGAGGGCAGCCAGGAAGACTTGCCCCGTAGCCTGCTTTGAATGAAATCCGTAATGCTTTCATTCTGCCGTGTCGGGCGACACGAAAGTGCAGGCGAGTGCGGCGCTCTACCGCAGCGCGGGCGGTACGATGACGAATGCGAGCCAGTCCGGTCGCTGACCGCCGCCCGATGATACCAAAGTGGCCTAAAGCCGAGAGCAATTGGCACTATCGGAACAAGTAAATTGCAGCAAAGCAGGGCCCCGATGGCAGCGTGAGTCGCCTCGAAATTGAGAGCTGTCCGGCTTATGCCTGAGGTACGACCGTTCCTGTCAACCCGGTCGGTGGCGCAGGCTGATTCTGGGAACCCGGCTTGAACGCCGCCAGGCGACCCGTCCAAACCCCTTCCGCATCGCCGCCGCAGAGGTAGTTCCAGGTCACCGAGACCGGGCTGGTGCCGGTGCTGTAGTAATGAAACCAACCGTTGTTCTGATCCACGCTTTCCGGGCCATTCACGCTGTTGCCGGTATAGACAGCAACGTCGAACAACCCACCCGCCGGCGCCGTGAGGCCGGTCGCGGTGCACCATGCATTTCCAATATTTCCGATGATCGCTTCGTTGGCCGCCGACGGCGTAAAGCAGTTATTGCAGCTTGTGAGGCTGGTAACGGCACTTTGCTGGTCACCCTCCAGGCCGCCTGAGTCCACATCGAAGGGCGATGTCGCGGCGCCGACAAAGTCATACATCATGAATGTGGAACCGGTCATGGTTCCATTTTGATTGATCGAGAGAGTCATCGAGTTTGAGCTGCTGGCATTTGCAGCGTAATAGATCTGGCTGGTGGCCTGCTGGCCCGAGCTGATCGCCTGGCCCGTGGCCGTCCAGTTATTCGCGGGGACGCTGCTGATCCCGGTTATGGCATTCCCCCCCGATATGAAGGAGAGCACGACCAGGTTGCCCGACGTCGGCATCTCTACCGGATAAGTACTGGGCGCGCTTGAAGTCTCCTGCTCGTGCAGCATGTGGACGATGCGGAATGCCTTCGTCGGCGCATTGCCGGCGCTGGCAGCCTTCAGGGCGACGACGCAGGAGTCGAAAGGCTGAGACGTGGCGCTGCTGAATGTGGGATTGATCGCGGCGGTCGAGTTATAGACTCCCGCCTGAGTGGCGTCTCCATCGTCGATATCGGTTCCGTTCAGCTGCCAGGAGATATTCGACTGGGAGCCTGCTGCGATAGACGTTACGGAAGAGGTATTGGCGGTGGCCGCCCACTGCCACAGGAGGTCTCCGGAAGCAGTCGGCGTAATGCTTCCCGCGGCGATCGACTTGGAATTCGAACCCGCACTGCAGCTTTTGGCATCGAGGGCGGCGGTAGAAGCAACGTTGTAATACTCGCTGGCGGAAACCGCCAGGTTACCCTGGGTCGCGGCTGAGCTCTTTACGGAGAGCATTCTCGTCCCGGCCGTTACGTTGAGCGCGTAGTACACGGCAATAATGTTCCCCTGGCTATCGGTCGTACTTGCCCCGAGGGTCCACCCATTCGATTTGTCATCGGATATGGTCCAGGTCGGATTGCCCGAATTGTTCGAAATGAGCCCCAGGATAATGGCATTTCCCGCTTGTGTCGGTTCCGGCAACGGGCACTGATAGACCGGTGTATTGCTGATGGCGCCGCCAATGCCGCTTCCGGCGCCTCCTGAATTTGGGCAGCTGACGTGCTGAACCAGCGTTGGAGTCTGCGCCCCTGCGAGCGTGCACAGGGAAAAAATCGCAAATAGGAAAACAATGCGTCTCACGAGAAAAATCCTCCACACCCAAAACGTTCCGCCGGCCCCATTCAACGGTCAGTCTATCGGTCCCATTGTGACCGCCGCAAGGTTCCAGTAGTCACATTAGCGCAAGCAGAACCGAAAGTTTCACTTTAGTAACACTAAGGTTGTAGGAGCGCCGCAAAAAAATGTCAGCTCCCGGCAAACTCCCCCAGGCCCAATGGCTGGTTCGCGCTGATTTTTACTGCGGCAGACGATTCTGAGTCGACCAGTGCAGTTATTCTGGATGCGGTTCGCTCCCGCCCGGTTGTGTCAGCGGCGACCCGCTCGAACCGAGATCGCAACCACATTCAGCGACACACCGGTTTGTGGCAACCGCACCGCCCGCCTCAATCTATCCGGGTTCATGACCCCGCCTCGCAGCCGCGGGCTCGGCCACTCCGGAACCCACCAGCGCCGGATCCGATCAGAGTCCAAACATGTACAAAGACCGGCCGGCCGATACCGCAATCACCTGGCGCCCGTCAACGGTGAATGAGATGGGCGCGGCATAGGTGTCCGCGCCGAGGAATACCCTCCACATCTCGTGGCCGGTGCCCGAATCGATCGCAAAGGTGTAGCCTCCCGACGAGCCGAAAACGAGACCACCCCCCGTAGCCAGGAGACCGCTGTAGCCGTAGCCGAAGGATTTTTTCCAGGGCGGCAGGGGCAGTTCCCATTTCCTGTCCCCCGTCGCGGCATCGAGCGCCTTGATGACCGGATCAGGCTGTTCGCTGGCGCTGCCGGAACTGCCCGGATAGAGTCCCTGGTCACCGCGCGCGGGCTCAGCGTCCGCGGACTTCGTGAAAACGGAAGCCCCTTCCGTCGAAGGGACGAAAATCAGTCCCCGCTTTTGATCGAGCGCCGTGTTCTGCCAGTTGATGCCCCCGGCAACGCCTGGCCTGGTCAATTTGCCGGTGACCGATACCTCGGCATTGTCCGTAAGGATGGGTCGTCCTCGCGCATCGAGACCTTTCGCCCAGTTTTGCGCCACGAAAGGCACACCCACCAGAAACTCGCCGGTGGTTCGATCGAGCACATAGTAGAACCCATTCCGGTCCGCTGTGCAGAGCACTTTCCTTGTGACGCCCCCGATGGGCAGATCCGCCAGCACCGGAGTCTGCGCCGCGTCCCAATCGTGTTCGTCGTGAGGCGTGAACTGAAAATACCAGGCAAGCTTGCCGCTGCCGCGGTGCAGCGCGATTACGCTGTCGGTGAACAGGTTGTCGCCGCCCCGAATATCGCCCAGAAAATTAGGCGCCGGATTGCCGACGCCCCAGTAAACGAGGTCGAGAGATGGATCGAAACTCCCCGTAACCCAGGTGGGACCACCGCCCGTTTTCCAGGCATCGCTCTTCCAACTATCATGTCCGAATTCGCCCGGACCCGGTATCGTGTTGAACTTCCATCGCTGCTGACCCGTCTTTGTGTCGTAGGCCGCCAGAAAGCCGCGCACTCCATACTCGCCGCCTGCCACGCCCACCACGACCGAGTCGTTAGCGATCAGTGGCGCACCCGTCATCGTGAAACCTTCGGACGGGCTGCACACACCGGTATCCCAAATCACGCTTCCAGTAACCGCATTGATAGCGATCAGATGACCATCGAGACTACCGAAGTACAGCACGTTGCCCAGGATCGCCAGCCCCCGGTTCGACCGCGCACAGCATATCGGCAACTTATCGGGTATGGTGCGGCTGTAGCGCCACCTTACCGCCCCGGTCGCCGCATTCAGAGCAACGACGTTGGCCGGCGGCTCTGTCAGAAAAATCGTTCCGTCGATTACAAGAGGTGTGGCTTCGCTTCTTGATGTTTCGTTTGTGTCGTATTGGTGAACCCAACGGATACGAAGACCCGCAACGTTCTTTGGAGTAATTTCGGTGAGTGGAGTGTAACGATGTCCGTCGAGAGTGCCCGAGTATGTTAGCCACCGATCGGTTTTATTCCCCGCCTCGACAAGATCCCCATTACTCACCTGGAGGTCTGCCGGGACCGCATCATCCGTCTGATGGCCGGAATCGGCAACCTGCAAAGTCCTCAGATAGCCGACCAGCTGCCAGCGGTCCTGAGCGGTCATGGTAACGCGAGGCATCGCGGTTCCGCCAATGCCTTCCCGTATTACTTTGTAAATCGCCAGGTCGCTGTCACCATGCTTCAGCCCCGGATGATTCAGAGGAGGGCCAAATCCGCCGCCTCCCGATTTGCCGTGGCAGGTCCCGCAACGTTGCCGGAATGTTCGCGCTCCGGCCTGATGGTCCGCATCGGTCACGAAAGGATTTACGAGCGCGCCATCCAGACTGAATCCTTCGTCGGTTACGCCCTCGAGGCCGAAACCGCCGTGAACGTGCGTCATGAACCAGATTTCCCGCCATGACAGGTCAGGCAGGCGACCCTCCGCTTTGCGCGCAAACAGCTTCGCGCGCCAGGTCATCATCTCCAGCGTCGCTCCGCGCGAGAGGGATTTGAATGCAAAAATTGCCGCTATCGCCCCGCCGACAGCAACTACCGCGACAGCACCCAGAAGGAGCTTGCGTGACTTCCTCAAGAGTGATTTCCTCCGCTCAGCAGGTGCCTCTGCCGCCTCCGAGTGGCCCTACGATGAAACAAGGTGTCTGTCCGCATTCCGTTGTGTCTGTCCTGTCATCAAAGCAGAAACGACGAGCCCCACCGCAATCAGCACCACCGATAACAGTGTAACGATGTCGCCCCAGCGCGCAGGCCGGCCAGCATCGAGCAGCAACCGGAAATCGTGCTTGCCCGGACCCACCGATACCTCGACCAGCCCCGCATCGGATGTGCTCAGCGACTCGTCCTGCGCCGCGTTCCCTGCGGGCACGATTCTCCAGAGCGGAAAATCCAGCTGCCCGATCTCCACCCGGGCATTTCCTTCGGATTGTACGGAAACCAGCAGCTCGCGCGGCCCTTCGCGGGTCACCTGCACGGTTCCCGTACTGCCGGTCAGTTCCGCACGCACACCCTCGACGGGCGGCGTCGGAGCCACCTGCCAGGTTTCAGGGGAAGTTCCCACGAGCTTCGCAAACGCGACAAGTTTGCTGTCGGGAACGTAGGTGTTGTACATCGGATCCACATCCCGCGATGCGTCATAGTGAGGAGTACTCGGGTGGCGGAACTTCTGATCGACTCGCCAGATCATGTTGCTGGCGACAATAACGACGAGCGCGGCCGACACCATCACCCGCAGCGACGGCTTGGCTCGGCTGCTCTCTCTGTTACGCAGGCCATCGTCGACGGCGGCGGCGAAGAGGCCGCCAACCGCGACAGTCAGAACCGCGCACAGCCTCCAGGGAAACTGGATGACATCGCCAAATACCGGCATCGTCTTCCACAGAATCGCGCTCCACGGCAGCGCCAACACGAATGCGAAGCAGCACACGGCCAGCAGGAAGCTCTCTCTGTCATCCGTTTTCTCTCGAGCAACGCGGCACCAGGCAAGCATTCCCAATCCCGCGGTGAACAGCATCGTGAACAGCATCCTTGCAACAAATCCGTTGTAGCTGTCGAATCCCGTTGTTTTCAGACCGCTCAGCTGGATCAGTTTCGGCCCCAGCCCAGGAACAAGCATCGCCACGCCCGCTGCCAGGGTTCCCAGTACCAGCCATCGCCCAATCGATCCCGCCTGGGCCCGCCATACATGGAATGCGGCGAAAAGGATGATGCACACAGCCACCATCGCTCCCGGAATAATAATGTGGTAATTGGAAAAGTCGCTGCGGGTGATGCTGACCAGGGATCGACCCAGCTCGGCAACGGGATGGTGTTTCGGCACGGCGCCGGCATCGAACAGCCGGTGATACGAGAGCATCGGAAACACGTAGGCCGCGGCCACCCCGGTCCCGATAATAAACGCGGCGAACATCGGCGCCACCCGGCGAATCAGCGGTATGCCTGAATCCCTGCCCACGAAGACCGGGTACAGCACCATCGCCGGAGCAAACAATGCGGCCGTCAGAACATTGCTGAAAATCAACAGCGCAAACAGCACTCCGATGCCGCTCAGCACACTGAAGCGAACCGGACGAAGGCGGTCGCACAGCAAAAAGATTAATGGCATCCAGACGAAGGCCGCCAGCTCGCCGAGAGACGCCCGCTCGTAGATCGTCTGGCCGACTATATAGGGCAGGGAGATATACACCACCGCCCCGATGGTCGATGCGAGCGGGCTATAGCGGCTGCGAAACCATGTTCTTGCCGCCAGACCAGCTGCTGCCAGCACCAGCAGGCAATACAGTCCCAGTTCGTGCGCTTCCCTCGTAGTCGTTGCTGAGAACCAGGTCACAGGACGCAGCAGCGCTGTCACAAAGTACGGAAACGGGTACTGCACGAAGAATATCGGGGCGCCGTAGCCTTTGTTCGAGCCGGCCAGCCATCGCGGATAGAAGTCGCCGTGAAAGAACTGCTTGCTGAAGTGATATTGATACCCCACATGGGTCGAGCCATCGCCGGTTTGCGGAATGCCAACCAGCCATACCGGCAGGCTCAGGAATGCAGCAACCAACACGATCGCCGCAACCTGGCGGACCGCCGTCCCCACAGAATCGTTTTGCGCAGTCTTCATAGGATTGAATCTCCGAACCTGTCCGTACGAAAATTTCTCTGAACGCTAACTGGTCACTGAATCGACCGACGACGATGACGATGTTCCTGTCAAACGCCACTCAGTCGACGAATCGATGGCGAATCGCCTTACGAATTCCCTGCCTCTGCCGCAGTACCTGCCAGCGCCGGGCTGAACTGCCGCCGATACCACTCGACTGTCTCTTCAAGCCCGCGCCTGATTGTGGTTCCGGGCTGATAGTCCAGCTTCTCGGCGAGAAAGGTCGTATCCGCGGGCCTCTCCTGTTCAAATGGCCGATCCTGCAGGGCGCCAAAGGCGGGCTTGACCGGACTGTCCATAATCTCGACAATCTGTTCCACGATTTCGCGCACAGAGGTCAGCCTGCCGGTGCCCAGATCGAACGCGCAGCCTTCTATCCCGGGACAGACCGCGGCTCTCAAGAGCCCCTCCACCACATCGTCAACGTAAATCCAGTCGGCGCGCCTCTGACCGCTGCTGAGCTTCGGGGCTTCCGCGCGCATCAAGTGACGGACTACGAACGGCACCAGCTTTTGTAAGTCCCTCTGGTTTGGACCGTAAGTCATATTGATACGAGGCATAACCACGGGCAAACCGAACAGCTGGTGGAACATCCGTCCGTACATGCCGCTCGCCCACTTGGCCGCCGCATAAGGAGAGCACGGAAAGCCGTCGCCCGCGGGGTTCAGCGGCTCCTCCGACGAACTGGCCAGCACAAGACGCCGGCATCCCGTCTCAGCCGCCGCAGTCAGCAGATGAACGGTGCTGGCGAGATTGTCATAGAAGGTCTGAACCACGACCCCCAGCTCCCGGGCCCCCATGACGTAGCTGGCCAGATGAAACACGATCTGGGGTTGCAGGGCCGCTACCAGCTGCCGCACCGCGTCAACGTCTCTCAGGTCGGCCTGCCACCATCGCAATTGCTCGCCCTCCGACTCCTGCCGCGTCCGGGAAATCGCGTGAATCTGCGCGCCGCCGGCGATCAGACGATCGCAAAGGTGTGTTCCGATGAAGCCACTCGCCCCCGTAACAAGCACCGATCTTCCGGCTATTCGCTCGTTTAACTCCGTCGCTTTCAAGCCCTCGCCTCCACTGCGGCGGATCGGTGAGAAATGCGTTCACCTTCCGCGGCCCGACAACAATGACGGCGGCGCGGACGATACCGGCCCGCGCCCCGATGTACCTCGTTAACAATCCCTGGTTATAGGTTCGCCGATCCCGGTACCGGACTTTCCGGACCTGCCGGTCATCTTGCTTTTCCGTAACCTCTTTGCCGCCACGTGACCCAGGGCTGACACCGCGCCAGCCGCGACCCGCAGCCGGCTAAAGCCCAGCCCCGCCTGCTCCAGCTGGCGTTTGTGATACTCCCAGAACTTCGGCTCGCGGCGCTGGATCAAGCTCTTGCCCAGAAACCTGTAATAGTCCGCCAAATGCCAGGTTAACTCGGCTTCGTACTCTTCCATGGTCAGATAATCCGGCCCGTAGCCCAGCAGGACCTGCAGCGTGCCGCCGAAGTAGGTGTGCAGACCTCGGGACACTGTGCTCAGCGACGCCTGCCGGACCCGGGTGAATGTGAGAACCTCATGCACGAAGCCAAAATCGCATTTCTTCAGAAGCGCGAAGGAAACTTCGGTGTCCGCATGAATGTTCGTCTCGCTATAGAAGGGGTTCCGGCCCCTCACCAGATCCGCGCGATACAGCACGGCGTTGGCAGACCCAAAGATGTGCAGCCCCTCCAGAAGGTGGCGGCGGCAGATTTCCCGGCCCGGCACGACCGATTCCTCGCGCGGTAATCCGGTCCACGCAATCCGCTCCCCTTCCTGCGCGTAGGCGCCAACCATCCCCACCGACGGATTTGCCTCCGCGAGCCCGACCATTTTCTCGAGACAATTCGGGTAGATCAGATCGTCTCCGAGGACCATCTTGCAGTATTTGCTCTCCGGAGAAATCTGTCGCAGGGCTACATTGTGGTTCGCAATGACGCTGAGAAAATCGGCGTTGCGATGGACGCGTATCCGCGGGTCTTTGGCCGCATACCGCCGGGCCACGTCCCCGGACCCATCCGTGCTGCAGTTATCGATGATGGTGTAATCCCAGTTCGTGTATGTCTGAGCGAGAACGCTTTCGATACATTCGCCGAGATAGCCCGCCTCGTTGTAGACCGGCGTTACGATGCTGACCAGTGGTTGCCTTGCCATCTTGATTGCCTCTTCTCAGGCGTGAACCGTGTCGATGGGGAATGCCAGTTATGTTAGGGTTACGCGGGGCCGCCGGCAACCGCTTCGTTCCGTTCCGATTCCGGCGTCCGCGAGCGCAGGCGCTGCGTTCCCGGAGCAAACAGACCGTCAAACTGGGTTTTCAGCGTTTCCGAATACGACGCCGCGGTCCGGCGGAATCTCGCCTTCAGCTGCTCAGAATCGTTGACAAGAGCCACGAACGTATTCTCGAGACCTTTGTTATCGAACGTCGCTATGTCGAGGCAATATTGGCTGTGCCCCACCTTACGCATCAGGTCGTCGATCTTCGGGTGATAACTGAGAGCGATGACCGGCTTGGCCAACAGATGGGAAAATACCACTCCATGAAATTTCGCTGTCACGACGAAATCGAACCCCGACATCTCCGCCATCAGCCCGGACACCGTTCCGGCGGAGGGCCGGCAAATTCTGTCGAGGTCGGCGCCAGAAAGCCGGCTTCTCAAACATTTTCCGAGGTCTTCAATGGCGTAGATATCGACGCTGGCTTCCGCCGAATACAGTCGCAGGTCGTAATTATTATTCAGCAGCCACACCGAGAAATCGGCCAGCTTCCCGATATAGCTTTCGTAGACAGCCGCGTCTTTCTTTGGCCAGATACGAGGGTCGCAAAAGCCGATGGGATTGAGACCGACCAGCGGCTTCGCGGAGCTGGTGCGAGAGCCACTGGCATATCTCGAAACATCCTGGGCGTATTTCGAAACATCCAGGGCGTACGCCGAGTCCGGAAAAACATGCGTCTGCCGCTTCACGCCCGAGCCGCAGGCCAGCTCCTGCGATTCGGCATCGCGGAACGAGACATAGTCGGCCATACGGATCGACCATCTCACGAAGGCTCTGCTCAACCCGCTTTTCAGCGGACCCGCGCCCACATTCGCGAAGACCAGCTTTCTCCTGGCGACTGTGGTCAGGAGCGAAAATTTGAATACATTGTAAGGATGCGACCACGGGCCGCCCCATAACTCGCTCAGCTGGCCTCCGCCCGCGATGATCAGAGCATCCAGGGAACGGAGGCGCCTGTAAGACCTTCCCAGATGCGCTGCTTCCCTGCCCGCATGCAACAGGCGTCTCGCCACGCGCGATACAACGGGAATATTTTTGGCGATCGACTTCAGGCGCGCGCGCAAATGGGGCCGTTTTGAATCGGCGCCGTGCGAATCGGCCCCGCTCGACCCTGTCTGGGAAGAATCGCTCAGGCCGGATTTACCAAGACCCGGATGCCAGTAGGTGATCGACCAGGACTCGATTCCGTGACGCTTCGTGGTGTCCACCGGATTCAGCGAAAACCCGACGATCTCGGCATCCGGGAGACGGCTTCTGATGTTCGCTATCAGAGCCTCCTGGGTGGCGGCATCGCCCAGGTTCCCGTATCCCATGTGATCGAGCAAACCTATTTTCATCGCTGTGTCGCCGGTACTCCCGCTTCGCCGATTCTGAAGACCGATGCGTAGCGGATCCCCCAGTCCCGTCTGCTTCGAGTGAAAGGCTCCAGCCCCCACCACCGCCAGGGCCAGTCGCCCCTTACCGAAGGATCGCCCTCGTGGATTTCTTCCATCGCTTCCGGCACGACAACCCATTTCAGATCGAGCGCAACTTTGGCTCGGACATCGAGGTCAACACCCGAAACGAAAAGATATCCGCCAGGCTCGACGAGGCTCGCCAGATTGCGAAGACATCTTTCCGCGTCAGGGGGAGCCATGTGACACAGAAACCGATTCGCCACCACGATCTGACAGCGTCCCACACGATCGACTAACCCCGGATCCCCGGCATCGGCAATCTGAAAGTCGATACCTTCCCTGATCGACGGCTTAACAGTTACCCGGCCATCCCGCACATCGAACATTGCCTGCATCTCTTGTTCCGAGAGACGCTCGAAGATTTCCGAATCCATCAGATCGTTCGCCTTCAGGGAGTAGACGCCGCGCCTGGCAATCTCCAGAATCTCGGGCGAAATATCTGCTGCGTATACGGCGACCTTCAGGTCCGGATGCTCTTTGCGAATGGTCCAGACGATCGAATAAACCTCGGCCCCGTTGCTGCAGCCCAGCACCGCGACCTTCAGCTTGCCCGCCTTCGCCTTCTCGGCCCCGAGCTTGCTCAGCAGCGCCAGCTCCGGACGGTTCCGCAGGAAGAACGTTCCGTGATACTGGTTGCGGTCCGAGAATCGGCATACCAGCGAATGCAGCAACGTTCCATACGCGTGATACGGCGCAGTCGACGCCGCCGATTTAGGCAGACGCTTCCACACCCGCTCATTCACCGACAGGAATGGCCTGCCGACATATTTTTCGAGGGTCCCTGTTTCCGACTTCGTGGTCAAATCCCGATCCTTTCTTCCGCCTGGCGATGCATGATCAAACCCGCACACTTACGTGACCGCTGTCTCCCGGGGCCGCCGCAGCCCGCGAAGAATATCCAGATAGAGCGTCCTCTGCCCCGCCGCAAACAGAAGCAGCCCCGCAAATGCGGCGAACAAAGCCGTGGTTTCGAGCGTGAGCCGCCCCAGCGGAGAAAACAATGGTCCGCATGCCGATCGCACAACCAGAGCAATAACCGCGGCAACCAGGCATGAGATCAGCGGCCGGCTCGCTGCCCGCACAATATCCCCGAACGAAATCACTGTGCCATGCACCGACCATGCAATCACCGGAACCACCCAAAGCAACATCACGCCGGAGTAAGCCGATGCTACCGCGCGGGGGCCGTATGGAACGGCGATCAGATAACTGGCAATCATCGCCGGGGCAATGACCATGCTCATCTTCAGGCCGCGTCCCACCATTCCCAGCGAGGAAAGCAGCCAGCCCAGCGGATTAGCAATGGCAAATACCAGGATGGTCGGAGAAAGCAGGCGGAAAATCGGAACCGCGCCACCCCACTTCGGACCCAGGAAAACGCGGATGATATCGTCCGCGAAGAGCGCGCACGCTATGGTGATTGGCACCGTCATAGCCACCACCACCGAGTAGCCCTTGAGGAAGTAGCTCCTCAGCCGGGTTGGATCGTGCTGCAGCCTCGAAAGCGCCGAAAACGCCACTTCACCGGCTGCGAAGTTCAAATTGTCCGTGGGAATGTTAATGAGCTGATAGGCCCGTCCGTACATTCCGAGTACGTCCACTCCCCAGAATCTTCCCAGCAAAACCTTTTCGAAGTTCGTGGCTATATAAACCACAAGGCCATTCAGCGTAACCGTTCCGCCAAAATGCATCATCGACCGGATGCCGGCCCGCCTTTGCGGAAGCCCCGGAACCCACCATGTCGTCAGCCAGAACCCGATCGTGCTCACGAACGGGGTCGCCACCGTCATCACCACAAGCGCCCAGTAGCCATAGCCGGCCTTTGCGCCCCATATCGCGATTGCGGTTCCGATGGCCAGCGCCACCGTGTTGATGACCGCGAGCGCCGTGAACCGCATTTCCCGCTGCAGCATAGCCGAATGCTGCACGCCCGCCGCGTTGAAAAAGAATGCAAGCGCGAGGACGGCCGTAACCGCGACCAGTCTCGGTTCATGATAAAAATGAGCGATTGCCGGCGCGCATACTATCGCCAGCAGCCCGAGAGCGACTCCCACAAACAGGTTGATCCAGAATAATGTCGAGAGCTGCTCCTCTGTAACGTTAGCTCGCTGCACCGCTGCCGCCGAAAGTCCGAAGTCGCGGAACAGAGTCAGGGCTCCCGTAAAAGCCATCACCATCCCTACTAACCCGAAGTCCGCCGGACTCAGCAGCCGCGCCAGGATCATGAGCGACCCGATGCGCAGGAAGAAGTTCGTTCCCTGCGCGAAGAGCCTGGCTACGCCGCCCCGGATTGTCTTTTCCTTCAGGTGTTCCATCGCTCCCCACGGTGCCGGCGCTCTATCGGCCGCCTCGTTGTCGTCTTCCCCCGCAACCTACAGCACCAGCTTGCGGCAGTAAAAGGCCTCGGCGTAACCGCTGGGAGCGGCGCACTCCATGCCCCGCAACCGCATCAGGGAAAAAAACGTATCCGGCTGAAACCAGCGCTTCTTCTGTTGCGACTGGAAGGCGTCCATCAGACAATCCACCTTCTTTTGGCAGAGCTCTTTTTCAAGAGGCACAAAGACACTCGGCCGGCCCATATCCCCATCGTATTTCGGAATTTCATACTCCAGAATGAAATGCTCCCGGAACGTATTCCAGGTCAGCTGGCAGATCAGCCGGTGATCCTGGTGAGCATCGTTGCCATTGTGCGTGAACACCAGATCGGGAGAAAGCTGCTTCAGCTCGTTTTCAAATACAGCTTTCACCTCGCTGCCCACGAAGGGCATGAAACCATCCTTAAACGTCTTTAGCAGCGGGCCCCTCAGCCGCGCTCCGGCAAACAAATCCGCCGCTCGGCGAGCCTCGCTCTCCCGTTCGCCGATCGCGTTGAAGACGATCCAGTGAAATTCGCAGTCCGGGTATTGCTCGGCGAGGCGCAGAATCGTTCCCCCGCACCCGATCTCGATATCGTCGGAGTGCGCGCCCATGCACAGCACCTTCAGACCCGCGCCGGCTTTCGTCTGGAACCGCAGAGGCATCATACGGTGGCAGACACGAGCAGCGAGCTGTCAGAGGATGCAAGCAGGTGATTCCAGACTTTCCACGGCGCCGGACCCTGATTCAGCTCCTCGAGGTGCTGCTTGTCCTTGAAGGTATCCATGCACTGCCAGAATCCGTTGTACTTGTGCGCCAGCAGCGCCCGCTTCTCGATCAGCCGCTGGAACGGCTCGCGCACCAGCTCCTCGCCCGGCCGGATATAGTTGAAGATCTCTCCGCGCATCGCGAAGAAGCCGCCATTGATCCAGATATCGCTGCGGGTCAGAGGGCAGATCTCCTTCACCGCTCCCTCCGGCTCGGAGTAAACAATGTCGAAGCTCGACGTCGGCTGCACCAGCAGCAGCGACGCCACCGCGTTGCTCTGGCGGAACCGGTCGAGCATAGCCGGCAGCGGAACATCGCTCAACCCGTCTCCGTAGTTCGCGAGGAACATCTCTTCGCCCTGCACGTAAGGCTCGACCGCCTTCAGCCGCTGCCCGATGTTCGAAGTGGCGCCGGTCTCCACAAACGTAATCGTCCAGTCATCGATATCCCGGTTGATGTACTGGATATTCTGGCCGCCGCGCGACCATACAAAGTCGTTGGAAACGGCTTCGTCGTAATGCAGGAAGTAATCCTTAATGACGTTTCCCTTGTAGCCCAGGCACAGAACGAAGTCCTTATGCCCGAAATGCGCATAGTACTTCATGATGTGCCATAAAATCGGCCGCGTGCCGATCGTTACCATCGGCTTCGGAACATCGTCAGCATATCCGCGGAGCCGCATCCCCGCTCCGCCGCAAAATAAGACTACCTTCATAGCCGGGCTAGCTCCTCTCCGCCGGGAGAATAACTGCCTTGGGGATAGGCACGATAAACTTACCGCCCCACTCGCCAATGTACTGCAGCTGCTTCATGATTTCGTTTTGCAGATTCCATGGCAGGATCACCACGTAGTCAGGCTTCATCTCGCGAATACGGTCCGGGTGATAAATCGGAATGTGCGTGCCCGGCAGGAACCGTCCCTGCTTATAAGGGCTGCGGTCGACTGTATATTCGATGAAGTCCTTCCCGATGCCGCAGTAATTCAGCAGAGTTGCGCTCTTTCCCGGCGCCCCGTAGGCCGCCACCTTCTTGCCTTCGCGGGCTGCGGCAAGCAGCACCTCGAGCAGCGCCAGCTTGGTTTCCTTCACGCGCTGGGCAAACGTTTCGTAGCCCTTCAGATCGAAAAGACCGGCTGCCTTCTCGTCGGCGAGCACTTTCGCCACATTGGGCTCGACCGGATGCGTCTTCGCTTCTTTCCGGCACATAAACACGCGCAGCGACCCGCCGTGCGATGCGAGCTCCTCGACGTCGAACACCCTCAGGCCATGCGCCTCCATGATCTTTACGGTTGTGAACATGGAGAAATACGAAAAGTGCTCATGGTAGATCGTGTCGAATTCGTTGTGCTCGATCAGCTTCAGCAGATGAGGAAATTCCAGAGTCAGGACACCCTCGGGCTTCAGCAGAACCTTCAGCCCTTCGACAAAGTCGTTCAGGTCGGGCACCTGCGCGAGGACGTTGTTGCCCAGCACCAGATCGGCGCTGCGCCCCTGCTCCACCAGTTCCCCGGCCAGCGCCGTACCGAAGAAGCGCACCAGAGAAGGAACACCCTTTTCGACGGCCACCTTGGCGACGTTGCCTGCCGGCTCGATTCCCAGCACCGGAATATTCCGCTGCACGAAATATTGCAGCAGGTAGCCATCGTTGCTCGCCACTT
>Ga0181531_10000885_pt1 | contig 19519 bp, 15 predicted proteins | sample PEATcosm2014_Bin_38_FD_119743 | JGI IMG/M metagenome (GOLD analysis project Ga0181531, IMG submission 119743) | Peatland microbial communities from MTU Mesocosm Facility, Houghton, MI, USA - PEATcosm2014_Bin11_10_metaG | ecosystem: Environmental > Terrestrial > Soil > Wetlands > Peat | place... | reverse complement strand
TGGCGGCGGCGGCCACGGCGGTGGCGGTGGCGGACACCGGTAAGCACTAAGGTCAACGAAAAGGCCCGTTTGCTTCGGCAAGCGGGCCTTTTGCGTTTTGGGGGAGGCATGGAACCCGATTGACCGGGTTCTCCCTCATCGAGGTATTTCAAATTCCGCTGGGTTGAACCATCAGGTTTCCAGAGCCAAGGCGACCTATCTCATGATTTCCATCAACGGCGTTTCAATGCCGCGGCGCACCAGGTCCTTTCGCTCACTGAACGGATCCCAGTCCAAGACGGTCCTGGCCGCGGTGCAATCGAAAAAGGCGCGCTGTGTGCGGCTTTCCCAATCCCGATAAGAAGGCAAACGGCAGCCGGGATGGCGGAGAGCGACTTTGGCCGCCCACTTTACCATGTCCAAGAGATAAAACCTGAGGATCGGCGTGGCATGGCGTTGAATGCGCGTTTTGCACGCGCGGTCCAGCTCGTCGAGGTAGTCCTGCGCGCTCAGGCAGGGGGCGGCCACAAGGTTGAACGATTTGCCCTCAATGCCGGGCTTCTTCATGGCGGCGATGAGGCCCTGCGCCACATCTTCGACCAAGACGAGGGGTAGCTTGTTGTTGCCGTCGCCCCACATCTGGCAGATCGCGTCATTCCACCACTTGCCGATTCCCGGATGGAACGGGTTTCCACCGCGGCCGATCACGATGCCTGGCCTGAGGATCACAATCGGCAGCCCCCGCTCCCGGTGCATGCGCATGAGGAGCTCTTCCGACGCCGCCTTGGCGCGGGCGTGGAGGTTCCGCTGCGCGATTTTGGGATCGAGCGGGGTGTCTTCATTGATGGTTCCGGCCTTGCTTCCGGCATAGTAGGAGTCGGTGGTCCCGATGTAGATGAGGCGCTTGACTCCCGCTTCAAGAGCGCACTCGGCCACCTGTCGAGTCGCGCCGATCTCGAACTCCTGGTACTCCGCCCAACGCTTGACGTTGGCGCGCGCGAGGTGAAAGACAAAATCGATGCCCGCCATGGCCCGCAGAAGGTCTTGCCGATTCATCAAGTCCCCGGTCCAGCAATCCACCTGGAAATCTTTGAGTTGCTGGGGAATTCCGGCAGGGCGGCGAACCAAAACCCTTACGGCGCGACCGGCCTCGATCAACTCGCTCACCAATTCCCCGCCGATGAAGCCTGTGCCGCCGAGGACAAGAATCGCGGGGGCTGGAACGGACCGTATCCTCGAGGGGACCGCCACATGAACCGGCGTGGGGACTGGCTTCTCGATGGGAAACCTGGCCAGGAGTTCCATCCGCTCGCACACGCGGATTACATTGGCTCCCGTCAGCCCGTCCACGCGCTCGTCCAAGGGCAAGCCCCGAGGATCGTAAAAGGCGTCCATGGCCCTGGCGATGCTTGCGCTGTAAGGATTTCCGCGCTTGTAAAGATGCCCCTTGGATAAGACATAATTCAAAAGCGTGCGGCGCGCTTGCCGCCTCAGGCCTTTCGTTTCTCTGGAAACCATGATGTAGGTTTCGAACTCCGGATCGGCGGGATGGTGCTCATGAAGGGTGTAGGTGCTGCGTTCGAAATCGACAGTGGCGGCGGCCAGTGAACCCCGCACATGAATTGTGTGTTCGGCAAAGCCGGGGACAAAGGAGAAGCGGAGTTCGACGGCGGTCCGGCCTTTGCAAGCGTTGACGTGCCAGTGGCGATAGAAGATGCGGCCTGTCGGCAGATCGACGGGGTTCGAAGGTTGCACCTGCAATTCATCTGGCTCGCCCACCAGGTCCAGCATGTGCGCCACGGAATGCGATCCGATCTCGCTGAGAATATTGCGCGGATCGCGTAGCATCCAGGTATCGAAGGGACCGTGCGCGATCTGGGACAACGGCCGATTCCAGGTAATCGTCACATCGTCGATACGCCCCAACACACCGCTGCGCATATCTCGCCAGAGTTGCTCGTAGGGCTCGGCAAAGAGGAAATTGTGTCCCACGCCAAGGCGCAAGGTCCGCTCCGCGGCTATTCGCACGAGCGTGTCGCAATCGGCGGCGCGAGCGCACATTGGCTTTTCCAGGAAGACGCCGACGCCGGCCTCGAGAACGGCGCGCGCCGCCTCAAAATGAAGGTCGGAAGGCAGCAGGATGTGCACGGCGTCGAGCTTCTCTTCGGCCAGCATTGCTTGCAGCGACCCGTACGCCCGCGGCACGCCAAATCTGGCCGCCAGCGCCTGCGCCTTGGTCAGGGTAAGGTCGCAGACGGCTACCAGTTCCACGTTGGCGACCGATGCAATGGCCTTGACGTGCCACTCGGCCATGTCACCGGCGCCGGCGAATGCCACCCGGCGCATTGAGCCTGCGACGCCCGAGTTGGAAGAACGAGGACTCCACGATTTTCCAGCCACCAAAGACGACGTCAGCCGCTTCAGGCTTGCTGAACTTCGTTTGTAATCGATCAACGTCAGAGCGGAACCGCGAAGTTGCCGCCAATGGTACTCGAGCATGCCGAGGGACGCGGGGAAATTCCGCAGCACGGTGAAAGAGGCGTAAATCATTGCGTCGCCGGACTGCCAGCCGCGCTTTCGGCCGACACAGCAGATCCAGGCAAATTGGAGTGCGTAAGCGCAAATCCCAACCAGCAGCGAGAGGCCGTGCGTGAAGGGCGCACAGGCGAGCGCGACGGCCGGCAGCAGCAGGCCCCACAGCCAGATCTTTCGGCAATGGCTGACAAAATACCGATCCTTGCTGTCGCCGTGCAACGCGGCGATCTGCGCATACGCGTAACCTGCGCGCAAGACCCTGCGACCCCATTGGCCAAAGCTCGTCATGACCGCATCGTGACGCGCCATCTGGGCATCGAGCCTGAGGATCTTTGAGCCTAGCTCCCGCACGCGAAGGCAGAACTCATCGTCTTCGGCGGCGAGCAAATCAGGCCGAAATCCGTTGACTGCGCGAAAGACCTCTGCCCGAACCATGAAGCTGCCGCCTGCGGTGCGAATGACTCCGGGCGCCTGCTGACTTTCCAGATCGCGCAGCTTGTTGTAGACGGACGCTTCGGGATGAATTTCGCGGATTTGGCCGCAGACAATGGCCGCATCGGGTCGATTGGTCAGCGCGTCGACGCCTTGCTCGAGCCAGCCATCGAACACTTCACAGTTGCCATCGAGAAACTGAACAAATGGGACATCCGGATCGTGCTCCGTGGCGCAGGCGAAACCCTCATTCCGGGCTCGCGTCGCACTGAATGGCCTTGCGGGATCGAGTTCAAAGACGCGGCAGCCTACCGATCGGGCATATTCGGCGCTTCCATCGTGGGAGCCGGAATCGACGTAGACGACCGTGCCGGCGGCTTCCATCACCGAGCGCAAGCAGCCTTTCAGGCGATCGCCTTCGTTGCGGCCAATGACGACGATCGCGACGTTGCGGGCGGGGACGAAGGCCATGGAGCCCATTCTAAAACGGCCATGAGACAACAGACACGCCGCGAAGATTGTGAAGCAACTATGTGACAGCGAATTCCAACTACGCCGCGGCCATATCCTGCCCCTTGGCCTCGCGGCCCATCAGGGTCAACGCGGCAAGCGATAGAGCAACCACCACCACCGTGAGGGCGAGCACGGCGGGGTAATTCGCCCAGCGCTCTGCGGCCAAGGCTTGCGCCTTGCCGTTCCACGATGTGACGAGGCCGCCCAATTGGTAGGCGAGGCCGGGTGCGGTGGCGCGCACGGGTGCGGGCGAAAGCTCGTTAAGATAAGCCGGCACCACCCCCCACGCTCCCTGCACCATGAACTGCATGAGCACCGCGCCGATGCCCAGCATCACGGCCGAGTGGCCGTACGCGTAGAGCGGAACGACCGGAATGGACAAGAGCGCCGCAGTCACGATTGCCCGCTTGCGTCCCCACCTTTCAGAGAGCGCACCAAAGACGAAGCCGCCGGCGATGGAGCCGAAGCCGTAGAGAACGCCGATCAGGCCGATTGTCCCCGGGGAAAGCTTGGCCTGAACGGAAAGGAAGGTCGGATACACGTCCTGGGTCCCGTGGGAGAAACTCATGAAGGCGGTCATCAGCAAGACCAGGAAAAGAAAGGTGGGCAGGAAGGCCACGAGGCGAGCGAGATCCACAGTCCTGGCAGTCCGGGCATCGCCGGCAGTGCGCGCCGAACGCTTCCTTGCGCCTGCCAGCCATACCGGCGACTCCTCGACCTGCGCCTGCACATAGAAGACGAGCAACGCGGGCGCTGCGCCGAGGATGAACAGGCCCCGCCAGCCAATCCAATGGAAAAAGAGGGCGAAGGCGGCGGAGGCGAGGATCGATCCCATTGCGTAGCCCTCCTGCAGGATGCCGGAAAAGACACCGCGGCCCTCCCTGGGCAGGCTCTCGAAGGTGAGCGCCGCGCCCACGCCCCATTCTCCGCCCATGGCGATGCCGAAGAGCGCCCGCAGCAAGAGAAGGGCGGTGAGCGAAGGGGCAAAAGCGCAAGCCAGCTCGATGGCCGAGAAGCTGAGAATGTTCAGCGTCAGGACCGGACGGCGGCCATAGCGATCGGCCAACATGCCGAAGAGCAAAGCGCCCACCGGCCGGAAGGCCTGGGTCATGAAGACCGCACCCAGGACCGCCGATGGCTGGGTGTGGAAGTCCGCGGCAATCGCCTTGACGCAAAAGATCAGCAGGAAGAAGTCGAGCGAATCCATCGTCCAGCCAAGGAAGGCGGCCACGAAGGTATGGCGCTGGGACCGGGTCAGTTGGCGGAAATGGCCCATGACGAACATAGGCGGGAGGATAACAGACGGGAATTGGGTCCAGGGCTCTCGGCTTGTGTGCCGGGCCGATACTGGGCTTGTTGGCTAAGAAAAAACGCGGCACGGGCTGACGTCTCAGGCCCAGCGGACCGGAAGTAGCGCAAGAGCGGAGAATATTTGTTGCAACGAATACATTTCCCGCTGCATCCTAGTTGCATCAGAAGATTCAGCGCGGAGCGAAGCTGGTTTTTCCCGCTCTACCGCGCATCCGCTGAGAGCACACCTCTCTTTCCCTTACCCCAAAGCGGCCCAACGGCCCGGCACTGAAAGGATTCTTGACGATGAAACGATTGGTATTGGTAACCGGCATTCTGGCGCTGGCGGCTCCCCTGGCCATGGCGCAGTACTCCACCTGGGCCTCCGACCCAGCCCACAGCGAAGTCGACTTCAGCATCAAACACGGCGGCGTCTCGAACGTGCATGGACGGTTTGGGAAGGTGATGGCCACTCTTGTGTACAACGAGGCGGATGTGACCAAATCCACAGTTACAGCCACCATCGACACCACCACTGTGGATACCGGCGAGACGCCCCGCGACTCTCATCTGAAGACCGACGCATTCTTCGACGTGGCCAAGTTCCCCACAGCGACCTTTACCAGCACCAGCGTGGTGAAGAACGGCAGCAACCTGACGGTTTCCGGGAACCTTACCCTGCACGGGGTCACCAAGCCGGTGGTGCTGGATGTGCAAGGACCCAGCACGCCGGTGGAAGGCATGATGGATCACAAGCCACACTCCGGCTTTTCGGCCAGTACGACCATCAGCCGGACAGCCTTCGGCATTGGAACTGCCTTCCCGTCTGCTCTGGTGGGCGACGACGCCAAGCTGACCATCGAAGTGGAAATCATCAAGCAGTAAAGCGGGGTTAGCGGGGTTGGCAAGCCAGTTGGCGGACGGCGCGGATCGGTCGAGGCCTCATGCCCCGGTGGGCGGGTGACGCCGATTCGCGCCGACCGTGCATCCGTTAAGCAGACTTTTTCAACAAGCCCCGAAACTGTTTAGGGAGACCGCAGATGGCAAGTCTGAAAAGCGAAATCGCGCAGGGGCTCCCATTTTCCAGCGTGGAGGAGGAGGCACTGCTGAACCTGCTGCGCACAGCCGATTGCCTGCAGCGCGCTTTTCACCTAAAAACCCGCAACTGGGCCATGACCTCGACGCAGTACAACGTGCTGCGGATTCTTCGCGGCGCGCGGCCCCAGGGGCTCACCTGTTCGGCGATCGGGAGCCGGATGATCGCTGCCGAGCCCGATATCACCCGCCTTCTGGCCCGACTGAAGAAGAACGGGCTCATCCGGCAGCAGCGCGACCGGCACGACCGGCGGGTGGTGTGGACGCAGATTTCGGCGGCGGGGTTGGAACTGCTACGGGAGATGGACCCGGTAATTGAAGGGCTCCCCGGCGAACTGCTGGGGCACCTGCACGAGGAAGAGTTGGCCGAACTGATCCGTCTTCTTGAGGATGCGCGCAAGCACTGCGAGGATAAGCAAACGCCCGTCAGCTGCGATGGACAAGACGGCGCTGCTACTTGCCCACCACCTTTTGAGCCACCTGTTCCTCATCCCCCTCTGCCTGAATGATCTTGTTGTGCAGGCAATACAGAGCGAGCTCAAGGCGGTCGGAGACTCCCAGCTTGTCATAGATTTTTCGCAGATAGTTCTTGATCACCTGCTCCGTGGTTCCCAACTGAAAGGCGATTTCCTTGTTGCGCTTGCCCTGGGTGATACAGGTGATGATGGACATCTCCTTGGGCGAGAGCCGGGGTTGGTTGCGCGGATTGACCAGGGCAGCGGCCTGGGAGCGATAGGCTTCAATCACCCAGTTTACCGATTGATTGTCGATCCAGGTTTCGCCGGCGGCGATTCTGCGCACGCACCGGACCAGCAGGTCGGGCGAAATGGAGCGGGAGATGATGCCACGAACACCCCGGCGGTAAAGCTCGACGGTGTGGTTTTCGTCGGCCGAGATGGCCTGCACAATCAGCTTCACATCGGGGGCAACCTGCAGCAGGTCGGGGATTGCGTTGGCCGTACCGGCCAGCAGGCTCCCCTCGAGGAGAACAATGTCGGTGGGAAACCGGGCCACGGCGGCTCGCAGATTCTCAAGGGAATCTGCCTGGGCCACGACGCGGAGGTCGTCTTCAAGCGCGAAAACCTTGCGAATGCCTACGCGGTAAATGGCCTGTGAGTCCGCAAGGATAATGCGAACAGTTCCGGGCTTGACCGGTAAGTCGAGGCTTTCGCCATCAGAGGAATCGTCCAAGAAATCCATAAGCGGCCGTTCGAAGGCCAACTCAGTCTGTCACTGCTCCGCGAATTGATAGTCGTCAATCGTAGCGCCTGCCAGATATTGAGTTTGGCTCATGGAGCAGCGTACCACACGCCCGAGACAATGAACCAGCACATCGCGAGGGGTGCCGAGCACCGCACCGGGCATGCGCAGGGAGAAACGGATCTCGAGCGCCACACGCAGGGGGCGATCCAGCTCAAAGAGCACACCGCTTGCGGAGACGTTTCGGGTGAGGGCGGCAAACTCCTCTTTTCCGCCCGAGAGCACCACCGGCAGCACAAGCGGAAAACGAACCGCGCAACGCACCTCCTGCCGAGAAGTGATCGGCTCAGGGAGGACAGACAAAGGCGATACCGCTGGTTTGAAAGTATTCATCGGCTGCATCTCGCGGACAAGACGGCTACTGCCGCCACTCTAACCGACTTTGGCAAATCTACCCACGGCACCAAAGTTTTCAGAAAAGTAACTCAATTGATCAAGCTTGACTCTGTTGCCGCCAAGCCAGCGTTAAACGCCTTCTTGCGGTTTGTTTTATATCCAACTTAGTAAACAGTTTAATTGCACATCAGTCAACTTGGCCGCACTCCTGAATGGGAAGGACGAAGTGTCGATTATGCAGTTACCGGCGCCGGGCCGCTGGGGAAAAAAGCCGCGGAGGCGCCTACCCATTCCTGGTTTCTGTTGTGGTCTACCCCCATCATCATGCCTCGTCCCAGGCGAACCAGGGACAGAACCGGGGAGAGGCTTTCGCCATCCGGCCAGAGGTAGAGGATGCGGATCTCCGGCTGAGTCATCCCGTGGGGCGTCTCGATGGTGGGAACGAAGCTCATGCGCTGCTGGAGGAGGAAGTCCGCCTGCCGGGCAGCCGGAATCCGCTCCAGTTCCGCCTGCGAGGGGCCGAACACAATTCCCTTGCCTGCAAAAGAGAAGAGCGGTTTGAGCAACAGATCGCTGTAAAGCGTATCGGACCCCGTGCCGGAGGGAAGAGGGACCCCCGCACCTGCGAGCTCCGCACGGCCAGCGCCTTCAAGGAAGTCGCCAAGGAACACGGCTGGGGGCACCACGGGGTGTCTGGCGGGCAGCCGCGAAAGCCAGGGAAGGGAGAACTTGCTGATGAGGAAGTACCAGTTGGGATGTCCGGCCCACTCGACGTCCCAGGCGCGGGTCAGGTCGAACGGCAGCCGGATCTCCCGGGCGATGAGTTCATCGGCGATGGCCCGGTTGTAAATGCGGTGGATGGGGACGAGCCGCCCGGCGCGGTTGCGATAGTAGAGCTTGTTTCCGGAGGGCCCGAGACTGGCGATATCCACCACCGCGATGCCCAGCCGGCGCGCGGTCACTTCGAAATCGGGCAAGGTTTTCTGGTTGAACGGGTCCACTTCGGTGAGCACGACGTTTTCCGGGTCGTGGCCGCCCAGAACCGTGCGCGCCAGCATCTGCCAGTAAGTGGTCTCGGTCAATCCTCCGAGAAAACAGCCTAGCGCCCTGGACAGCCCGAATATTTGGCGATAGGCATCGCACAGGACAGGCTGGTACCCGTAGACTGAGGGAAAAGCCTGAATCTCCACAAGTTTTGGTTGCAGTTCGCCTGCCGGCCCGCGGACCAGGGCGAAGTCGGCGGTGAGGAAGTTGGGATGGGCCGTCTCGCCTGCCACAAGGTAGCCCGCGGGAATGGCTTGCCGGGCGGCAGCCAGGCAGGCGGGATTCCTCAACAAACTGTGGGTCAGTTCAGCGCCGGCAGCAGCCATTTGTTCGAGGAGGGACAAGGGCACAAAGATGGGGGTCTCGGCGATACGATATTCAACCTTGACGCCGCAACGCTCTTCCAGCAGGGCCAAAAGCGATGCATAAGCTTCCGGGGTAAATCCCCGGTTGAAACGGGTGCGCAACTCGGGAATCAACCCTTCGTCCTCCTGAACCCAGGCAAGGCACGCGTGCTGCCGGGGCCATACAAGTTGGGGAACCGCATCGAACGAGGGCATGGCCCGGAGCGGGCGCGGCCAATTCCAGCACCGGTGTCTCATGATATCCCGACCGGCGAGACATCCTAAGCCCTTTGGCGGAGCGGCTGCCAGAAACAATTTGAAACCCAGAATCGTCGACTGAGAAGCGCCAAATCCGGAAGCCACCAGAAGAAGGTACCTATAAATATTTCGCAAAGTGTTACTTTTGTGGTAGCCTATCTGGCCTAATTAGGTTACTCTTGCGGTGCAAAGTTTTTTTCTAGCAAGGAGCGTACTCCCATGAAATCCAGTTCGTTGAAGCTTCGCAGTTTCGTTTTCTCCGCTATTCTAGCCGTTTCCGGCAGCTATGCCATTGCCAGCGCAATTGTTGTGAATCCCTTCCCGACAGTCCCGATTGGTAGCAAGGCCAGCGCAATTGTCGTGAATCCCTTCCCGACAGTTCCGGCCGGTGGCAAGGCCAGCGCAATTGTTGTGAATCCCTTCCCGACAGTCCCGACAGGTAGCAAGGCCAGCGCAATTGTTGTGAATCCCTTTCCGACAGTCCCGACTGGTAGCAAGGCCAGCGCAATTGTTGTGAATCCCTTCCCGACAGTTCCGGCCGGTGGCAAGGCCAGCGCAATTGTTGTGAATCCCTTTCCGACAGTCCCGGCTGGTGGCAAGGCCAGCGCAATTGTCGTGAATCCCTTTCCGACAGTCCCGGCTGGTGGCAAGGCCAGCGCAATTGTCGTGAATCCCTTTCCGACAGTGCCGACTGGTAGCAAGGCCGTCGCAATTGTTGTGAATCCCTTCCCGACAGTTCCGGCCGGTGGCAAGGCCGTCGCAATTGTCGTGAATCCCTTTCCGACAGTCCCGACTGGTAGCAAGGCCGCGTAAGGGTAAGTTGCCTTTTGATTGGCGGCCGTCAGTAATGGACTGACTGTTACACTCGACTCATCGCGTCGATCGGTTGAGACGCGATGCCGACCATGAGTCTAGACAGCGCATTTTGGCTCGCAGGTGTGGTGATCGAGACAGCAGTTTTAGGGCTGCTGCTGTACAGACGCGTTTGGCGGGCATTTCCGGTTTTCTGTCTGTACTGCGCGTGGGATTTGTTCAGCAGTGCCGGGGCGTATCCAATTCTTCGCTTTTTCCCGGCGAGCTATGTGAAGGCCTATTTAGCCGAGACAGTTGTAGACTCCGCCCTGGAGTTTGGTGTTCTGGTCGAGTTGACCTGGTCCGTGCTCCGCCCGTTGCGGGCGTCGCTGCCGCGTGGCGCGCTGGTTGCGGTCGTGGGAGGGGTGGTGGGACTCGGCGCGCTCATCTGGCCGTTCGCAGTCATTCCTGGATTCGGCAGCCTGCCTCCCGAGTGGCATCTCCTGATGCGGCTGCAGCAGACTACCTCAATTCTCAGAATTCTTTTGTTTCTGGCACTGGCGGGAGGCAGCCAGTTGCTCTCAATCGGGTGGCGAGATCGCGAGCTGCAGGTGGCCACCGGGCTAGGCTTCTACTCCTTTGTGAGCCTTGCCGTGGCGATGCTGCATGCGCACCACGCGACCGGGCTAATGTATAACCACCTGCAGCAGGCCGTGGTCGCCAGCGGCCTTTGCTGCTTGCTTTATTGGGCGTTCAGCTTTGCCCAAAAAGAGGCGGAACGACGGGAATTCACGCCGCAAATGCAGAGCCTGCTGTTGGCAGTGGCCGGAAGCGCGCGGGCCAGCCGTATTTCGTTGGTGGGCTCCTCCTCCGGCAAAGAGCGGAAGCCGGGAAAGCGGTAACGCCGTGAACTCGCTGGCGATCCACGCCGGGGACACCGATGGAAACAAGGCGACGCATTACCATTGGCTGGATAGAATTCGACAGAGGTTACTTAGGTGTAGTGTCCTTTTGGGTACCTTTTTTACTTCAAAAGGGGCCAAACAGCGAATTTTTTCTCCACAAAAGCCAAGTTTTCTGTTACTAGTAAGAGGTACCGAAAACATCAGCCGGGGTGTGCTGAACGATTTCGTGGTTACCAAATCCCGGTTTGAGGAACACCAATGATTCTTGTCTTGCTACAAATTCTGGCGGTTGCGGGGGTTGCGTTCTACCTTACCCGCTGGCGCAGCGCAGTGCGGCGCCGCAACACGCAAACGTGGGACTCTCTGCTGTCGCGTCTTCGACCCGAATGGAGCGCCCACGAGCTGAGTGAGCATTTCCTTTGGAAAGAAGGACTTAGCGCAACTCCTGAGGAAGCCTGGCGATGTATGGAGGGACCCAAAGGACTGTGGGTGATATACCAGAACGCGAAGGTGATGCTTGAGATGGCCGACTATGCGGCCAAGAACTCAGACAACGTGGATCGCGTGCTTCTGGAGACCCTTCGCAGCGACGCGGTACAAATCCGGGTTTGTGTTTTGATGGCGCTGGCCCAGTACGGGTTCACCAAGGCGAGCGAAGGCGTTCGCGTGAATGCTTTCCGGGCCGCTTCGATGTACACGGGTATGGCCGCACGGATGACGCAGTTGCTGCAGGAGAATGCAGCCATCATCGTCCCTGATTTTGTGGCCGCTATGTAGTACCGGCTTCCTCCTCCATAACGAAAGCCCCGGCGATTGCCGGGGCTTTCGATTGTGCGCACAAGTGCATCTGCATTACACGGGGTTGGCGGCGAGAAACGCATCGATGCGGGCGAACTCATCTTCGCTGAGCCGAAAACTGAGCGCCGACGCCAGCCCTTCGACCTGCCGCGGACTGCGTCCGCCCACGATGGCGGCGGTGATGGCAGGATGATGGAGCGTCCAGGCAACCGCCACCACGCCAGGAGTGACTTCATGGCCCCGGCCAATCTCGCGGAGCAGGTCCACCAGACGCAGATTGCGGCTGAGGCGTGGCTCGTTGAACTCGACGGAGCGCCGTCGCCAGTCGTCAGCCGGAAAAGCGGCGATGCGCTCGGCGGTCATGGCACCGGTCAGCAGGCCAGAAACCATGGGCGAGTAATTGATTACGCCGATGCCGCTTTTCTGCACAAAAGGAAGAACCTCATCTTCTACAGCACGGCGCAGCATGGAATAGGGCGGCTGCAGGCTGGTGATGGGCGCAACTTTCTGAGCGCGCTTCATCTGGTCGATGGAAAAGTTGGAGACGCCGATCCAGCGGATCTTGCCTTGGTCGCGGAAGCGGTCGAGCGCCTGCCAGCCGTCTTCGATCTCCTCCTCCGGATTGGGCCAATGAATCTGGTAAAGGTCGATGGTTTCCACGCCCAGGCGGCGCAGCGACCCCTCCAACTCTTCGGCTAACGAGCCTGCCCGAAGCTAGCTGTAAATGGTGCGGTCAGAATGCCAGCGCATGGAACACTTGGTAAAGACATAAGGTTTGTGGGTTGAAGATTTTACGGCACGTCCAACGATTTCTTCCGAATGGCCCAGGCCATAGACGGCCGCAGTGTCGATCCAGTTGATGCCGAGGTCAAGGGCCTTATGAATGGCGGTTATGGATTCGTTGTCGTCCTGAGGTCCCCAGGCGAACTCCCAGTTGCCGCCACCGATGGCCCAGGCGCCAAAGCCGATGGGAGTCAGTTTAAGGTCTGAGTTACCGAGGGTGCGGAGAGCATTTGAAGCGGAGTGTGCCATAGCTACAAAATAGATGAGTCTTGGGCCGATTTGGCCTCAAAACCCGTTGATGGAAATGGGGCCTTGAAAGGAAGGCGAGCGCGTGGGTCAGCAGGTTGGTGAGAAAGCGATTATCGCCGGAAGTCCGGCTCGTGGTTTCCCAGGTCCCAAAGACGGGAGCGGGGCACGCGGCACCCGGCATCATCTTGACGAGAAGTCAGAAGCGGAACAGATAAGATACCTTGACGAAGAACTGGCGCCCGTCGTTCAGAAGGTTCGACGATCGGGGCGTCACGGTATTGTTTGGATCGCAGGTCCCGTTTGGCTCACGATTACAAAGCGTCCGGTCAAGATTCTGAATATCGTTGTTGTAACCGGCGTAGATTGCGGTGCCAGGATGGGGAAGCCAGGTGAACAGCGCCTGCGTGGCAACCTCCTTGGTCCGCAACAGCGAGGTTTTTTGAGGATTAGCCAGAGTCGAATCGTACTCAACAATGACGCGAGCGGAAATGGCCCGGGTGAACTGATAGTTGATCTTGGTGCGAAAGGTCTGGGTTTCATAGACGAGCGCGCCGTCCGCAACGGAGTGGTCGCGATCGAGCAGATAGGTGTTATCCACGGTGAGTTGGCGGAGAGGCTGCAAGGTGATGAGGACCTGGGCGTCTTGCTGGTTCATCAGAGAAGGCGCCCGGCCCGATGGCGGGTTGTAGTTCACATTGCCGCTACGGAAGGCGGTGATATTGAAGTTAAGCTGCGGGAACACGGCGCCGCGCGCCACACATCCGCCGTAATTCTCAGTGAAGTTCCTGTCCCGCGTAAGGGATGGGTAGGCCTGCGGTCCCAGCGTGTCGGAGTTCTGTCCGACGATCGGGGCGAGCACAATATTGCGCGGTAGCAGAAGGAAAGGGTCGAACGACGAATAGTGAAAGACCCGATCGCCCTGATGATTGAAGGCGATGCTTTGATTGGTTTCCAGGCCATAGCTTTGAATGGTCTTGTGCTTGGGATACCACTGATAAGTCGAGTGCGTCTGGTCGTTGCGAAAATTTGACGACTGAATGAAGCCCAACTGGCTTTGGAAACCGGTGCTGTAATCCACATAGTTCGAATTGAGATTGAAGGCGTGTCCGTTGCGCTGTAACTGGAAAGCACTCGCCGGCCCGGCGGCATATGTGGGTGGGGTTCCGCTGTCCACCGTGCCTTTGGTCGAGCTTTCCACCCATTGCCCCAGCGCCGTCCATCTGTCCGTCATCCGCGCGGTAAAATCGATGCCGCCAATGCGATTCCATCCCTGACCGAACTCTTCGTCGGTATAGATGGCGCCGATGCTCGATCCCTTCCCGAGATCCTGGGAGAAGCGCCCCACGGCAGCCAAGGCTCGCTTGTTGTAGAGCGGATCGCCGGGCGCTACTGTCTGCCCCGGCTCGCGGTCGTCGATGGCAAAAAGGCCGATATTTGAATGGTGAATTTTTCCCGTCACGCGGCCGCCATACTCGGGGTGCACAATGTTTCGCGTATAGACCAACTGAATCGGCGTGACAAAATAGTTCGCATTCTCGAGGAAGAAAGGCCGCAGCTCAGGAAAGTAGACCGGGTAGCGCTGGTTGACGGTGAACTGCGGCTGGTCGGACTCGACGTCGCTGAAGTCCGGATTGATGGTCGCATCGAACACAATTCTGTCCTTGAAGATTGCCTTGGCCTCGCCGCCCGCAGTGTCTTCAAAATTCCGTGTACTGAAGTAGGGATTCAGCGGGTCGAGCTTGTCGAGCGTGCGCTCGTTCTGGCCCAGCACATACGGATTCAACTGTGCATTGCGCGAGCCGGTGACTCCCTCGATGCCCCTCAGCGTTCCCTCCTGGCTGAGTACGCCGGAGACGTTGGCTGAAACGCGCGGCCAGTAGTCAGTCTCACTATTGCGGGGCAGGTTGCGGCTAAAGACCACGCCCCAGTCCGAGCCGACGGTGCGGAAGCGCAAACTGCGAAAAGGGATTGCCACCAGCGCCATCCACCCATCGCGCGTGATGCGCCCTTCCGAGTCCCAGACCTGGTCGTAACTGTAGTCCGGACCGTTGTTCTCGGCCCACGCCGCGTCGGCCTGCACTCCGGCCGGATTCACTGTGAAGAGAATGCCCTTGCGGCGATCTTGAAAGGTGTCCAACAGGATCGAGACGTTGTCGTCGTTGAGCACATTCTCGCGGCGGGCCAGGTGTGAGCGAATTTCGGCCGGGTGACTGTCATGGCAAATGAACACGACATACAAGGAGCTCTTGGTGTACCCCAGCCAGACCTCGGTCTTTTCGGTGGCCGGCTCCCCGTCGCGCGGCGTGTTCTGGATAAAACCGGCGATCTCGAGCAACTTATCTTTCAACTCCGGCCGCGGCGTCATGCCAGCAAAGTCGGAGAGGCGCAATCCCTCGGCAAGCAGCGGTACCCTGTTCTGGCTGGGCGGCAGCGCATTCGCCGCCGATGTCGACATCGCCGCAGGCTTGCTGCTCTGCGCCAGCGAGGTCTCGCAGGCGAGCATCACGAGACACACCGCCATTCCCAAAGCGCAAAGCTTCATGTACCTACCATAAGCAATAGAAATGGCGGGCTTGTGGGAATCCCAGGAGAAATGTGACGAAGGGTTCAGCGAGAGCGGGAAGGTAGAGGGTGGCTACTGATACAGGCGGGATTTTGGTGGGAGGTTCTGGGTTGTTGCATCCTTGCGCCAGTCTTCCTGCTCAAAGAGCTGGCGCAAGAGTAGGAAGACTGGCTTGGCCTATTTCGAATCCAGATCTGGTTTCATGGTGTCGAAATCCACGGGGACGGAGACGTGCTCGTGGCTGATGAGCCACTGGCCGTTGACCTTCGTGTACCCGTCGGTGACGCGGACGGTAATCTCGACTTTCTTGCCGGTCTTGTCGGTCATCGTGACATGTTCGATGTTGTGGCCGTAGGCAACGTCTCCTCCGACCGTAACGTCCAGATCGCTCATGGCCATGACCGCCGGGCCGGGGAACGCGGCAAAGAAGCCCTCCCAGTCTTTCTTGTAGGCCGGCCAGCCGGTGAATTGACGGGGCGGGACCGCATCGAAGACGATCAGGTTATCTCCGGGAGTGTACAAGGCCATGACGGCATTCACGTCCTTGGCATTGAAGGCCGTCGTGAACCGGCCCTCCAAGGCCTGAATGTCGGCCTGATCCTGCACCCTTGTATCCGCCCCGGGCTGGGAACCGCAGCCAACGCACGCCGCAACCAGCGCCAGGAACAGAAATCCTCTCGTTCTCATCATTTGAGTTTTCCTCCGGGGAATTTGAGTTGCGATGGGGGTCGCCGAGGGACGATTTGAAAGGGGAAGCCCGGTGATTGTCAAGAGGTCTTTTGGCGGGGTAACGGGGCAATTTCCGGTTAGTCGCAGGAGACAGCCCAGCGGATCTTGCCCGTTCCCGGATCGTGTTACTTGACCAGCGCATCGGCCGCGTTGGCCGCCAGAATCCACTCACCGGCGGCGCTGATGGTGTATTCGTCTTCGAACCACAACATGCCGAAGTCGTCGATGCACTCGGGGAAGTCCGGCTTGATGACGATATAACCCGGAATCATGCCGCCGGGAATGAATGTTCCATCCGCGCGGTTGTTTCCGTAAGCCTTCATCTTGGAAACCGTTCCGACCGAAGAGATGTACGACGTGCTCGACACCGGATGCGTACCCAGCAGGTAGTTGACCGCCCGCAGCGTATATTCCGGGCCGACAATCTGCGGAAATGCTTTGTGCAGGAAGTACATTCCCGCGCCAAAACTCGCTACCTGAGAAGATCCGCCCCAGGTGCCGGCGCTGGGCGGAACGCCGAAGGGAGTCTTGGCGAGGCTGGTATCTGTTTCGACCTTGTAGGCTTTGACTGCCTCTTCAAGCTGCTGCTTGAAATCGGCATCCATGTACGGCAGGGCCAGAACGGCCGTCCATCCGCCGAACGCGAAATACTTGCGCACGGTGGGGAACAGTTCCTTGACCTTCGTTTTATACGGCTCGGCGCCGCCTGTGGAAATCAGCAGCTCAACAGCAGCTCTCCACTCGCCGATGGCGGCCATTCCCGGAGGTCCGAAGGAAGGACCCTGGCTGGGCGTCGGATGCGCGTGCTCGTCATCCCAAAGCTTGATGGCGGTCTCAAGCGACTCCTTCGCGAGCGGGTCGTCGAATCCTTTCAGCGCCTGGGATGCAGAGGCGAGCGCTGCGGCGGCGCCGTATTGCAGGAACGGCATCTTGGTGGTGAAGGCCCACCGGTCGTCCGGCTTGCCGGAGTAGTTTCCGTCGATCTCATTGGGACCGAGCTTGGGGGAGTAGATGCGCTCGTCGGTGATGGAAGCGGCGTCGCCCAGGTGCGTGTACCCGCGCAGGTTGGGCTCAATCATGCCCAAAATCGGGTGGCCAATGGACTTGTACTGAGCCAGAACCTGCAGAACGCCGTGCCTGACCTGCTGTACGGCGTCCGGGACGCCATCCGGCCGGTGCATCTCGACCGTGCGGCCGGTCTCGTCTACGGAGAGTTCGTCCCACTTCAGGCCGAACTCTTTGTACGCCAGGGACAGGCTCTCAATGAGCGAGTATTGGCTGGGGGCAATGTTGTCGTAATCGCCCGCGTCAAACCAGCCGCCTACAGCTAATCCCGAGATGTGTTCGCCGTGTTTGTAGGCCGAATCGGTGTTCGGGCCCATCGAGTAGCCGTCGAAATGCTGCGTGTTCGGCGGCGCCTGGCGGGCATCGTCCATGTGCGAGACGCCGTGCCAGATCCGATAACCTTCGCGCACCGAGACATGGTCCATCTCGACGGCAAGGAACCCATCCAGGCTGGATTGCCAGGTCCGGCTGTAGACATCCCTGGCGATGGGGAACTGATCGGTTCGCTCGCCCGCGTACTCGATGGCATACAGGCCGGGCTCGATTACCTGGGAAAAATCGAAGCTCGCATAGCGGTAGCGCAGCCACGGCGTGGGGGCGGAGATGGGTCCCTCGAAGACCTGCTTGTAGGCGCCGTCCGCGTCCAGGCGAAGCACCTTGGCTGTCTTCGGCGCATCGAAGTTCGGATCCAGTTCGATTACCGCGACCTTCGGGAAGGCGGGAGGATAGCCCACCTGGCTGTGCGCGATCATGGGTGGCCGCGTCCAGTTGGGGATCAGGTTGGGGTGAATGTGCCAGACAACCGCGCCCTTGGTTTTACCCGATGGAATCAAGGTGCGGAGGACGAACCAGCCGTTCTGGGCGCGGTCACGTCCGTCGCAAAGAGACACAGGCGCGGTCTCGGAGCTGACACTGACGCGGTAAAGAGGATCCTCCGCGGCCAGCGTGATGCTGTTGCCGCCGGCCAGGGGAAGCGGCTGCGTATAGCCCTTGTCCTTGTCCCATTCCTCCTGGTAGGGCAGCTTCTTCGGGTCGTCGGCAGACGGCAGAATCTGCTGCATGGGGTCCTGGGGGCTGCGCGGAATCACGCCGAACTGGTTGCCGTCCACGGCATAACTCTTTCCGGTGTAGATGGAGGGAAGGAACTCCAGGTTGAACCCGGCGCGGCCGGCCAGCTTCTCCGGCAGCGGTTTGTCGAGGTTGACGCTCACACGGACACCGCCGGGTTCGGCGGTCACCTCGAGGGTGTAGTCCATCTGGTATGTGGGGAAGGAGAGATCGGCCGTGAGGCGATTGTTTTCCTTGTCGGCCTTGCTGCCTTTGAGTTTGGCCACCAGGTCCCACTGCTCGGGAGTGGGCATGAGGCGCACGTCGCCGTTGGTGGCGATGCGCTGGCCATGGAGAATGATCTGCATGGCGGCGTTTTTCTCATCGACAAAGACCGGGTGATAGGTGCTTTGGTAGAGAATCACGCTGAATCCCTGCGTATCCAGATAACCATTATCGGTCACCTTCATCTGGAGATCGGCTCCGGGTGCAGGGAGAGCAATAAACAAGGTAGCGAGCAGGATGGCCTGGGGCCGCGCGAACATTGAACGAATGGACATTGGAATGGGTATCCGACCCTTTTGGCGTTGCAATCGAGTGCCGTGACCGTGTGAATAGGTAACCTCCCCGGTCTCACAATCGAGACCGGGGGCACCCAATCGTTTGTTTACTAACTACCGAATCGCACGGTCACGGTACTAGTGCTTTCAGCGGTTGCAAAGCAGCCTTCAACATGGCTGCTGGGAATAGCGAATGGTTCTCCTTTGGAGGAAGACGAGCGGTGGATTTTAAAGTTTCGGCGGAGCTGGGGATTTACGCCGCACCGCGAGAAAATCGATTCTCTTGCTTGAATTCTTCGTGGGGAAAGGTCACGGGCTTCTGCGTTCCGATTGAATCACCGATCAAGCGGCGATGAGGAAGCGGCCTTCGCGCATGATCTGCTCGGTGACCCGCTCGGGGCCGGCGCCGGATTCGAGCCAGATATTGAAGCCGAGGCCGACCACGTCGATGTGGGTGCCGGAGCGCCAGGGAGCACCGGTATGTTCGCCGTAGGGGTTGCCGAAGGCGATGTGGATGCCGGGGAACTTCTCGTCCTGAAGGATGTTGCCGATGACGCGCTCGACGCCGAGGTTGGTGCCGATGGCGAATTCGCCCACGCGGTCGGAGTTCTCATCGGTGTGGGTGTAGGCCCAGAAGTCGGCTTCGAGCTGCTTGTTCCGGCTGGAGCAGGCAACGATGCGGTTGCCGGCGATCTCGATGGTCAAGGGAGTGGCTGCGAGCAGGCCATAGCGGGCGCAGAGCCAGTCGCCGACCACGCCATCGACAACGAAGGTGCCGTTGACTTCGCCGGGCGAGGTGAAACACTCACCGCCGGGCAGGTTACCCCACTTCTCTGGAGAGATGATGCCGGAGGTCTTGAACCACTTGTAGCCAGGGTTCATTTCGGCGGTGATATCAGTGCCGGCGGCCGTGGTGGCGCGGATGCGGGTGGCCTTGCGAAC
>Ga0181531_10000884_pt1 | contig 19526 bp, 21 predicted proteins | sample PEATcosm2014_Bin_38_FD_119743 | JGI IMG/M metagenome (GOLD analysis project Ga0181531, IMG submission 119743) | Peatland microbial communities from MTU Mesocosm Facility, Houghton, MI, USA - PEATcosm2014_Bin11_10_metaG | ecosystem: Environmental > Terrestrial > Soil > Wetlands > Peat | place... | reverse complement strand
AGCCATTGCCTCGCGGTGCAGAACGTGATGATGCCGGTTTCAGTGCTGCCGTAATATTCATTAATTTTCTCGCCCCACCACTCAATCATGGCACGTTTGATGGCGGCTGCGATCGGCGCAGCGGCGTGAACGACGAACTTGAGCGATGACAGGTCATAGCGCTCGCGCGTTTCCATCGGCAACCGGAGCAGACGATTGAACATGATCGGAACCATATGGACGTGGGTGACGCGATGGGTCTCGATGAGCCGAAGCAATTCCTCGGGCTCGAACCGCGGCTGCAGGATGACCGTGCCTCCGAGACTCGCCGCCATGGTACCGTAGGCGTTCGGGGCCGAGTGATACATCGGTCCCGTCACCACCGTGACGATGCTGGGCCCATTGTCCGCCGAGAAGCCGAAACCACGCATCAGGATCACGCGCTGCGCTATGACCTGCTCAGCCGTCGGAGGATGGCGCCGCACGCCCTTGGGATGCCCGGTGGTGCCGGACGTATAGATCATTGAGCCAGGCGGTTCGATCGCCTCCGGCGGTTTTGGCGCAAATTGTTCAACAAAACCATCCCAACTGGTCGCCTCGTGTAGATCGAAGCGCGGGTCGAGCGTCACATTATACCAACTCATAATCTCTGGCGGAGTTGGCACCGCGAGCACCAAAACCCCCGATGGGATAGCGCGCCGAATGGGAGCTAACAGATCGGCGTGAATAACAATAACTTTAGCGCCAGAGTTTTCCAGGAGATAACGGGCCTCGTCTTCGGTATAGTGCCAATTGATAGGTACCGGGTAGGCACCTAGCAGTCCGGCCGCGTAACTTGCCTCGAAGAACGCAAAATCATTGCGCAGGCACAGCGCAATCGCGTCGCCGCGCCCAACGCCGAGGGAGCGAAATCCTGCGGCCGCTCGCGCCGCACGCTCGTTGACCGCCGCGATGTCAATTCGGCGTTGGCCGCTTATGATCTCTCCCATCCGTTCCTTCCAGCACTTCTTTTGCTTTGCGACACCGATCAGGCGAGAATCAGACCCCCGTCCACCACGATAGTTTGTCCGACGATGTAGGACGCCAGCGGGGAGGCAAGAAACAGCGCGACGCCCGCCATGTCGGCCCGTGTTCCGAGACGTTTGATCGGGATGCGATCCATCATCGCTTCCAGCCGCTTCGGGTTCTCCGTCGTCACCTTAGTCATCTTGGTGTCTACGAAGCCGGGCGCGATGCCGTTGACTCGGATGCCATCCTGCGCCCAGGCTTCGCCCAGCGTGCGGGTTAGTCCGACTGCCGCGGTCTTCGACGCATTGTAGGCGGGATTGCCCTTGGTCGATTGAAAAGCTGCCGTTGAGCTGACGATGATTAGCGAACCACGGCTGACACTCAGCATTTCGCGAAACTTTATGCTGCACGCCATCAAACTAATAAGATTGACATCGATGACACTGCGAAAGCCCGGCATCTCGAACTCTGCACGGCCGTAGAGCACCGCGCCTTGGGAGAGCACGAGCGCGTCGAGCCGGTCAAAAGGTGGCACATAGCAGGCCACTTCGTCCTCCGAGCGAACGTCAACTTGTGCGTAGTTGAGGCCGTCGAGCTCGGAGCCTTCTTGGGCCGAATAATGAGCGGCGGTTGGTCGCGTACCCCAGACGTGGACCTCGGCCGCCCGTGCGCGAAACGCCTGTGCGATGCCGTTACCGAGGCCGCTTGATCCGCCCACGACCAGGACGCTCTTTCCGTCGAAATCTAGTTCCTTCATGGCCGCACCCGGAAGGCGTCACGGAGACCGACCCTACGCCGGACCGAGTTTCGCCTGCCGCAGAAATGCATGCACCCGCTCGTTGCGTCGGAGGGGTCGCATGCGGGGGCGGCTCCCGGATGGGTGTGCGCCAAAGACAGTGCTTTCGGCATGATCACCGTCTTTCTAACATCCCAGGTAGGCAGTGGTCGGCAGGCTGCCGAGCAGCGCCTAACCGAGAGTCGGTGGTGACGATCTGAGCCATGAACGTCAGTTTGCTGTCTACACACTGAGCTCAATCGCGTCGTCTGTAGCTGCTAAGACCCGCCACCAAGAACCACCCACTCAGTCCCAACACTCGTTACCTTTTGGCAGCTTTGCAAAGTCTTCTGGATCATGGCAGAGGAAAACAGGAACGCCGCTGCGCTCCAATTGCTTCATGCGCATCCATGTCATCGACATGTCGCTGATATTCTGGTCCCATGGAAACGGCACCATATTTTCATATCCTTCGCGTAGGTGGCCAACGTCGCCGGCCAAGCAGATGCGGCCATGCTGCGCAAGATTGAGAATTAACACTTGGTGCCCCGGCGAATGTCCGGGAGCCTTCACTAATTGCAACGTGCCATCGCTGAACAGGTCGCGATCACCGTCAATCTCTAGAATGTCCAGTTTGCGGATGTCGCGCAGATCGCTTTGGGAATAAGCCGTCCGAGTCCAGCGATCGGGCCATAGCGCATAGCGGATTTCTTCACGCTGAAGGACGTGAACCGCCTGTGGGAAGTATGACATCCCACCGGCGTGGTCCAAGTGCAAATGCGAATACAGGACGTAGCGCACCTCACTTGGTTGCACACCCAGACGGCGCAGTTGCGCGTCGATCGCGTCTTCGCGAGTAAACTTAGTCATGCCAAATGCTTCGCGTAGACCTGGTCCCCAGTGTTGCTCGGCAGTCTTTGGGTCGGCCACTGCATCATTTACTCCGGTGTCCCAGAGGATTATGCCATGCTTTGGATGCTCTATGATTCCAACGGTCGTCGGAAGATCGACACTCCCCTGCGCGAAAGTAACCATAACGGCTTTCGCAACATCTGTTGCTGGACCGGCATTCACAACCTTAAGATTTAGATTGGCCATTGAAATTTCCTCCCTTGATTGCTTGTTTTATTGGGTCCCCGACTGCGGCGAACAGGCTGGCGAGGCATTTCGCACAACGTTAAAGAACAACACCCACCTGAAGATCGACGGCCCTCCCAGCCGCAAAGAATGCGCTTGCGATGGTGCTTGGGTGAATTCGCCTTGTAGTTTCTGATTGAAGTTGCCAGCGTCTGCAGTAAGTCGTTTGACTTAATTTAAGTCATAATGATATGTAGAGTCAACTGGCTTTGCGCGCCGCAGGCCTTTCGCGGCGTGATCGGGGCAAGAATGGCGCCGGCATACGCCCCCGAGCCGCAACTATCTACTCTGCAATTCCGCGATCGCGGCGCTGTCACACGCAAGGCCTGCTACATGATGCAAGATCAGATTGAGAGGATATCGCGACCGGATTGCAAATCTGGCTGGTCGAAGCCGGGGCCGCGTCAATCGGTGGCGTTTGGTTTGCGCCTGGTTGACGCTCTTCCTCAAGCCCAGCAACGTATTAACGCACGGCGAATGGTGCTCGTGACCACTAACAGTCTTGCGCGCCCCGGAGGATTGGCAGAGCTGGTATTCAATACCCACCGCGCATCATTTGTGTCGGTGATATCCGGAGTTCGCGCCCACACGCCCCGTACTGACGTTGTCCGGATCGCGAGCGCGTTGCGGGGCGCAGATGGCGTGGTATCACTCGGGGGCGGTTCAGTTTGCGATGCCGTTAAGGCGGCCCGTCTCGCTCTCGCCCATGGAATCGTCGATGCAGACGACATCGATCGGCTTCGCCATCCCCCGGCATCCGAGGATGTCTCAGACAACGGGTTAAATCGGCTTCCGACACTACCGCACTTAGCTATCCCGACGACTCTTTCGGCCAGCGAGTACACGTCATTTGCGGGCGTCACCGACGAGCGCGGACCGCGAAAGGAGGCGCTAAGCGCCCCTGGCATGGCGCCCGACATCGTATTGCTTGATCCTGCGATGACCTTGGCTACACCTTCGCGCCTCTGGCTTGCCACAGGAGTGCGAGCAGTGGATCACGCAGTAGAAACATGGTGCGCCGTGAACGCGACACCGTTCTCCGATGCCACGTCACTGCATGCAATGCGATTGCTGGTAAGAGGCCTACTTCGCTGCGGGCGGTTCGCTGACGATTTACAGGCACGCCAAGCCTGTCTTGAAGGAGCATGGCTTGCCATCCAGGGCCTTTCGATGGGTGTCGATGCAGGCGCGAGCCATGGGATCGGGCATGCACTCGGCGGCACGGCGGGCATGCCCCATGGTGAGACCTCCTGCGTGATGCTGCCGCATGTCCTGCGCTACAACATGCCGGTAAATGCGGAACGCCAAGCTGTCCTAGCGGCCGCGGCCGGTTCGCCCGAACGAGATCTCGCTGACATCGTGGCAGATCTGGTGCAGACGCTTGGATTACCGCAACGGCTGCGTGACGCGGGCGTTTTTCTTGATCAGATCGTTCCTATTGCGCAAGCGGCGATGCATGATCGCTGGCTCCAAACCAACCCGCGCCCGCTGACTACGCAAGCGGATGTGCTTAGGATTTTGCAAGCGGCTTGGTGAGGGCGGTTCGAGCTGGGTTTGCACCTCGCCCCCGCGCGAAAAGCGACCTATGACGCTTCCCGGCTCCTACCGTTCTGTCGGCGGAATGGGAGGGCTGCGTAAGAAGGCCGACGATCGTATCGATGTAGTTTTCCAGGACGTTTGGTGCGCTCCAGAAAAGATGACGGCCGCCTTGCAACGCTGTCTCGCGTTGGCTCATCACGGCATTTAGATAAAGAGATGTGAAGACGAGCCGCTGCCTCAGGACGTTCGCGTCTAGATTAGGTAAGAAGGACCGGACATGTGCCAAACAGCGCGTGTAGCCGGAATTCCATCTTCCGGCGAGTGCGCGCATGAACAGATCGCGGTGGGTCATCTGCAACATCGTGATAAATCGAATATAACTGTCCTCCTTGGCGTTCGCGTCTAGCGCCGTCGAGGGATAGACTAGCATCTCCACGACCTCCCGCAGGCCTGTCGGCCCGCCGCGCTCCGCGGCGGCCTTCAACATCGCATTCCTCCTCGCATCGATCAGCTTTGCGCCGTCCACCACTAGCTCCAGTACCAGCGCTTCCTTTGTTCGGAAGTGATAATATAGTGAAGCGCCATTGCGCTGGCCCGCAGCTTGGATAATGTCCCGCACTGTGACACCGTCGAATCCTCGTTCAGCGAAAAGTTTTCGCGCTGCGGACTTTAGAACTTCGCGTGTCGCACTGGTTGTCATGTGATAATCATCGCTTGCCGCTGGTTGGACACGCGCAGAAAATAGCGGCCCGCGGGCGCCGAACGCAAGGCGGCGCGTGTTCTCTCCCTCAGGCGTTGCTGCTATTATTGGCCTGACGCGGACCGAGAAATAGGGGTGGTCCACCTTCGTGAGACAGCCGGCTAAGGTGGATTCGTCGATGCAAAGGACGAATCACCATTAGGACCCGGAGACGGTTTTCGGCTGAGTTCAAAGCCAGGTGGAGCTTGAGGCGGTCCAGGGTCACGAGACGGTCGCTGAGCTGGCGACCAAGCACGAGCCAGCGCTTGACCAACCCCTTGAGCGATACCGCCGTGAAGATCATCGACCGCGGCAAAACGGTCGACCCGGACCGTGCCGATGCCAGGGTCGACTTCGCAAACTTGACAGCCGTTGGGGTAATTCGGCGATACGAACCGACGCCATCGAGCCCCGAGGCCAAATTTCAAGACTGGACCCTTCAGGTGCAAAGAAGGCGACGCCGCAATTTTCGTTTTAGCGAATCTGGCGATCAAAATGACCGCGATGGACTCCGCGCCGAGTAAAATCAAATAAGACTGCGACCCTTGTGGCAAATTATCGGTGGCTGCGCACAAGTGTAAACTCGGACTGCTCGACACGGACCGCCGCCCGTTCAAATATTATATCTACCCACACACCGGGCCAGAATCAATTCCGCTACTTTAGGATCGTCGCAATCGGGGCCGCGCCATGCTATGTGCTGGTCGGGGCGAACGAGCAAGAGGCCGCGGCCATACACCTGCTCGTGCTCCGGATCGCCAATGCGCAAAATTTGCAACGGCACACCAAAGTTTTCAGCGGCATTGATCAGAGCGTCACTCGGATATGTACCCGAGCAAATAAGTGTAAACCAGTGTCCTAACCGATCGAAGATGGTGGCACCATCCCTTAATATAACGCTGGGCAGGCGGGCGCCGGGGGTAGTTGTTGGAACATAGCGTTGCTCAGACATCTGAACGTCTGTATTTGGCTCGGCGCAGACGATTGGCGAGTCATGATATACATATCCAAATTCGATCCCGAAACTCTCATTCTCGGCATTCCCAATGTCAGCAATGCGACGTCCTATTTCGATTCGTGCTAGTTCGCCGGCGGGACCGGGCCTACTTAAGTCGGCGTTGTAACACCCCGCAATTTCGGCGCGCGTTTCGCTGTGACGTCGCGAAGCTTCACGGTTACGCAGACCAACCGGCCGACGTTCCAATTCGTACGAATCGAGTAAAGCTGGCGCGGCGAAGCCCCGCAATACGGCGGCAAGTTTCCAGCCAAGGTCGCAGGCATCGCCAATGCCGGTGTTCATGCCATAGCCGCCGGTGGGAATGTACTGGTGTGCGGCATCGCCCGCCAGAAATACGCGATTAAACCCGTAGGAATCCGCGACCAGCAGGTGCGGGGTCCAGGTATTCGCTACCAAAATTTGGTATTCAAAGTCGCAACCGGCGAAGTCCTGTAACAGATCATTCGGCTGCGCGGCGTTGGGCACAACGCCGTCGTTAAATCGGCTTTGCAAGGTCCAAATATTGCGGTCGTCTTGCGCAATCAACGTGCCTTTTGGGGACTGATAATGCCAAGCTTGGCCCCATCGCTGTAGCACCGTTAGGGCGTCGGAGCGAAAATGGGTCATGAAACGCTGCATAACCGCAGCCTGACCTCCGAGACGGATGCCGAGGCTACGCCTTACCTCACTCGACCCGCCGTCGCAGCCGACGACGTAGTCACACCGCACTCGCTCAGTCTGCCCGTCCTCGGCACGAAGGGTAACCGTCACCCCTAGGGGGTCCTGAGAGAGCTCTTCAAAGGTGACGCCCCACCGGGCATCGATCAGGCAATGTGAGCGAACGGCGCGTGCAAGCACCGGCTCGATCTCAACCTGCGAAACCCGCATTGGCGGTTCTGCGGGCATGCTTCCATCATTCCGTTCTCTGATCATATCCCGCCACTGCGTCACACTCGGGTATCGAAAACGATGGAGTTCATGACCAGCTAGCGTGGTAATCCACGACACATCGAAATTATTCGACTCTGGGACACCCACGGATCTCAAGGCCTTGGTCAGCCCCAGCCGACGAAACAACTCCATGCTGCGGGCATTTGTGATGTCCATTTTTGGATGGCGGGTAGTCGTAGCGTTGCGTTCAACTAGCAGCGTGGAGATGCCGCGCATTGCTAATTCGTACGCGAGCGTCATGCCGACCGGTCCTGCGCCTGACACAAGAACTGGAACTTGTCTCACTAACCGTCCTTTCTTTCGTAATTGGCCAGCTGGCAAATAAGTTACCGCCCAGCGCGCGCTTGACTCCGGACGTCCCCAAAAATCGCCAAACCCGGTAATGGCAAAGCCGACGCTTGCCAACATCGGTTTGCCCGGTTGTCCAATATACGGACATGGGCGCCATTTCGCTGTTCAGGCCGATCTTGGTCGGACTAGTGTCGCGCCAAGTGGAGCAAACAATGACGTTGAACACAGATTCGTCTGCCGACATCAGGTCGGCTCTGAGGGTGCCGTTAAGCATGAGTCACGTCGGGCTCTATGTCCATGATCTGCAGAAGATGGAGGATTTCTACACGCGGGTGCTTGGGTTCACTGTAACCGACCGGGGTAAGGTCCGTGGTGCCGATATCGTTTTCACGAGCTGGGACCCAAAGGACCATCACCAGGTCGCTCTAGTGGGCGGACGACCGAAAGAGCTTGCCTTCAATCACATCAACCAAATTTCTTTCCGAGTAACCTCGGTCGAGGAACTGCAAGCAATATGGCAGCGCGTGAAAAACGAGTCAGACGTGCGGGATATGCGACCGATCGACCATGGCAATGCTTGGTCGTTATATTTTCTTGATCCAGAGGGAAATCGCCTCGAAGTATTCTGCGACACCGAATGGTACATTGCCCAACCTTGTCTAGAAGATCTCAATCTTGCACAGCCCGCCGATCAAATCCGAGCCAAATCTGAAGCGTTCTGTCGCAGGGCTCCCGGCTTTAAGCCGATAGGACAATACCGGGCCGAGCTAGCGGAGAAAATGGGCCTATCAAATGACAGCTGATTGATTCGCTCTGCTGGGCAGGTTCGATCCGGCGAGTTGACCACGGGAGGAAGAGATGATTGGGCGTTTTAGCCGTCGTGAATTTGGCCTCGGGTCGTTCGCGATAGGGGCCTCACTTGCTGCGAATGGGTTTCGCCGAGCGCGCGCTCAAACGACAGCTCTCAAAGTCGGTATTTTGTTGCCTCGCTCCGGTTTCGAGGCGCAGATCGGTCAGGGCTGTCAGCGCGGCTTTGACGTTTCCGTGCCGATTCTGCGCGACATGGGCTATGCGATTGAATTGATGCTTGCGGACACCGAGAGCAAGCCAGAGGTCGCACGCGTCCAGGCCGAGAAACTGATCGACGAAGGCGCCAACCTGCTTTGCGGAGCATGGGATTCTGGGCAAACCGCAGCGGTCGCCCAGGTAAGCGAGCAGCACGGAGTACCCCTGGTTATTAACATCGCGGCCGATCCCAAGATCACGGAACAGGGTTATAAATTCGTCTTCCGCAACTTCCCAAACGCTCCGATGCTCATGACCGGGGCGCTTTCGCTGATGAGGGACCTTTTCGAAACAACAGGGACCACCCCGAAGACCGCAGTGCTGATGGCCGTGAACGATACATTCGGCCAAGCAGCACAAAATGCCATCACTACGCTGGTGCCAAAGCTCGGAATTCCTTTTCGCATCCTGGACGTTGTCAGCTACGACCCGCAGGCGAAGGATCTCTCCATAGAGGTTGCCAAAGCAAAGAGTTCCGGGGCCGATCTTCATCTCGCCGTGACCCGGCTCAATGACGGCATTCTCATGATTCGCGAGATGGTAAAGCAGCGGTATGAGCCGATGGGCATCATCAGCCCGGGGTCACCCGGTTTCTATGAGCGCCCATTTAGCAAAGCATTGGGAAAATACGCCGAATACGCGTTCTCTCACAATGCCTGGATGGACCCAAATCAACCCCTGACAAAGATAATCGACGCTGCTTTCCGTAAGATGTTTCCGAACGATGCGTTCGACCTCAATGTTGGATTCTCGTTCGAGGCGGCGCTTATCGCTGCCGATGCATACAAGCGCGCCGGCTCGACCAATCCCGAGGCGCTGGTCGAAGCGTTACGCACCACGCACCTCGCGCAACGAGTCATGATTGGTGATCCGATCCGCTTTGACGAAAAAGGGCAGAATGCCGGCAACCGGCTGGCGTCACTGCAAGTCCGCGACGGCAAACCCACCGTGGTCCTGCCGGTGGTGAATGCTGAGGGAAAGCCGGTTTTTCCGGTACCCGGTTGGTCGCAACGGGGTTGAGTGTGGCGAGTTGCGGGCCGGCCAAGGAGGTCAGCCCAGCGGGTGTCGAGGGCTGCCGCCACAACGAGGCTTTTTGAAATGCTCACTTTCGTCAACGTCATCGTCGCGGGATTGTTGACCGGCTGCGTTTACGGTTTGATGGCACTTGGCCTTTCGGTAATCTTCGGCGTTATCCGTATTGTTAATTTCGCTCATGGCGAGATGTTAGCGGTGGCCATGTATGCGACGCTGGTCCTCAATCAGACGCTCGGCCTTGATCCTTTCCTCTTGATGCCGCTGGTCGCTTTAGTGCTTTTCCTGGCCGGCTATGTACTGCAGGATCGCCTCATCAACCGTTATATGGCGCGGCCCGAACACGACCAATTTTTGCTGCTGATTGCGGTTTCCATCATGCTCACCAGCAGCATGCTGATCGCGTTCGGTCCCGATGCCCGCACCATTCAGGTGGACTATGCTTACGATTCCTACGAACTCGGCGGCGTTCTGATCGACAAGGTGCGGATGCTCGCCGCTCTGGGTGCAGTCGGCGGCTCTGCCGCCCTGTGGTTATTTTTCCGTTTCACCCGCATCGGCAAATCGATCCGCGCCTGCGCCGACAATCAGGTGGGAGCCCAGGTTGTCGGCCTTGATGTGAAGCGGCTTTACGCAGTTACCTTCGGTATTGGGGCGGGTTGTGTCGGCGCATCGGGTGGGTTGCTGCTGCTGCTCGTCGATGTGCAACCCTATATTGCCGCCGACTACACTTTACTGGCGTTCATTATCGTCATTATCGGCGGTCTGGGCAGCATGCCAGGCGCCTTGCTCGGCGGTCTGTTGGTCGGAGTTTCCGAAGCGGCTTCTGGCTTTCTCATCATGCCATCGCTCAAAAGCATGTTCAGTTTCGGCTTGTTGATCATTGTGCTTTTGGTCCGGCCACGGGGCCTTTTCGGACGGAGCGCATGAACGCGTTTATTGCTATTTGGTACTCGCGCCGCTCCGCGCTCGCTCTCGCGCTTTTCATCGTTGCTATGGTGGTAGTTCCGTTCATCGCCAGCAACTACCTGGTTTCGATCATGATTGTACTGTTGTTCTCGGCTTATCTCGGTCAGGCGTGGAACTTGATGATGGGATACGCCGGTCAATTGTCGCTCGGTCATGCGCTTTATGTCGGGGTCGGTGCATATATAAGCGGGGCGCTTTTCGTCCACTACGGCATGACGCCGTGGCTCGGCATGCTCGCCGGGATGGCAGTGGCCGGCCTTCTCGGCACTGCCATCGCGGCACTGAGCTTTCAATTTGGCGTCAGCGGCGTTTACTTTGCGCTGCTTACCATTGCGTTCGCCGAGTTCGCGCGCATCGCTTTCAACCACTTCGCATGGGTCGGCGGATCGAGCGGACTATTCCTACCCGTTCTGCGGCTGACCGGTAACGATATCCTGCATCTTCGCGGATCGCCGACCATGTTCTACTATATCCTTTTGGCGCTGACGCTGACCGCACTGGCCATCAGTCATCTTTTGCTGGGGCGCCGCGTCGGATTTTATTGGCGCGCGATCCGCGAGGATCAGGCAGCCGCGCAGGCGAGCGGCGTTGACGTTTTCCGGTACAAGATCGCCGCAGTCGCACTGTCGGCGGTAATGACGGCGATCGCCGGAACGCTGATGGCCTTTTACGACAACAATCTTTATCCTAATACCACATTCGGCATTAGTCGTTCGATCGATATCATCACAGTGCCAATCATCGGAGGGCTCGGCACCTTATTCGGGCCGATCCTTGGGGCTTTCGTTCTTACTGTGTTGAGCGAGGCGGCCACAAGTTTGAGCGCGTACTTCGGACTCGACGGCGTCAAACAGTGGATTTACGGTTCGACGCTTCTGATTATAGTGATGTTGCAGCCAGCGGGACTGTGGCCGTGGCTTAGGGCTCGACTACAGCTAGACGGGGAAGAGGGATGAGCCCGCTGCCACTCCTTGAAGTCGACGGTGTCTCCAAGCGATTCGGCGGTCTGCAAGCCGTCGATGCCGTTAGCTTCGGCGTGCCACACGGCGCCATTGTCGGTCTTATCGGCCCGAACGGAGCCGGCAAAACCACGCTTTTCAACCTAATTGCCGGCGCATTCCGGTGCGACGCGGGCGCCATTCGTCTCGACGGGGTCGAAATCACCGGGCTGCGATCAGACTTGGCGTGCGCCGCCGGGATCGGACGTACCTTCCAGGTAGTGCGGCCGTTTAGCACGCTTTCGGTCATCGAAAACGTGATGGTGGGGGCATTTAAGCGCACCACGTCGCCGGTCGCGGCTCGTTCAAAGGCGGGGCAAATCCTCGATCGCCTCGGCCTCAGCGCTAAGGCAAATGCCATGGCCTGCACTCTCACCTTGCCCGAGCGCAAGCGTTTGGAAACTGCACGCGCTTTGGCGACCGGACCAAAGCTATTGCTGCTGGATGAAGTCATGGCCGGCCTTCGGCCCGTAGAAATCGACCTTATGGTGCGCATATTCGCCGAACTCTCGCGCGATATGGGTCTTTCTATCCTGCTCACCGAACACGTGATGCGCGCAGTGATGGTGCTTTCACATCACATAGTGGTTATCCATCACGGCAAGAAGATTTGTGAAGGACCGCCAGCGAGCGTCGCGCGCGACCCGCAAGTTGTCGAGTGCTACCTCGGCGGCGCGGTGGAGAGTCCGTAAACCCAATGCTGAAGGTCAGCAATCTTGATTTGTTTTACGGTGACGCTCAGGCTCTCGATCGGGTCTCGATCGACGTTGCGGACGGCGAGGTGGTCGCGATCGTGGGCGCGAATGGCGCCGGCAAAAGCTCTCTCATCCGTACTTTATTCGGCATGCACCGGCCGGCACGGGGCGATATCGTTTTCGAGGGACGCAACATCACCGGCGAGGCTTCGCATCGAATTTGCAATATCGGCATTGGCCAAGTCGCCGAGGGTCGGCAAATTTTTCCGACAATGACAGTCAGCGAGAATTTGGAACTGGGAGCAGTCGTGCCGCGAGCCCATTCCGGCGTTCCGGAGGCGATGGCGCGTGTTCTTACACTGTTTCCCCGCCTGCAAGAACGCCGCAGGCAACGCGCAGGCACGTTATCAGGCGGTGAGCAACAAATGCTAGCGATAGCCCGCTGTCTGATGGGGCAACCGCGCCTCATCATGCTGGATGAACCATCGCTCGGTCTAGCTCCGGTTGTGGTCGAAGAGATGTTTGCCGCGATCCGCGAGCTCAACGCCCGTGATGGGCTGACCATCCTGCTAGTTGAGCAGAACGTGGTGCAATCGCTCCGGCTAGCCGATCGTGGCTACGTACTTGAAAACGGCCGCATCGTGATGACCGGCACCGGCAACGAACTCCTCGACGACGACCGTGTGCGGGTTGCGTACATCGGCCTCTAGAACATCCCACATCACGTACGTGAAAGAGATTAGGAAGAGTCTTTGATATAAAAGCCAAATAATTTTCTAGCTGTATCCGATTGATATGATGCGCCGTGGTTGGTCATATATCTCACGAGAATTCGAACGGCATGAGCTTCTCAAGTGCCCGATCCCGGATGGCATCCGCAATACGGGCCCCAGTTGACAGAAGAGGCGGCAGAATTCGCATTTCCGCCTGTTGAATGGTCAGGCCTGATGATATCCAGACCAAAGAAAGGGTCCCAAGCACGCGAGCGCCCACGCAAACCGGGACGGCAATTGCAGTCGCCTTCGGATTTATCTCGCGATCTTGGAGTGCATAGCCGGTTTCACGGGTCGCATCGATAAGCTTAGTCAGGCGCCGCGTGTCGCGCGCGCCCCGATCCGCCGGGGCCTTCGAACGAGAGAGCATTTCAACAATTATGCGCCTCTCCTGCGCGGTACAAAAGGTAAGATAACAACGGCCAGCAGCTGTTCGCAACATCGGCAAACTTCTCCCAACCATGCCATGATCGATCGACAAGGCGCTAGCCTCGTGGGTCGTAAAGCGCACTCGCATGCGGCCATCTTCAAATGTCATAAGTACGAGCGGCCAAACAAACTCGTGCGTGAATCGCCTCATGAGCGGACCGGCGATGTCGGAAATCCAATCGTCCTCAGCAAATCCGTCGCTCAATGTTAATACTCTGTGTGCAAGACAGTACCTGTCTCTAAGACCACTACGCGTGACAAAACCGCCGCGTTCGAGTGTTCCCAATAGACGATACACCGTTGGCCGCGGCAGACTGGTGTCCCGCGCAAGCTCCACGACTGAAGCAAGCTTGCGGCGGTTCATGGCAATCAGAACCGCCAAGCCGCGTTCCAGCGAGCCCCGGCAGACCTTTCGCGCTTTTCCTCGGCTTTGCATGATCGCTGTCGGCTCGAAAATATGTCCAATATACGGACATCTAGGTAAAGTTCATAGGCGAATTTTACCTGCCGGCTTTACGGTAACGACAATTGCACCGGCATAAGCCGCGTGCGTGTGAACCGTACGCAAAAGCACAATCACGGGAGGGAAGTCATGAAAGCGTTGACGAAACCCATGGCGTTGTTGTCGGGGCTGAGCGTCGCAGCGTTGATTGGGGCGCATGAATCCAGTCAGGCCGAGGACAAGCAGATTTACCGGGTAGTCACTACGATCGACCAGGTCGGCAAATCGACCGCCATGTTCGATAGCGTCGTCCCGCTTAAGCTCGGGGGGGGCTGGCGAAAGCGTGGCCACGATATGGATAACTGAGAAGGCGCCTTCGGATTTTTCCTGGAACGCCGATCGCGCCCCCAATCGGCACGGCTTCGCGCCGGGACGTAACGGCACACAAATGCTTATCGTTGAGTTTCCACCCGTGGGACCGGAAGTCGACAAACTGGACAAAAATACAATGATGAACGTCGTGGGTGCGGATGCGCCAAAGCGGGGACTTCCACCAAGTCACCCATTGATGCATCGCACTCGGACAGTCGATTACGCGATCATAATGTCTGGCGAGATAGATATGCTGCTGGACACCGGCCCAGTCCATCTGAAGGCCGGGGATGTGCTGGTGCAACAGGCGACCAACCACGCTTGGCTTAACCGGGGCAAGGAACCCTGTCGTATCGCATTCGTCATGATGGATGCGCAGGAACCCTGAAATAAAGCTTCGTCGCGGATTAGCGCTTTAGTTCTTGGCGACCACGGACCAATCGATCCATCTTGCGACAAAAGTAGAACAGCATGCAGAACATCAAATCTTATTTGCCACTGCTTGGACGGGTACTATTATCTGCGATCTTCATCGTGGATGGGATCTTGCAACTGAGTGATCCAGGTGGCACGGCGCGTTATTTCGATAAGGTGCACGTGCCCGTTCCGAACTTTGCAGTTTGGATCTCTGTTGGTATCCATCTTCTGGGAGGGTTAGCAATTTTGTTGGGTTTTCGGACGAGGTGGGCCGCCAGTATGCTCGCTCTTTTTTGTCTGGCCACTGCCTTTGGTGTTCACCTGCCGGCTGGGGACATGGCGAACATGATCCATTTCCTCAAGAACCTGGCGATTGCGGGTGGTTTCGTCTATGTCGTCGCGTTCGGCGCCGGACCCGTCAGCGTCGACGGACGAACGGCGTGAACACCGCATTTTCCCTACAGATGCTAAGCAAACGTTCGAGGATCGGACACGCAAAGGAGTGGAGTGCCGCTTTTCCCAATAGATGGGGTAATCTGCCGGCGTTGTTGTGGATAGCTGAAGATTTTGGGTGCTGCGCTTCAGGCTGATGGAGAAACGAGGTCTCGCTTTCGCGGCCTCAAGCATCAGAAGGAGAAGCGCAGCATGGACCATTTTGCTGGACTGGACGTTTCGGTCAAGGCGACCAGCGTCTGCATTGTGGATGACGCGGGCAAAGTCGTTCGGGAAGTGAAGGTTACGAGCGAACCTGAAGCCCTGTTGGCGGTGCTGAAGAACCCTGCCTACCACTTTAAGCGCATAGGCCTCGAAGCGGGACCGCTGTCGCAATGGCTGTTCAGCGCTCTTGCCGAAGCTGAGTTACCCGTGGTCTGTGTCGAGACGCGGCACATGCAGGCGGCGCTGAAGGCGCAGATCAACAAGACGGACCGTAATGATGCGCGCGGCATCGCGCAGATGATGCGGGTGGGGCTTTACCGCCCGGTGCATGTGAAGACGCTACGCAGTCAGAAGCTGCGGATGCTGTTGACCCATCGCAAGCTGTTGCAGTCGAAGGCGATTGCTATCGACAACGACCTGCGCGGTACTTTACGTAACTTCGGCCTCAAGGTGGGCATGGTGGGTACGGTCAAGTTTGAGGCCCGCATCATGAAAGCTGGTCGAGAACTTGCCCGATCTGGCTATGCTGATCGAACCGCTGCTGGTCGTCCGGCGGGTACTTCGCGAGCAGTTCGTCATCCTGCATCGTCGTTTGCTGGCCATCGTGCAGGATGACGAGGTGTGCCGGCGCCTGATGACGACCCCACGTGTCGGCCCGGTGGTGGCGCTGACCTATCGCGCTACCGTCGACGTGCCCGCTCGCTTCCGCAAATCCAAGTCAGTCGGAGCGGTATTTGGACTGACGTCCTCCAAGTATCAATCCGGCGAGATCGATCGCAGCGGCAGAATATCACGCTGCGGAGATGAGATGATGCGGGTCATGCTCTACGAGGCAGCTCAAAGCATGCTGTGGTCAAAGAAATGGTCTTGGCTCAGGGCCTGGGCGATGCAGATCGCCAGGCGCCGCGGCATGAAAAAGGCGATCGTGGCTCTGGCACGCCGGTTGGCCGTGATCATGCACCGCATCTGGGTTGACGGCACCGAGTTCCGCTGGACCAGGGAACAGGTCCCGGCAGCAGTATGAAAACCGTACAGGACCAAATCAGATAGGAGAACGCTCGAGCTCCACCGCGTGGTGGAATGATGTCCCTCGCGGGACGATGGATGAGGTGAGTTCGCATGTCCGCTTGGACCTGCCGTTAGACTGACAGCAAGGTCGCCTGAAAGATTGTTCCACCTCGTCTTCGAATCCCATGATGGAAGATGCTATGGGGCGGCGGCGAGGATATTGCATTCCATCGTCGCTGACGTGAACCGATGGAGCACCCCATGCAGAAGTTGAACGATCTGAGCCGATCCCTCACCGCCCTCAAACCGGACGGCACGCTGATCGCAGTCATTGAGATGAGCCTGTCGAGCTGGCTCGTTGCCGGTATCGTGCCTGGCGTCGAGCGCCAGCCGTTGAAAAAGCTTGCGGTCGACGAGGCGCATTGCTGAAGCTGCTGCATCGATGGCGAGAGGAAGCGGAGAAAGCAGGACGCAGGATCGAGCGCGTTGCAGTCGCCTTCGAGGCTGGCCGTGACGGCTTCTGGCTGGCGCGCTGGCTCAAGGCGCGCGGCATCGAGGCCTACGTCATTCACGCATCGAGTGTAGCGGTGTCTCGCGAGCATCGGCGCGCCAAGACTGACCGTCTCGACACCGAGCTGCTCAAACGCTCCTTTCTCGGCTGGCTGCGCGGCGAGCGTGATCACTGCAAGATGGTCGAGATCCCGACAATGAAGGACGAGGATGCCAAGCGGCCCAACCGCGAGCATGACAGCCTTATCGGAGAGCGAAGTCGGATCGTCAACCGAATGAAGGCAGCGTTGGTTCGGCTCGGCATCCGCGGCTTCAACCCTAAGCTGAAAAGGGCCACCACGCGCCTCGACGGCTTGCGCACGCCTGAGGGCGAGCCAATCCCGCCCAACGCGCTGGCTGAGTTGCGTCGCGACATGGAGCGCCGACGGCTCGTCAATAATCAAATTCGGCAGATTGAGGAGGAGCGCCTGGAGCGTATCGAACAAGCCCCAGTGATAGACCGCACGTCATGGTGCGCCTGTTAGCGCGCGTGATGGGGGTCGGCATAGAGACAGCCGACATGCTGGTGCACGAGGTGTTGTCGCGAAACATGCGCGACCGACGGGCCGTAGCGCGTTATGCCGGCCTCACTGGTTCACCCGACGAGAGCGGAAGGAAACGCCGAGAGAAAGGGCTGGCCCGCTCGGGCAATGCCCGGGTCCGACGCGGCATGATTCAACTGGCGTGGCGGTTCCTTCTACACCAAAAGAACAGCGCCTTGACGAAGTGGTTTCGATCCCGCACCGAGAACGCTCGCGGTACTCGAAAGCCCATGATCGTGGCCTTGGCGCGCAAGCTACTGATCGCCCTGTGGCGGCTCGTGCGGGACGGCGTTGTACCGGACGGCGTTGTTTTGCGTCCGGCACAATGAACGGAGGACGCTGAAGGCACCACGACAGTTTCGGCCTTGTCCGTACGCTTGTGACGAGACGCCGATGACGGTTCGAGGTGGCGGAATCCCGAGACGCCCCTTGGCTTACACGCCGAATGGAAGAATGGGTCCGCCGCTTCGGAGCTTCGCTGCCGATGCGCATGACTGCATCATGGTTCGGGTCCTTGGACCTACCGGATACAAGGTTGCGGCGCGATTAAACCGCGCCCGAAAGCGGGCTCCCCTCGGATCTTCATCGCGACCGCATTGGGCGTTCCATCGTGCTCGAAGCTGTCAACGTATGGCCTGGCAAGGGCGAAGCGTGCCGCAAAGTTGGTGCGACGGCCAATCTTGACAGCTTCTGCGCGCATAGACGTCAGCGATGCGCGGGTGGGAACGAAGAATCCGACATTGAGATCAAATCAAGAAACCGACGAAGGAAAAAGATGCGCGGCCCTGCAAATTCCTTGACAAAGAAAGCCCCATACAAGGGCCTTGGTGCCGATTCGGAAGAGAAGCACGAGCCCGTGAGCGACATCGACACTATAGTGGCGGACAGTCTGAAAGCGCTTGACCCCAAGCGGCCGATTAGAGAAGCGGACATTCGCCGATGTGATCGGATTGTCCGCTAAGGGGTCATTTTCGACCGAATACGGCTACTCGCTTTGAGTCCGCTTTTCACCCCAACAAGGGACATTTGGCTGCGTCGCGCTTAGTGACGTGAAGGGCCGATAACGACATCGCTGAGCGATACGCTTCGCCACGACGGAAATCTTGAGCAAGCCGCGCCCGGCGTCCATGCCCGGGCGCGGATATCACACAAATCACGCGGCAACGACGTTTTATAACTGTCGACCACCCTTTAGGGCTCCTGCGAGTCCATCAAAACGAAGGCAATTCGACACGGCTCTTTGCCGTGATTCAGCCACGCATGATTGGTGGCTTGCTGAACGATTACATCGCCGGCTTTGAGGTGAACGATTCCCGTATCGAGCATCATGTCGATCTCGCCCGCCATAATGATCGCGTAGTCAACTGTTCGAGTACGATGCATCAGCGGATTGGTCGGAGGCACTCCGCGTTTCGGCGCAGTCGGCCCGACAACATTCATCATGGTGTTGATGTCGAGCTTATCTAGACCCGGCCCCAATGGCGGAAATTCAACGACGAGCAGATAACTACCGCCGTTCGAGGGCGCAAAACTCTTCCTCGCGTCAGCGCGATCCGCCTTCCACGAAAAATCGGCCGGGCCCTTTTCGGTCACCCAAAGGCCTGCCACGCCCTCTCCGGCGCCACCTATCTTGAGCGGAACTTTGCCGTCGAAAAGGGCGATCGATTTGTTATTTTCGTCCAAAGACGTGACGACGCGATGAATATCTTTGTCTTGTGCTAGCGCTGACCCGACGCCTAGCGTGAAACACAGGGTGACGCCAATCACTGCACTCTTCATCAGATCCTCCCGATATTTGTTCCGTCGAGTCGTTGCTCGACTAGAACAGAGGCTATTACCGGCGCTGAACTTCGACCAGTTGCATCGACGCAATGTCCGCATAGTGGACGACACGCCCCTAACGCCGCTGGGTCCTTCACTAATGCTCACCGGCAGACGCTCATGGCGCCGTGCGGCGCATTTTGGATTGCAATGCGGTAAAGCCTTATGTCGCCCTTGGGTCGATGCTGTCGAAAAAGGGGTTGAGATCGTCGCCGAAGGGTGATTCCGGTGATTCCGCGGATCACGGGCGTGGAGGCTGCGATGATGGGTCGACGGATCGAGCAATGGAGTCTGTTCTATCAATTTCGGCTCGATGAGCGCGTTCCAAAGGATCATCTGCT
>Ga0181531_10000883_pt1 | contig 19540 bp, 15 predicted proteins | sample PEATcosm2014_Bin_38_FD_119743 | JGI IMG/M metagenome (GOLD analysis project Ga0181531, IMG submission 119743) | Peatland microbial communities from MTU Mesocosm Facility, Houghton, MI, USA - PEATcosm2014_Bin11_10_metaG | ecosystem: Environmental > Terrestrial > Soil > Wetlands > Peat | place... | reverse complement strand
GGCCTGCGCCGCGAGCCACTCCCAGACCGGTGCGCCGTCCTCCGGAAGGCCGAGCCTGCGGCGCAACGAATTGAAGAAATTCGACAACAAGCGATCGGCGGCCGCCGATGGCGCCAACAGCCCGGCGAAGAAATCTCCGGAGGCGCCGACGAACGCGGTCACGTCGACTGGTCGCCAGCGTGAATCCTGAACCCGCAGCGTTTGCGCACCGAGCACGAACACAAACCAGAGCGCCAAGATCCAGGCAAGCGTGCGATGCAGACGCGGGTCGGCGAAGAACGCTTTCGGATCGTAATAGCCGACCGCGCCCTGATGGGCGTCGTCGAAAATGACGGTGCCATCCGGCGCTCTGCACCATGCGATGATGTTCGCGAGAAAACGCGCGTTGTCGGCTTCACCGATCGCCCGATTCGAGAATGCACTGGCGACGCCGATCACGAGCAGCTGGCCATTGCCCTGCCGCTTGAGCCAAATGGCCGCATCGCCGTCCGGCTCGAGCCCGGCAATGCCGAGTAACGCGCCGGCATCGGTCGGCGTCGCAGCCCAACGATCGGCCGGCAACTCCGAATATGCGGCGATCGACGCGACGCCGTTCATCAAGGGATGATCGCCGCTGGGCGCGAGGCGCAACGATTTCACCGCCGAGGTTTGTTCGACGAGCCGCAGCACGCGCTCGCGCAGCGTGGGCGCCTGAGCGGACTTCGGCGGCGTCGCATCGGCAGCCGGACTCCGCGCTGCGTTCGCAGTGGCGGTCGGCTCGGGCAGCGCGACCAGCTTGAGTCGCATCACGCGATTCAAGGTGTCCTCCATGGATTTTCCGCCGCTGGCCGCCCAGTCCGGCGTATCGTCGAGCGCTGCCATGACGACGAGCGTGTTGCCGCGATCGATCCAGGCATTGAGCGGTGCCGCCTCCTTGGAGCTCGCCGGCAGTTGGTACGGCATCGTCGACAACAGCACATTGCCGCTCGCGCGGGCTGCCAATCCGGGATCCGTGAGCCGGTCATAGCGGTTGCGCAACACGCTGACCGGTAACTGCGATGTCTTGAGCCATCGCCAGGCTGCCAGATAGCCGTGAGGTCCGCTGTCGGTGGTCACCGGCAATGAGAGCGCGGGGTTGGGCGCCACAGGCTTCGGAAACAAGAACAGGTAGCAAGCCGCCAACGCACCCACGGCCAGCGCGAGCGTCAACAGCCGATCCTTCACGGAGAACGCTCCGGCGTCGCCGCGATCTGCGCGAGCAGTGCGCTGCCCTGCGCGAGCACCGGCTCGACTTCCATCGCAGGTGGGCGCTGCGCTCCGTAGAGGATGCGTGCCGCGATGTTCGCAACTGCGCCAAATGCCGCGCGCTGCTCGACGCCATCGAAGACGCCGCGCGCAACGAGCTCATCGTGCGTGAGCGCACGCTCGCGATCGAGCCTGCCGGCCTCGGTGAGGCGGCGCACGAGCAGACGCAGCAGCTGCGCCGGCCGCTCGTAGAGCGGCAGATCCCCGATCGCGGGCGGCGGCGCATCGGCAATCGGCGCGTCGGGATCGCCACTGCACGGCGCCGCGCGAATCCTCGATCGGCGCAGCAGTCCGGCCGCGCGCAACTCGTTGACGACGACGACTGCCGCCGCAATCAGCACGATGCCGACCAGTCCGTAGAGCAGCAGATCGGCAAACGAGGTCGCCGAGCCGATGCGGCTGAGCCAGCGCTCCAACCAGGCGCCGAGGCTGCGATCAAGACGCGACAACCATGAGGAAGCCCAAGTTTTGAACGCCTCCCAGCGGCTGTTGTTCGCCGGCAGCTCGGCTTGCCGCAAGCCCTTGAGGATGTCCGGCAAGGTCGATGCGTCGATAGGGCCCTGCGGCGGCACACCGTGATAGCGCTCAATCAAGAAGCCCAGGTCATCGAGCTGCCGGCGATCGAGAGCACGCGCCCAGTCCTTGGCCAGCCATTGCGCGGCGCCGAGCTGCGAGAGCGCAACACTGAGTTGCGGGCAATCGTTCGCGAGAACGTCCAAACCCTTGTGGTCCGACGGCGCGTGTTGCGCGCAGTCCTTGAGGGTATCGAGCGGTTCGCCGCGCACGGCGCCGTCCAGCCACAGCGAGACCAATGCGCAGCCGATCGGCGCAAGCATGCGGTTGGCGCGCAACCCGTTCATGATCACCGGGTCGGCAATGCCTGCACGCGCTGCGCCAAATCCGTGCCTTCCTTGCGCAATTTGAGATCGTAATAGATCGACAACAACGCGCACGGGATCAAGGACATCAGCAGAACCCCGATCACGAACGCCGCGCATTGGGCCGCGGCGATCGCCGGCAGGCTGCGCAGTCCGAAGATTCCCACGAAAACCGCGCTGACGATTCCGCCGACCACGCCGGCGACGATGATCACGAGCAAGCCGATGACGCTGTAGATCGTGACGGTTCGCCACCAATGGCCCCAGGTGAGCCGCGAACTCGTTCCGAGAGAACCGAAGACTCCTTGATCGTCGACGACGATCGATGGAACCGCGAGGCACCACGAGCCCAACAGAAAAATTCCCGGCACCACGAGCAACAGCGATCCCATCACGAAGGCGAACATGAAAACGACGACCGAGGCGAGCGTGCGCGGAAACAGACGCATTCCCGCGCTCAAGGACGGCCCGAGGCCGATTGGCGCGCTGCGCGCGACCGAATCGATGCTCGCGAGCAGCGCGATGTGCGCAATGATTATCAGGATCATGACCAACAGATAGGACAGCCACAGGTTCGGCGTCAGAAATACTTCGAGCGCTGCCCTCGGATTGCTCTGATTGACGTTGGCCATCAGGGAATCCAAATATACGCGCTGCGCGGCGAGCGGGATTTCCATCAAAAATGCCAGCAGCCAAACGTTCTTGAACGAGGCACGGTAGAGCCTGATCGAATCATCGAGGACGCCGCCGATCGTATGCGGTTCGGATGGCTTCAAGTACATGCATGCTCCCTGTGCGGCATCGCCTGACCACTGCAGTGTGTCAGTCCTAATCCCATATTGCCAAACTTTTCCTGCCGTCAAGCGCAGCGGCGCTCAAGCGGCGCCTTCCCAAAGCCGCCGCCACCCCTCGATGCCGAGGCCGCGCAGCGTGCGAATGTTGCGTCGATAAATCTCGTCGCCATCGGACAGCCCGCCGAGCGCTCGTTCGATGCTCTCTTCGCGCAACAAGTGCAGCATCGGGAAAGGCGAACGATTCGTATAGTTCTCGATGTCGTCCGGACGAGTCCCGGCGAACTGGTATTGCGGATGAAAGCTCGCGATCTGCAGCTCGCCTTCGAGATCGAGATCGGCGAGCATCGCGTCGCAGTCGGACAAAAAATCGTTGTAGGCGAGGAAGTCGGTCAAGGCGCACGGATGAATCAGCAGCGTCGTCTCCCACAAGCGGGCATCCTGGGCCTGCAGCCAGAGCAACTCGGCGCGCAACTGCTCCAGCAAGCCGTGATTCGAGGTTTGCTCACTGACCTGGAATCGCACGCGACCACCCGCGTACACGCTCGCGGCGAACGGGCAGAGGTGCAGCCCGATGACGGCCCGCTCGAGCCAAAGGCGCGTGGCGCCGATCACGTCTGCCGAGTCCATGGGTGCTGCGATGATGGGTTTCCTCAAATCGGCATGCGGAGCATGTTTGGAACGCGGTCCAGTTCGAGTATTCTAATCGTTGATTGCCCTTTTTCCCCGACTAGCCGCGAGTTGTCCATCACATGTCACAAGCGCCCGACGATAAGACCGCCAGCGGCATTCCCGCCACCCTGATCCCCGGAGACGGTATCGGACCCGAAATCGTCGATGCGACCTTGGCGGCGCTCGATGCACTTGGTTCGCCGTTCGATTGGGACCGCCAGATCGCGGGTCTCGAGGGCGTCAAGGCCGCCGGGGATCCGCTCCCGGACGCCACGCTGGCGAGCATCCGACGCACGAGGCTCGCGCTCAAGGGGCCGCTCGAAACCCCGTCCGGAGGCGGATATCGATCGTCGAACGTACGCCTGCGCGAGGAATTCCAGCTGTACGCCAACCTGCGCCCCGCGCTCACGATCGTCCCGGGAGGCCGCTTCGACAACATCGATCTGGTCGTGGTGCGCGAGAATCTCGAGGGGTTGTACATCGGGCACGAGCACTACATCAAAATCGACGACGATCCCCACGCGGTGGCGATGGCGACCGGCGTGAACACCCGTCAGGGAAGCCGCCGGCTGCTCGAATTCGCATTTGCGCACGCGGTCGCGACCGGCCGGAAGAAGGTCACGATCGTGCACAAGGCCAATATCATGAAGGCTTTGACCGGCATCTTCCTCGAGACCGGACTGGAGTTGTACGAGCGCAAGTACAAGGGGAAATTCCTGCTCGAAACGGTGATCATCGATGCCTGCGCGATGAAGCTCGTGTTGAACCCGTGGCAGTTCGACGTTTTGGTCACGACCAACTTGTTCGGCGACATTCTCTCGGATCTCGTCGCCGGACTGGTCGGCGGACTCGGCATGACGCCCGGCGGAAATATCGGCGCGGATGCGGCGATTTTCGAGGCGGTGCACGGGTCTGCCCCCGACATCGCCGGCAAGGGAATCGCGAATCCGACCGCACTGCTGTTGGCGGCCGCGATGATGCTCGATCATTGCCGTTTGCAGGACAAGGCGACGCGCCTGCGCGTGGCGATCGGCGCGACGCTCAACGTCGATCAGGCAAAGACCGGCGACCTCGGCGGCAAGAGTACGACCGCCCAATTCACACGGGCTCTGGTATCGCGCATCAAGAACGCTTGAGCGGCGAGCTCTAGGCTTGCGTCGGGCGGCGGAACACCAGCACTTTCGTTTCCGCGATCTGTACGGGCTCGTCGCGCTGATTGAGCGTGCGCGAACGCACCCGCAGCGTGCCGCGTTCGGGCCGCGAGCGCGACGGCGTAATCGACACGATCTCCGACTCCACGTGAAGCAGGTCCCCCGGCCGCGTCGGATTGGGCCACTCGATGCTCGTCGATGCGCCGATGAGTCCGCCGGCAAGCGGCAGTCCGCCCGCGACGAGCAGGCGCATACTGATCGCGGCCGTATGCCAGCCGCTCGCGACGAGTCCACCGAAGAAGCTGCCTTTTGCGGCCTCCTCGTCCAAATGAAACGGCTGCGGATCGAACTGGCGCGCGAACTGACGAATTTGGTCGGCGTCGATGCGCAGTTTGGCGCTCGTGAACCGATCGCCGACTTTTAAATCGTCCAAATAAAGCGTAGGTCTGGAACTGTGCGTGCCGGTGACGTCGGTCATGGCGGGTCGAGCCTCGTGCCGGTGATGCGCCATGCTATCCCAACGGCCCGCATTTGCAGTAATCTCGCGCGATGTTCCTGCGTCACGCCAGTCTCGTGCCCGCCGCGCGACGGCGCGTACGCCGCTGCTGCGGCATCGTGCTGATTGCATGGATTGCCGCGGCCGCGTGGCCGGCGCGATTGGCTGCCGCCGCCCCGGGTGGAGCTCCGCCCTTGCAAATCGATCTGAATGCATTCGACGCAATGAAAAAGACGGTCGCCCTTTCGAACGGCGTGACGCTCGGTTTCATCGACATGGGGGATCCGGCCGGATTCCCCATCGTGCTGATCCACGGATATACCGACAGCGCACGCGATTGGGTCCCGATGCTTCCCTATCTGTCGAAGCATGACCGCCTGATCCTCGTCGACCTGCGCGGACACGGACAATCGAGCAAGCCCGAATGTTGCTATACGCGGCTCGATTTCGCTTATGACATCAAACTCCTGCTCGACAATTTGGGCGTCGCGCAGGCCGATATCGTCGGGCACTCGCTCGGCAGCATCATCGCGCAGACATTCGCGGAATTTTGGCCGCAGAGGACGCGGCGCGTCGTGCTGATCTCATCGATGGGCGGACATCGCCCGGATCCGCATGCGGCACCTCCCAAGTGGAGCTTCGCCGATTCGATTCGCGCTCTCAAAGAGCCGATCGAGGCCGATTCGCCGTTCATGATCGAATGGTGGAGTTCGCCGACGCCCGTCAATGAGGATTTCTTGCGGCGCGAGCGTCAAGACGCCGCTGCGATTCCCTTGCGGGTCTGGCTCGCGGTACTCGATCAGGGCCTCTCGGCGCAGACCGATTACGCGGAACTGCAGAGCAGGCTCTCGCGCCTCAAAGCCCCGACATTGCTGATTTGGGGCAGCGAGGATCCGATCATGGACGTGAGCCTTCGGCAAACGCTGCGCGCGGCGCTGCCCGCCGCGCAAGTCAAAATCTTCAAGGGCCTGGGCCACAATCCGATGTGGGAGAAACCCGAGCTCGTCGCGACCACGGTCCAAGCATTTCTCGACGAGCCGGACGCGACTAAGAGGAGCCCCTGAGCCCGGCAACGTCGGTTGCCGGGCCGGCGTCGGGATCGAGTCCAATATCCGCGGTATAGGCGAGCCGGCGATCGGAGTCCAAATCCATCGACCGGCAGGCCCACAAGTAGACGATCGAGGAGACCGGCAGGCCAACGAGCATCGCGAGATCGGCGCCGTCGAGCGCCTTGGCAATCGGCCCCGTATAGAGCTCGGTGCTGAAAAAAGGAATCATCGCGACGAAGCCGACGCCGTAGGCGGTCAAGCCGCGCCAATTCCAACGACCATACATGCCGTTCGGGTTGAAGATCTCTCGGACCGAATAGTGGCCCTTGCGCACGACGTAGAAATCGACGAGGTTGATTGCGGTCCAAGGTGTGAACAGATACAGCAGCATCGAGAGAAACGCGCCGAATTTGTCGATGAAGTCGTGTGACGACCTCAACGCAAGCGTGGTCGCCACGATCGCCGAGACGAGCAGCGTCAAGATGCGTTTGGCGAGCGTCAGCCGACTCGGTCGCAGCGAATCGGCGACGCTCAATAGAGTCAAGGATGCGCCATAGAAATTCAGCGATGTGATCGTCGCCAATCCAAGCAGCGAGCAGACCAGCAGCGGCTTGCCGAATCCCGGAAGCACCGAATCCGCGGCTGCACGCAACGCCGCCGCGATCTCGAGCTTGGGATACAAGGCCGCGGCGACCGTGCCGACGAGCATCGTCCACGCACCGCCGACGAAAGCGCCGAGATAGGTCCACCAGAACGAGGCGCCGACGCCGACGTCGCGCGGCAGGTAGCGTGAATAATCGGACACGTAGATCGACCAGGCGATCTGGTAGGAAGCTGCCGCGAAAAATTGCGCGAGGAAGGGCACGGCTTGAAAATTCCCGAGGGTCAATTGTTCGGCGGAAAAATGCCCCTCGATTGCAACCGCGACAGAAAACACGAGCAGCGCGACGATCAACACGTAGGCGACCCAGCGCTGCGCGATATGGATCAGATCGTAGCCGATGATCGCCAGGGCGACCGACACCGCGGTGAAGACGAGCATGGCCGTCGTTTCCTCGCCGCCGTACAGCGACTGCACGGTTTGCGCCGCCAGGATTTGGTTAAAGGCGTTGAAGCCGATATAGGCGATCAAAGCCACGCCCCAAACGAGCAAGGCGCCTACGAAACCAAATTGTGGCCGCGATTGAATCATTTGCGGCAGACCCAGCTGCGGCCCCTGCGTCGAATGAAACGCCATGAAAAACGTGCCGAAGGCGCTTCCCAACACGACCGCGATCGCCATCCACGCGAGATTGCCGCCGAGCGAGACCCCGACGACGCCGGCCGCTACGGTTGCAAGATGGGCGTCGCCCGAGAACCAGACCGGCCAAAGATGCCAGACCTTTCCATGCCGTTCGGCGATCGGAATATAATCGATCGAGCGTTTCTCGATGAGCCGGTCGGTCAATGATTTTTGCATCTGCTTTACTTCGTTATTCTTGGGATGAAACGGTCGACGCGCGATACGGTCAAAATACTATCATCGAGTACCGCCGGCCGCGGCGTATTCTTGTGATCGACATCGGTTCCCGAGGCCGCAAGGAGACAAGCGACATGGCGGTCTTGCGCTGCAGAAAGTTGCGGACGGCAGCGCTCGTGGTCGCGAGCCTGTGGGGGACCTCCGCCGCAGCCGAGAATCGCGAGGCGCTGCGCGAGATCGTCGATCAGCAATGTCTCGTGCATTGGCAGCAGTCGCACAGTGCGAGTCCCTGCCTCCGAGTGGTCTTACCGGCTGGGCAGAGCGAATTAAACGGTTATGCTGTGCTTGCCGATCGCAAGGGCGGCGCGCATCTGCTGGTGATTCCGACGCGCACCATCAGCGGCATCGAGAGCCCTGCGCTGTTGGATCCAGCGACCGTCAATTACTTCGATGCCGCCTGGGGTGCGCGCACCGAGCTCGCCGAGGCCGCGGGCCGACGCCTCGCGCGGGATCTGATCGGCATGGCGGTGAACTCGCAGCGGGCACGCAGCCAGGATCAGCTGCACATCCATGTCGAATGCCTCCAGCCGCTGATTCACGACTCTTTGCAGGCGAGCGCGCCGCGGCTCACCGACGACTGGAACCCGATCGAGGTGCCGGGCTGGCGCTTGTTCGCAAGACGGGTCGTCGGCGAGAACTTGGGAAGCGCCGATCCGGTCAAACTGCTCGCAGCCGGACTCGCCGGCGCCAAGGATGCAATGGGCGATTATTCGTTGCTGGTCGCCGGCATCACGTTGCCGGCAGGGCCCGGATTCGTCCTGCTCGCGGGCACGGGCCCTGGAACGGAACGGCTCTTGGATTCGACCTGCACGTTGGCCGAGCCCTGACAATACGCTGCGACGCGAGCGGCGACCCGCGTAGAATCGCACCGAGACAGGGGGTACTAGAAGATGCGGACCGTCCTTCGACAGATCATGGCCGCGGCGCTCGGCAGCGCCGCATTGCTGGTCGCGCTGGCATGCGCAGCGCAAACGCCGGACGACCAAAAGGCCTGGGACGCGCAGCGCGCCCAAGCCTTGGCCGATCAAAAAATTAGGGCCGCGCAATTGGAGAAAGAGCGGGCGGCCCGCCAGGCCAACCCGATGGCCTGGGTAAAGACGCTCGACCCGTTGACCTCGGGCGGCTGGGAATTCCGCACGGTCGCCGACGATGGATCCTGGGCATCTTTTTCGACCACGCACCAGATGAAGCGCTCCGGCAAGATCGTGAGCGTCTGGCTGCGCCAGGAGTTCGCTGAACCGCAGTTGGACCCCAGTGGAGATGCGTATCTCAGCATCGTGCAAAAGATCGACTACGACTGCACCAAGGTGCAGGCCCGGCCGGTCCTGGTGATCTATTATTCCGCCAATAACATCAAGGGGAACGCGCAAACCGAACAGGCTGATCCGAAGCAGGCGCCCTGGACCCCGATCGTACCCGGCACCCTGGCCGAGACGAATTTGCAATGGGCCTGCAGCGCCGAACGGGCAAGCGAAGGGAAATAATCGCCGAGCGCGATGTGCGTCCGGGTGTGCGTCGCAATCCGCAGCGCGACATGCGTGAGACCGTGCGCCGGTTCACATTCCCGACTCAAGCTAGGGGATAGCTTGGCCGCTTGAACGGTGGCAATCAACGCGGCATATTCGCCGTCAAGGCACGGATGGCTCAGAACGAAGAAGAGACGAGCGCGGCGCTGGAAGAGCGCCGTGCGATCGACAGCCTCAGAGCCTGCTCGGCCCTGTCGGAGGTCGATTCACCTGCGCTCGCCGCTCTCGCGGCCGGCGCGGTACAATTCTCATTACCCGCCGGCACCACGCTGTTCGATGCGGGTACGACTCCGGACGGCCTATACCTTGTAATCGCAGGCCGGCTCGGCGTCAGAAGTTCGGTAGGAGCGCCATGGACGGCGCACGTCAGCAGCGGCGAACTCGTCGGCGAGATGAGCTGGCTGCTCGCGGTCGACCACAGCGCCCAGGTCATCGCTATCCGCGATAGCGAGATGCTGTGGTTCGGAAAGCCGCTCGTCGATGCGATCGCGAACCGCTCGCCGCTTTTCTCCCTCGCGGTTGCGCGCATGTGCGCACGCAGGCTCCATCAGAGCAATCGGCGCCAAGTCTTCGCTCCGCGCGCGCGCATCTTCGCCATCGTGCCCAACAGTCCGGAAACCGACACGGCGACCTTGGCGATGCAACTGGTCGAAGAACTCGGCCATTCAGGCCGCACGGAATTCGTCTGGGATGTCCGCGCGAGTTCGCACACCGTGGGCTGGTTCAATCACATCGAAGAAAACAACGAGTTCGTCGTGTACCTCGCCGACACCTCCTCATCGGCTTGGACGCGCCAGTGCTGCCGGCAGGCCGACATGCTGCTGTTGGCCGCCAACGTGCGTGACGACCCGCGACCATGGCCGACCGCAGTGACCGACGTCGCGCGTCTGTCGCGCGTTCGCATGGAGCTCGCGTTGCTGCACGGCGGCACCTTCATGCAAGGCGCCGCCTCCCGCTGGATCGCCGCAACCGACGCGAGCTACCATCATCATATCGTCGACGACAGCGACATCGAACGCGTCGCGCGCCTGCTGTCGCATCGTGGCGTCGGTCTCGTACTCTCTGGCGGCGGTGCACGCGGCTTCGCGCACATCGGTGTGATTCGCGCCATGCGCGAGGCGCGTGTGCCGATCGATTTCGTCGGCGGTGCGAGCATCGGTGCAATCATGGCGGCCGGCGCGGCGCTCGGGTGGAGCGACACGGAAATGCAAGTTCGCTATCGCAGGAGCTTCGTCGACACCAACCCGGTCAATGACTACACGTTTCCGTTCGTCGCACTGACGCGCGGCGCCAAGGTTTCGCGGCTGCTACAGCGGGAATTCGGCGAAATCACGATCGAGGACCTGCGCCTGCCGTTCTTTTGCGTGAGCGCAAATTTGACCACCGGACGAGTGATGGAACACCGCAGCGGCAAACTGCGCAACGCGCTGCGCGCCGCAGTCGCGATTCCCGGCGTGCTGCCGCCGGTATTCGCCGACGAGGCCGTTCTGGTCGACGGCGCGGCGATCAACAATCTCCCCGTCGACATCATGAAGAGTCATGCGCCGGGCTTCGTGATCGGCAGCGACGCCGGAGCCGATCGGCCGTTTACGCCGGACTACGATGCGGCCGAACAGCCTCCGCTGTGGCGCCTGTTCTCACGAACCCGCCGGGGCTCGAGGCGCATCAACATCTTTCAAATCCTCATGCGCTCGGGGATGGTCGGCGGTGCATCCAATGAGGCCGCTCAGCGCGGGCTCGCCGATCTGATCCTCAAACCGCCGCTCGATGACATCGACCTGCTCAACTGGCAGGCTTTCGATCGTTCGATCGAACTGGGCTACGATTACACGCGCAAGGCCTTGGCGGGCCTCGATCGCCTGCCGCGAATGCGCGCCGCGCGGGCGCCGGCGGCGCCGGCCGCGAACGCCTTGATCGCACGGATCGAGGCGCGAATGCGATCACGGCGCAACGCTCAATAGCAGGACTGCGCGGGCAGCGCCTGCGGCGCGTGCAGCGCAAGCGCGGGATCGAAACTCATTTGCGCGCCGCCAAGATATCGTCGAGCCGCGCCGGCTGCGAGGCGTCTCGCTCGAGGTGCGGATAGCGCGGACCACCGTGATAGTCGAGACTCGTGACGAGGTAGCGCTCCCCGGTTTTCAGAATCAACTGTATCGGCGCCGGATTGCTCTTCGACTCGAGGATCGCATCCTTGAGTCCCTCGGCGCTGTAGGCGGCGCCATTGACGCTGAGAATCTGCGCCCCTTCGGTGAGCTTGGCCTTGAATGCGGGACTATCCCACATGGATATCACGACGGAACCATCTTTGTTGTCGATTTCGGCGCCGATTGAGAAGATCAAGTTGAGATGTTTGCGCTTCTCGTCGCCGGTCCTTTGAAAGTCGCTGGGCTCGTCGGTATAGATCAACTTGTAGCCGCCGCGTCGCAGGCCATCGAGCGGCGCCGGCTTCGCGATCGCATCGAGCCGCTCGCGCAAGAATGTCGCCCAGTCATAGGGTTCGACCGCGCCAAGCGCCGCAACGACATCCGCGAACGTGTACGTGACGGTGTAAGAGCTGCCGTCCTCAATGCCGAAAAATGCCTTCGCGAAGTCGTCGAGGGATCGCTTGCCCTGAGAGCGCTCGCGTATCAGGGTATCCACGTCGAGCCAGATCAACTGCCCCTCGGCGTAATAGTCCTCGAACCGCTGCCAGTCGCGCCAGGGCATCGGTCGCCGCGGAGGATTGATGATCGGGTCATTGGTCGTGTCTTGCAGCGTGCGCCAGTGATCGCCGGTCTCGACGTCGTAATAAGCTGAAGTCAAAGCAAGCTGATCGAGCGCTTGCTGTTTGGTCCACAATCCGGAGCGCGCCGCGAGCACCTCGCCCCAATACTGGGTCTGACCTTCGTACATCCACAGCAGGCTGTCCTGCATCGGGACGTTGTAGTTGGGTGTCCATAAATCGACGGGCCGCCGGAATTTGCCGTTCCAGGAGTGGCTCAATTCGTGTGGCAGCAAGCTGCGCCGAAACGCCATCCGATCCCACTCGATGAAGGCGCCCGGATCGCTGCCGTTCTCGCTCGATTCGAGATGTTCGAGACCCTTCTGCTGCACTTGGTCGCTCAGCGAGTACAGAAAGTCGTAGTGCGCATAGTGGCGCGAGCGAAACAGCCGGTAGGTCTGCTGCACGAGCGCCCGATGCGCCTCGAGTTGCTGCGCGCTCATGGTCAGCAGATCCGGGCGATCGGCGAAGACGTCGAGATGCACGGGCGCTGCGGCGCCGGGATCGAGGTCGAGCCGCGCGGTGTAGCGACCGGCGTAAACGGGGCTGTCGACGAGCGTCTCCAAGTCGACGCGTTTGAAGGTCGTGCGCCCGGCATTCATGGACTGCTGCTCGAGCGCCGACCCCCACTTCCACTCCGCCGGCAGCGTGATGCTCGCATCGACCGGGATCCGGCGTGCGTAGTAGCCGGCCGGGTACAGCACGACCGTGTTCCACTCGAGCATCGCGATTTCGCGGCTGATCTCGAGCTCGCCCACGCGCGCGCTCGTCGGCGACAGGTAGTCGAACTCGATGTCGATCGATCGATCGCCCGGTGCGAGCAGCATATGGAACGCGTAGACGTCGACGGGATCGCGCGCCCACCGCACGGCCGTGCCGTTGGCCGTGATCTTCAGGCCGGCAAGCCGGTCGATCGGACCCAAGGGCCCGTGATTGCCGGGAAGCCATTTGGGGTAGAGCAGCACGGTACTCGCATCGACGCCGCTCAAACTCTCGCGAACGTGCACGATGCGTCGCTCCGGATCGGAAACGTCGACCGACAAGCGAATCTCGCCCGGATAAGCCCGGTCCCTGGGAGCGGCGATCGGTACGATGGCCGGCGTCCAAACGGGACCTGCGCTCGCGAGCGCGATGCCGGGGCATGCAAGCATGCCGAACACCGCAATCGCCGCGAGCCTGATTGGCATGCTTCCCCCTGGATGATGCTGGCGACTCTAAAGCAAGCGAATTATCTGCTCAAGCGAATTCAGGCGGGACCGGTCACTCCAGACAGACGACCAGCTTGGCGGAGTGCGTACGCCAATTGATCGGAATGACATACGAACGTGCGAACGGCGCGGTGATCTTCTCGATGTCGTTCGCAACGATCGTCGGCACGGAAATGATGAAATTTCGTCCGAAATCCTTGCGCGCATTGCCGGAGATGGTATTGGCGACCTCGCCGACCAGATCCATGATATTGGCATCGCTCGTGTCGGTTTCCTGCATGCGCATCAGCAGCACCGTGAGCATGCCGCGCGGCGCGGAAAAATAGACGATGCCCTTGCGTGCGCCCGAGATCGAAATGATGCCGGTATATTCGTACGCGCCGGGCTTGCCGTCGGTCACCAGGTATGGCGAGCCGACGCTTGCGGTCTGGCGCGCCGAACTCTCGAAGTAGTTCGTCGTGCCTTCTATGAATGTTCGGATTTCCGCTTCTTTGAGCATATCAGGTGTCCGACAACAGCTCGAGGAAGGCGTCATTCAGTTGGCGATCGGTGAACGGCTTGCAGAGGAAACCGTTCGCGCCTTTCTCGATGGCCTCGACCGCCGTCGCCTTGTCGGCGAGTGCCGAGACCACCAGTATGAGCACCTTGGAGTTGATCGCGACCAATTGCTGCACGCACTCGATCCCGTCCATCTCCGGCATCGTCAAATCCATCGTGACGACGTCCGGCTGTGTACGGCGAAACAACTCGACCGCCTCGCGTCCGTTGCTTGCGGCGCCGACGACTTCCAATCGATCGATCTGCTGAGAACGTTCGATGCGGCGGCGTATGATGTTCGAGTCGTCGACGATCATGAGCTTCAAGGGTGATTGCGAGGAGACCCGCTTGTTCATCAAGCGGCCTCGGTGGTGTTCGTGCGTTTGCCCAACGCGGGCAGCGACAGCGTGATGCGCGTGAATTTACCCAGGGACGTCGCGACCCCCACTCTGCCGCCGGCCTCGTGCACGCGCGCGGAAATCAAGTTCATTCCGACGCCCCTGCCGGCGTCCTTGGTGACCCCTTCGACCGTGGAGAATCCCGGCTGAAACAGCAGCGAGAATATCTGCTTGGCGTCCAGACCCGGCGCCTGCTCGGCAGTGACCAATCCCCGTTGAACGGCGACTTCCTTGATGCGCTCGGCCGATAAGCCGCGTCCGTCATCTTCGATCGTGAATTTGTAGCCGGCGTCCGCCGTCCCCTGAAATTCGAGCCGCACCCGGCCGGTGTCGGATTTGCCGAATTTCGTGCGCGTGCCGCGCGCTTCGATGCCGTGAACGATCGAGTTGCGAACCGCCTGTACCGAAATCTCCTTGACGAGGCGGACATAGCCGTCCGGTATGCCATCGAAGCCGATGCATTCGAGTGCGGCGTCCTTGTCGGATTCGCCCGCCACGCGCCGCGCCAGGTTCTGCAGACTCGCCTCGATATCGGCGCTCGGCTTCTTCGGATTGCCGGTGGTCTCGCCGATCGTCATCGTGGCCCCGTGTGACTCGTCGGTCTGGTTGACGTGCAGGCGCGATAGGCGCGCGACCAGTTCGCTGATCGAATGCAGGTGCGTCAACAGATCGTCCAGCTTGATCACGAGCGGCAGGAAATCGTTGCCGGACAGCTCGGCCTTGCCGCGCAGCATCTCCAAGTCGTCCTCGAAGGCGTGGGCCCGACTTTCGATCGACGACAGGCCCAACGAGGCCGCTTCGCCTTTCACCGAGTGTGCCTGACGGAACAGGCTGTCGAGCTTCTTGCGGAATGCCGCTTCATCGCGCGCCGGTTCGCGCAGCACCGCATTGATCATTTTCATCGCCGCGTCGGAATCGCTGAGGAACGACGCCAGCTGCGCCGGTTCGACGTGCAGGATGCCGAGCAGCGTATCGACCTGAGCCTGGGCCTGGCCCTGGCTCGCGGTCAGCTCGCGCGCCAGGTCAACTTGCGCCGTAATGTCCGATACCGATACCAGCACGTGCCGAATCGTGCCCTCGACGCGGACGCGATGGAAATCGAACTCCAGGTAGCGGGTCTCGACGCCGCCCTGCCCGTTCGCGATCCGGATCTCGACCTGCCCGAGCGGGTTGATCGACTTGACCAGATTCTCGTTGGTGCGCTCCGCCCAAAGGATCGATACGAACTTGCGCGCTGTCGCAAGCGTTTTCTCGTTGACGATGTCCTTCAACAATTCATCGAAGGTCAGTCCCGCACAGTCGGTACGTTCGAACAAATCTTCGAGTGCTCGCGAATACGTTGCGCCGATCACCAAGTTTTGATCGAGCAGGAACAAACCTTCCTTGACCGTGCTCAGGATGTCCTCGGTCTGCTGGCGTGCTTCATGCAGGCTCAGCGCCTGGCGGCGCCTCGCGGTCAACAGCACCGTGACGATCGCGACCAACACGGCTGCACCGAGCATTCCCCCGAGCATGACGAGCCGCAACTGTGTCGCGGAGCGCGTATTGCGGGTTTGCAACTCGGTCGCGAGCGCCGCGATTTCCGCGTCGATCTCCGGCAGGGAATGGTGCGCCGAATGGATCGCCGCGTTGAGATCGTTCGACAACTGATGCCCGCTATCGCTCAACACCGTGCCGCTCGCCTCGCTGTCCCGATACGGGACGCCGGTGAATTGGACCACGGGCGCGAGCGCGCGGTTGAGCGGCCCCCACTGTCCGTGCAACGTCGATGCATGCTTCGCCGCGGCTCCCTGGGCGAATGCTGCCGTGCCGCTCGCGGCGCTGAACCAGCCGCTCGGCTGCGCGGCGAACATCGTTTGCTGCGCATCGTCTAGCTTGTGCACCGCGTCGCGCAGTTGATCGAGCGGCTCCTGCGTATACGCGCGCGTTGCGATGCGATCACGAACGCTCTCGAGCGACGTGCGGATCAGGTCGGGATAGCGCTGCTGTTCGGCGACGAATTTGATCGCGGCCGTGGTATTGGCAAGCTCCGTGGCCATCTCGAACCCGGGCAACAAGATCGATGCAAACATCCCGAGGCCGAGTACTGCGACCACGGCTGCGAGAGCGCGCGGCGACAGCCGTGAAAGAAAATTGGTAGGTACCATTGAAATCATGTCAGGAATGCCCCGGTGAGGCCCGCATGGCCGGTTCTAAGCGCCGCTGAACCGCCCGCATCGCGCAACGCTTCCAGAAAATGACCGGCGGACGGGTAACGGTCATTCGGATTTTTCGCCAATAGGCGATCGACGAGCGGCTGATAGCGCGCCAGAGGCGCCGGCAGCGGCGGCGCCGCGGCGTTACGATGTGCGTTGAGAATATCGGCCAAGGTGTTGCCGCGGAACGGCAGACTGCCCGCCAGCATCTCGTAGAATACGATGCCGAGACTGTAAATATCCGCGCGTTGATCGGGATGATTGCCCGCGATTTGCTCGGGGCACACATAATACGGAGTGCCCGTCTGCAGATCGGAGCGCGACAGTTCGTTATCGACGAGTTGTCCGCGTGCCGACCCGAAGTCGATCAGGACGACCCGATTGTCGGTGGTCAGCATGATGTTCGAGGGCTTCAAGTCCCGATGCACGACGCCGGCGGCATGCACGACCTGCAATGCCTCGGCGATCTGCCGCGCGTAATTGACGGCGTCGGCCTCGCTGACCGGATTCTTCAAGCGTTCACGCATGCTGCCGCAGGGGAAATACTCCAGGGCAAGATACAGATACTCGGGCGTGATGCCGAAATCGATGACGTCGGCAATCGAACGGTGATTCAAACTCGCTAGGATCTCGCATTCGCGCGCGAAGTCGCGACGATCTTCCTCGGAGACGCTCGCATGGCCTTTGATCGGCTGGACCTTGAGCGCGACTTGTTGCCCCAACTTCTCGTTGCGCGCGAGGTAGACCGTCGCTCCCGACGAGTGCGCGATCTTTTTCAACAATCGGTACCCGGCGACCGCAGGCATCGAGTGGTCGGGCATCGCCGACGCAGCGCGTACCGGCGCAGCCGGCGGCATCGTCGCAACGGTCGTCACGGTTGGCGGGATCGGCGCAGGTGCCGCGCTTGCGGGCAGCGTTGCAGCAGGCGTGTTCGCCGTGGTTGCGAGCAGCGGCTGCAGCGCCACGGTAAATTCGCCGACATTGACCGCGTGTATCGGCCAGTAATCCGCGGCGCCGGCCTTGATCGCACGCGCTGCCCACCGCTCATCGCCGTGGCGGGCAAACACGAAGATCGGCAGCCGCGGCGCTTGGGCGCGCAAATGCGTGACGATCGCGAGCGGGTCATGCCCGATCTCGCGCCGCATGAATTCGACGATCAACAGCACCGCAGCGTAAGAACGCAGACGCTCGACCGATAGCGCATCGAAACCGGCGCGCGTGATCGTATCTGCATCGAGCTTGACGGCACTGCGGCGCACCAAGCTCGCGAGTTTCAGGCGCAGCTCGAGATCGTCATGCACCACGAGACACAGTTGCGTCGCCCGGTTGCGCCGTCCGAGCGTCGTCGTTTCGGTGAATGCTGCGTTATCGGCTATCGGAGTCATTGCTGCACGCGCCTTATTTGCTCATTCGAAATACGACGCGAAGCTGCGTCGTCACCGTAATCGCGTGACCATCCTTGACCACCGGCTTGTAGCGCACGCGATAGGCAGCGCTCATCGCCGCCGTATCGAATGTATCTTTCGGACTGGAATCGATGACCGTAACGTCCGCGACCTTGCCGTCGCTGGTCACGGTGAACGCCAGGTCTACCCAGCCTTCCGTTCCGCGGCTCAATGCCGAAGCAGGGTATTCGGGCCGCAAGGGCTTGACCGCGACCAAAGTGTTGGCCGAGATGCCGGGGATCTTCTGGATGACCGGCTTCTGGCTTGCCTGTTCTTGCGCAATCTTGTCGTTGAGCGCGTCGAGATCGGGTCCGCCGCCGAGCCTCGCGGCGGCCGCGGTGAGCGACGCGGCCTTGACCACATCGCCCGAATCGAGTGCGGTTCGAGCGCGTCCCGCGATCGCGGTGCGCACTGCGCTTGCGAGCGCGGTCACGCTGTCGTCTTTCGGATCGGCGGAACGCAATTGAGTCACATAGGAGAGCGCGCTGTCGCCATCGGGCTCGACGAGACTTCCTTGGGCGAGACGCGTCTTCGCGAGATCCAGCAGCTGCGCTTGCGCGGATTTCTCATGCGCCTGCTGTTCGCGCGCGGCGGCCAGATCGTGCTGAAGGCTCGCTATCTGGGCTGCCGGCGCCACATTCTCGCTGCGAGCCTCGGCGAGTTCGCGGTCGGCGTCACCGTAGCGATGTTGATCGAGTGCGGTGCGCGCCGCCGATAACAATCTCTTGCTGAATTCCTGCGTCTGCTGCTCGAGGTCGGCCGCGCTGATGCCCGCTTCGCGCGCCTGCTGCAGGTAGAAGGCCGCGCTGTCGCGCGGCGGCTCGAGCAGGTGGTCCTGCTGCAAACGTGTATCGATCAGCTTGAGCAGGTGTTCGGAATCGGATTCCGCACGGTGCTGGCGCAATTCGTCGCGCAATTGGCCCAGTTTCGCGGGGCTCAGCGATTTGGCGCGCGCCGCGTCGTCGAGTAGTTGCGCTGCCCGATCGAAATTCTTGGCGTTGAGCGCCGCTTGAATTTGCGCCGGCCCGAGTTCGGAGCGCAACGTCGCAATGCGCGCGTCGAGATCCGACAGCGCCGGGTCGCCGGGATTGATCGTTCGCGCGGTTTCCAAGGCCTGCAGTGCGAGGTCATATTTTTGATCGTCCAAGTCCGATTGAACGCGCGAGACCAGGATCTGCGCGATGCGGGCCATGCCCTCGTGCGCCTCGCCGTTGGTTGGATCGAAGACCAGCACTTCTTGGTAATACGCCAACGCATTGCCGCTGATCGGGTCTATGAAATGACGGTCCGCCATCGCGTGTCGCGCCATGTCGATCAGTGCGTCGATCCTTTGGTCGTTTGCCGCGGTTTGGGCGTCCGCACTCGTCGCTTCACCCGTCGCTGCTGCGGGGGTGCCGGCGGCCGGCGCCTTGGGAACCAGCGCGACCGCGGGTCCGCCCGCCGGCGTCGATGGCCGCAGAACAAGATAAGCGACCGCGCAGGCCGCCACGAGCGCAGCTGCGCCGAACATTCCGTAGCGCTTCCATTGCGGTCGCGCGGGCGCGACTTCGTCCGGGACCACCGGGTTCTCGACCGGCGCTTCACGTCGGCCGGCGAGTTCCGCACGCGCGCTCGCGAGGGCCTCGGACAG
>Ga0181531_10000882_pt1 | contig 19567 bp, 26 predicted proteins | sample PEATcosm2014_Bin_38_FD_119743 | JGI IMG/M metagenome (GOLD analysis project Ga0181531, IMG submission 119743) | Peatland microbial communities from MTU Mesocosm Facility, Houghton, MI, USA - PEATcosm2014_Bin11_10_metaG | ecosystem: Environmental > Terrestrial > Soil > Wetlands > Peat | place... | reverse complement strand
CGGGCGCAGCAGGTCTACCACGCGCAGGCCGCTGCGCGCCATCTTGTCCTCGTAGGCCGGACCGATTCCGCGGCTGGTGGTGCCGATCTTCTTCCGTCCCGGCGCGCTTTCGGCCGCCAGCTCGATCATGCGGTGGTAGGGCAGGATCACCTGCGCCCGGTTCGACACAAACAGTTGTCCATCCACGGCCAACCCCAGGTCTCGCAGTTTGGCCACTTCCTTCAGGAAGGCGATCGGGTCCAGCACCACGCCATTGCCGATGATGGCCTTGCACCCCGGCCGCAGAACCCCGCAGGGAATCAGCTGCAAGATGAACTTTTGCCCGCCGTGAACGACCGTGTGCCCGGCGTTGTGGCCGCCGGCGTAGCGCGCCACGGCAGAGAACCGCTCGCTCAGCACGTCTACGATCTTTCCCTTGCCCTCGTCGCCCCACTGGGCGCCCAGCACTACCGCTGTCTTTGCTCGCATGTGGTTCCGCTTCTCCGAAGGGCGCTTCCCGAGCCCGTTCTTCCGACGTGGATGGCCCGACCCCAGCGACCGCTTTTTGGGGGCCCGTACAACGTCTCATATACAAAACGAAGGTGCAGTCGACCCCTGCCTGCACCGTTTTTGATGATAAACCCTGGGTCGAGCGGGCCGGGAAAGCTCTGGCTCGGGCGCCGGATGTCGAGCGCCCCAGGGTCTGACTTTTGAGACCTGGGAAACCAGATAACTCGATGGGTCACAAAAATGCGCCCTCTGTTAACCAATTGTCCTTCTGATTCGTTGTGTGTGCAGGAGGGGTTGAAAAACCTCCTTCCAAGCGAGGGGAGATCGAAATGCACAACCACTTCCGCATCGCGTCTTGGGTCCTATGCACCCTGGCGGCGTCTACCGTCCTGTTCGCAAGTCTTGCCGTGGCGCAAACCCGGCCCGCGGCTCCGACCACGCCGCCGGCTGCCATCGCGCCGGTCATCTCCGACAAGGACTTCGCCGCCACGCAGGAAGAACTCGTCAGGCTGCTGCGCATGAGCCCCACCCTCACCACTGTCGTGGCCCGCGACCCATCGCTGCTCTCCAACCAGGAATACGTGAGCCGGAACAACCCGCAGTTGGCTCAGTTTCTTGCCGCCCACCCGGAGATTGGCCGCAACCCGGAGTTCTACCTCTTCACCCACTTGCGCCCTGGAGAAGGAGGTCCCGAACAGGCGCTGGAGCGCGCGGTGTGGCCCGAACTTGTGCAGGCACATCCGGATCGCCCGGTGTTTCAGAACTTCCTGGATGACCTGCCGCCTTTGCTGGCCTTCCTTTGCTTCCTCGTGGTCCTGGTCTGGCTGATCCGCCAATTCCTTGAGAATCGCCGCTGGGGCCGCATCTTCAAACTGCAAAGCGAGGTGCATGGAAGGCTGATCGACAAGTTCAGCTCCAATCAGGAACTGGCGCTCTACATGGGCACCGAGGCGGGCAAGCGCTTCCTTGAAGCCGCGCCCATCCCGGTCGGTTTCGAGCCCGAACGGCGCGTCCCCAACGCTGTGGCCCGCGTGCTGACCCCGCTCCAGGCCGGCATCGTGCTGGTTCTTCTCGGCGCCGGCTTCCTGCTCCTCCGCCGCGCCAGTCCCGAGATGGATATTCCGATGCTGGTCTTGGGCACGGTGGCGCTGATGCCCGGGCTGGGATTTATCATCTCCGCGGGGGCTACGTGGGTGCTGGCCGAGCGCCTCGGGCTGATGCCGGACAGCCCCGCAAAAACCAATTTGCCCGACAACTCGACCTTCGACCCCCAGGGCCGGCAGTGAGTTGGAAGGCCCGTGGACCCCAAAGGGAAGCGTCCTCCTATGCTCTGGGAATCTGTTCTTCCGAACCTCTTTGCCGGCGATGCGCCACGGGCAGCCGAACTGCCCATGGATAGCGACGCCTTTGCCGGCTTCTACGATCGTTCGGCGCGGGCTTTGTGGGCCTACCTGGCGCGCGTATCGGGCGATCCCGCTCTGGCCGACGACCTGATGCAGGAGAGCTATGTGCGATTCCTGTGCGCAGCGCGGCCGGCCTCTCATTTGGCCGACGGCGAGGTGGCCGGCCGCCGCTACCTCTTCCGCATCGCAACCAACCTGCTGCGCGACCATTGGAGGCGCCCCACGACCGCTTCCATCGAAGAGATTCCAGAGGAGTTCCTTGCCGCAAGCGCCAGTTCGGTCCAGGCCGATAAGCAAGCCATGCTGAGTCCGGCGCTGGCGTTGATGCGTCCGCGCGAACGGCAACTGCTCTGGCTGGCTTACGCGGAGGGCTACTCCCACAGAGAGATTGGCGAAATCACCGGCCTGGCAACGGCCAGCATCCGGCTGCTGCTCTTTCGGGCGCGGCGCAAGATCGCGCGGCTGTTGCGGGCACAGAGCCTGAAAGGCGGACCTGAGCTATGATTCTGAGCCCCTGTTCGCGTGAAAAGGAATTGATCGAACTGCTGGCGCGGGGTGCCTGGCCCGATGCCTGCCCTCCGGAATTGCGTACCCACGTGGCCGGCTGCCGCGCTTGTGGCGACCTGGTCCTGGTGACCCGGACGCTGCGCAGGGCGCGGGCCGAAGCGGCAGGGGCAGCGAATCCCGGATCGCCGGGTGCGCTCTGGTGGCGCGCTCAACTGCGCCGCCGCAATGCCGCTGTCGAGCGCGTCGGCAGGCCCATCCTCGGCGCGCTGATCTTCGCCTTTTCTGTCAATTTGCTGCTCGCGGGCGGTTTTCTGGTCTTCCAGGCAAGACATGGCCTCAACTGGTTCTCCTGGCTGAAGCAAATCCCGCAAGCACTGACTCTTCCTTTGGGAGCCCTTTGGCCCGCCGGTGTCTTCGACTCCGGCTGGAGTCTCATGGCCTTGATTCCCGCCCTCGCAGCATTGGCGCTGTTGAGCGGTGTGGTGGTGTACGTAGCATCTGACAAGCAATAACCTCACCCCTACACCGCCCGTCCTGAAGCCCAGGTCTCCGCAGGCAGGCCTTTCCCCGCGCGGTGAACAGCCTGCCCCTCGCTCACCCACACGGGTCCTGGCTTTGAGAACTTGGTTCCTCACCGCCTCGCGCCTCGCGCGGCTGGTATATTTTCCTCGACGCAAATCCGCCCGCAACCCATGCGGCGAATGGAGCGCACCGAGGAAGACATCCATGGATTGGAATGAGAATTCAAGACGGTCGTTTTTGAAGCAGGTTGGCGCGGCAGGAGCCTTGGCCCTCACAGCGGCGAACTCGGAAGCATTGGCTTCGCCCGCCAATCCGCCCGCAGGCCCAGGAGTCCAGACTTCGCCGGAGCAAGACAAGCAAGCGGCAACGCGGGCGCAGAGGATGGCCTGGTGGCACGAGGCCAAGTTCGGCATGTTTATTCATTGGGGACTCTACAGCGTGATTGGACAGCATGAGTGGGCCAAGGAGGTCGAGGGCGTTCCCATCCCACAGTATGAGTTGCTGGCCAAGCACTTCACCCCCAAGCCGAACGCCGCCCGCGAATGGGCCAGGCTGGCCCGGCGCGCCGGACAAAAGTACATGGTGATGACCACCAAACATCATGAGGGATTCTGCCATTGGGATACCAAATTCACCGACTACTGCGCGGCCAAACAGGGGCCGGGGCGCGACCTGGTCCGCGAGTTTGTGGAGGCGGCCCGCGCCGAGGGCCTGCGTGTGGGCTTCTACTACTCGCTCATGGACTGGCATCATCCCGATGGCGCCACCTGCAAGACCGACCCAGCCGCCCGCCGGCGCTTCGTCGACTACACGCACGGGCTCATCCGCGAACTGATGACCAACTACGGAAAGATCGATGTGCTGTGGTACGACGTGGACTGGCCCTTGACCGCCCAGGAGTGGGAGTCGGAGCGCATGAACCAGATGGTCTTCGAGCTACAGCCGGAGATTATTGTGAACAACCGCAACGGCCTGGAGGGCGACTTCTCCACGCCCGAACAGGGCATCCATGCCGCGGCGGAGGGCCGCGCCTGGGAGACCTGCATGACCCTGAACGATAGCTGGGGTTTCAATCGTGCCGACGATGCCTGGAAGACCCCCAAGACCATTGTGGCCAACGTGACCAACTGCGCCCGCGAAGGAGGCAATTATCTGCTCAACATCGGCCCCAAGCCGGACGGCTCCATCCCCGAAGAGTCGGTGACTGTGCTTGAGGCGGTGGGCAAGTGGATGGAGACGAACGGCAAGTCAATCTATGGCGCGGAACGGGGGAAGTTCGGCTGGAACACCAACGCGAACTATACCCGTCGCGGCAACACGCTCTACATCCATCAGCAGTACTGGCCCGGACACACACCTGCTGCGGAATGGCTCGCCTTCTTCCAGCCCGAGGCGGTCATCGGCATCGGTGGCCTGAAACCGAAAGTCAAATCCGCCCGCCTCTTGAAGACTGGAGAGAGCGTCTCCTATGCCCAGGATGAGTTCTCGCTGCGGCTCACCGGCCTGCCCTTGCAGGCGCCCGATCAGCCGGCAACGGTCATCGAAATCGAATGCGACGGAGAACCCATCATCGATCACGACGCCAAACGTCCGCTTTGGCCGCGATACAAGGTAGGCGTAAGCTAGCCTTAAGGATACTGGCTTTGCGGATGAATGACCGGCTCACAACCGAGAGGCTCCTGCTGCGCCGTTGGCAAGAGTCGGACCGGCAGCCATTCCAAAGGCTGAATGCAGACCCGCGCGTCATGGAATTCATGCCCGCTCTGCTGTCGCCGGAAGCGACGGATGAGCTCATCGCTCGCATCGAACGGCAGTTCGAGAGCCACGGATTCGGTCTGTTCGCTGCGGAACTCCTTGAGGACCGGGCTTTTCTCGGCTTCATCGGCCTCTCCGTGCCGTCCTTCGATGCGCCTTTCATGCCCGCCGTCGAAATTGGCTGGAGAATGGCTGCCGGCTATTGGGGACGCGGCCTGGCGACGGAGGGTGCTCGCGAGGTGCTTCGCTTTGCCTTCGATGTCGCCGAACTTCCCAGCCTCGTCTCCATCACGGTTCCCGGCAACCTGCGCTCTCGCCGGGTCATGGAGAAGATTGGCATGGTCTACGATCCCAGCGCCGACTTCGACCACCCGCGCCTGCCAGAAGGCCATCCCTTGCGCCGTCACGTGCTCTACCGCCTCCATCGCCGGCAATTCGAAGGGAATTGAAGGAACCTGGGCCGGAACCTGGGGTTCACGCCCTCACGGACAGGGGAGCGACAGGCTCCTTGAGGGCCGACGCGGCTTCGGCCGCCAGGCCTTCGCGGACAGACTCGGTCAGCCGCGGCCGCTGCATCTCCAGTTTCAAGCTGGCGACCATTGCAATACCCCTTGCTGCTTTTATGCGGCGTATCTTCTTCATAAAATGACTCTCCTTCAGCGAATCAGTTTTCCGTATCGAATCCGGGGATTGGCCCCATTCTCATCGCCACCAGCACCTTCAGCAAAGTGGCGGTGTTACGAACATTTCCCGAGATGATGGTGAGCGCTTCCGATACCGGGGCATGCTCCTCCGCCAGCGCGTCAAGACTGTCGCTGACTTTATAAAGTTTGTCGGCTTCGTGCAGAATCTCATTCGCGGGCATGGATTGCACAACTTTCCGGGAGCATGGCTCGAAGCTCGACCGGCCTTTGCAACGGCTGTCTCACTTCCTCACTGCGCTTCATCCTAGAACCGCAACTGGCGCACGTCTGGTCACATGGGACCACCACGGGCGGTACGCCGAGCGCCCGGTTTTTGAGGTCTGAGCCCCGCTGCGCTCCCCTGGGAGCCGGCCTCCACTCGTGAAGCGGCGCGTCAATTCATGTCCTCCGAACCCGGCGGCTGGTAGAATTTCCGCCATGGAAACCATCCAATACAACCTGCCGCAGAGCCGCATTCCCGAGGCCTGGTACAACATTGCTGCCGATCTCCCCAAGCCCATGGCACCGCCCCTCCACCCCGGCACGCTTCAGCCCATCGGGCCCGGCGATCTCGCCCCGTTGTTTCCCATGAGCCTGATCCTCCAGGAAGTCAGCACGGAGCGGGAGATCGAGATTCCCGGCGAGGTGCGGCAGGTCTACGCGCAGTGGCGCCCGTCGCCCCTGTTTCGCGCCCGCCGCCTGGAAATGGCCCTGGATACGCCGGCGCGGATTTACTACAAATACGAAGGCGTCAGTCCGGCGGGCTCGCACAAGCCAAACACCGCTGTCCCGCAGGCTTACTACAACAAGAAGGAAGGCACCAAGCGGCTTTCCACCGAGACGGGAGCCGGACAGTGGGGCTCGGCGCTCTCCATGGCCTGCGCTTTTTTCGGCCTGGAGTGCAAGGTCTACATGGTGCGCGTGAGCTATGACCAGAAGCCCTACCGCCGCGCCTTGATGGAGACCTTCGGCGCCTCGGTCACCGCCAGCCCCAGCATCGAGACCGAGTCGGGCCGCGCCATTCTCGCCGCGCACCCGGATTCGAACGGCTCGCTCGGGATCGCCATCTCGGAGGCCGTTGAAGTGGCGGCAAAGGACCCCCACACCAAGTACGCGCTGGGCAGCGTGTTGAATCATGTGCTGCTCCACCAGACCGTCATCGGCCTGGAAACCATCGAGCAGATGGCCCTCGCCGACGATGAACCGGACGTGATTGTAGGGTGCACTGGCGGTGGATCGAACTTTGCCGGCCTGGTGATGCCCTATCTTGGGCAAAAGATCAAGGGCCGGAGCCACGCGCGCGTGGTGGCTGTGGAGCCCGCCGCCTGCCCGACCCTGACCAAGGGACAGTTCACCTACGACTTTGGCGATACCGGCCATTTGACGCCGCTGGTCAAGATGCACACGCTTGGCAGTACCTTCATGCCTCCGGGCATTCATGCCGGCGGCTTGCGCTACCACGGTATGGCTCCGCTGGTATCGCACGTCATGGATCTGGGGTTGATTGAGGCCACGTCGGTGCAGCAGTTGGACGCATTCGCCGCCGGTATTCAATTTGCCCGCGCCGAGGGCATCATTCCCGCACCGGAAGCCAATCACGCCATCGCCGCGGCCATCCGCGAAGCCCTGCGCGCCAAAGAAGAAGGCAGGCCCAGGACAATCCTCTTTGGATTGAGCGGCCACGGCCACTTCGACATGCAGTCCTACATCGCCTATCAAGCCGGCAAGCTCGAGAACTATGACTATCCCGAGGAGGAGATCGCGATGGCGCTGGCCGGCCTGCCGTCCTTCGCCTGATTTAGCCAAAACGGTTTGTGGTCTCCCAGGTCTCAAAAACGAGACCTGGGGTAACCGGCTAAACGAGGAGTGGAAGATCTTCCGAATGCCAACAGTCAAAAAAGTTTCTTGTCTAGAGTGGCAAAGAGCTCTTCAAGACGGTCGGCGCGAATGCGTATCCGAATCGTGGTCGGACCCAAAACCTGTACGATTTTCGCCGCGCGTTCAGCTCCCGCTTCCAAACTTGTATACGCTTCAGCAATTCCGTTTGAAATGACCGTCACGGTTTTCATGGATGTATCTTAACATCCTTGCAGGAGATCTTAGGGCAACTTCTGGACCTATCAGCTACACAAGTCTGCAAAGGGGATGTCGTGAAGCGCATTCAAGTCACCAGAGCCTCGGCGATCGCAGGTGTGTTGTTGGCCGCTGTTAGCGTAGCTTCTGTTTCGTGCAAGAATGGTAGCTCCGACGCAACTCAGCCATCCATAGGGCGGCACCCACTGGAGACCCCCCATGAAAGAGTTCCTCTGCTCAACAACAATGAGGCGGCGGTCTTGTTGGTAATGAGGGAGCTAGACAGCGGCGAAATCCGGTTGACGCCATTTGCGCGCTCTTTGGGGCTCACGCGGGGGGGCGGGATGGGCGGACTGCCCCCGGGCACGCCTGGAGAGAACTGCGATTCCGCCGGTTGTGTCGCAGCTCCCTGCCCTTCTAGGGACGAATCGGGGGTCACGATAATGTCCAATGATTTAAGCGGCCGCTCTTACGGGCTCGGGTATTGCGTCAATCGGTTCACAGGAGAAGTGAATGCCTACAATGACGAGGCATTCAGTTTGACGATGAAAGGAAACCATTCAGCATGGAAGCCCCTCTGATGCTGACCCACGGCCAAACGGGCCGGGCAGGACACTAATAGCCGGGTGCCCCATCCTTGCGACTTCTTTTTGTCGCAAGGGTGGGAGATGACAAATCTCAATCGCGCTTCTTTACCCTGCGGCCAGCACCGCATCGGCGATGCGCGCAGCCTCAACAGCCGGCCGCACCGCGTGAACGCGAACAATCGAAGCTCCATGCAGGATGGCAGCCACCATAGCCGCCAGGCTAGCAGCCTCGCGTGCTTCCACGGGTGCGTCTTGTCCGCCGTAGAAGGGGGCCAGCGAGCGGCCCAGGAACGATTTCCGACTGACCCCGGCCAGCAGCGGGCGGCCCAGTGAGAGCAATTCGGCCTGCCGGGCCAGTAGGGCATAGTTTTCGTCGAAGCGCTTGCCGAATCCGTAGCCGGGATCGAGAACGATGGCCTCCGCCGGGACCCCCGCCCGGTCAGCTATTGCCAAGCTCGCCGCCAGGCCGCCACGCACCGTGGCCAGCAGTGCGTGGGGCTCTAGTTTCGGCAACCCACGCCACTCTTCGGGCCGTCCGCGGGAGTGCATCAGCACCACGCCGCAACGGGACGCGGCGCAGACCCCGGCCATCTCCGCGTCCCAGCCGAAGCCGCTCACGTCGTTCACAATCTCCGCGCCGGCCGCAAGCGCCGCCCGCGCCGTCGCGGCCTTGTACGTATCCACCGAGACGATCGCCCCGGGCCGCGAGCGGATAATCCCTTCCAGTACCGGCAAAAGACGCGCCTGTTCTTCCTCTGTGCTCACCGCCGGGGTCCCCAGCGACAGGTTTACGTCGATGGGGTGGACCGTTGGCGCCAGCGGAGTACCGGCCGCTCCTCCCGCCTGCGAACCAGGCCGGGTGCTTTCCGCGCCCAGGTCGAGAATGTCGGCCCCTTCGTCCAGCAGGGCCAGACCGTGCACCACAGCTCTTTCCGGATCGATGAACAGCCCGCCGTCACTGAAGGAATCCGGTGTAATGTTCACCACGCCCATGACCAGCGTCCGGCGGCCGAGTTCCATCGTGCGAGTGCGCAGTCGCCAGAGAGCAGCTTGTCTGTCTACGGAGTTCATTGTCCTTCTCGATTTCTCGATTGATAGCGAAATGCGCTCTTCCACTTCGTGGTTCGATCCGGGAGACAAAGACCCACCTCTCGATGGTACCCGCCGGCTCTTTGCCTCCTGCTAAACTCCCACCATGAAAGCCATTCGACATTTTATTGTGCTTGTGCTGGCTTTGGTCCCGGTTCCTTCCGCTGTATTGTTTGCGCAGGTCCCGGCACGAAGCAACGCCAGGCCCCCCACTCATTCCCGGGCGCGCACAGCTCCAGCCAAAGGGCCGATCGCCGACCGCATTGCGGCCATTCTGGCAGAGCCGGCGCTGAGTCATGCCGACTTCGGCATCAGCGTGACCAGCCTGGAGGGGCAGCCGCTCTATGGGCTGAACGAAGGGCGGCTCTTCACCCCGGCCTCAAACGCCAAGCTGCTCACCACCGCCGCGGCCTTTGCCCTGTTGCCGGTGGAGACCCTCACCTGGACCACCAACGTGGTGGCCGGAGGCGAGGTGGACAGCGCGGGCGTGCTGCACGGCGACTTGATCCTGCTCGGCGCAGGCGACCCGACGATGAGCGCGCGGCGCTATCCGTACCGCGCACCGAATCCCGTCCCTGCGGCGGCCAATCCGGCTGCTGCCGCTCCCGCCGCAGGAGAGCAGGAAAAGCCGCCGCGCGCCATGGAGGTGCTGGAACTGCTGGCCGAGCAGGTGGAGCAGGCCGGCGTGCGAACCATCGAAGGCAGCGTGGTGGGCGACGATAGCCTCTATCTCGACGAGCCTTACGGTCATGCCTGGGGCTGGGACGATCTGCAATGGAGCTACGGCGCGCCAGTCTCCGCGCTCACATTCAACGAAAACACAGCGGAGCTGACAATAACCACGGACCCAGCCGCGGCCGGCGCAACTCAAGCCGAGTGGACCCCGAATGTGGATTACTACACCCTGGACAACAGCATGACGCCGGTAGGGGCCAAGGGCGAACCGGCGAATCAAACTGCGCATCCAGGACTGGGCCGCAAGCCGGGCAGCATGATGGTGCGGGCGTGGGGCCCCGTGCCTCCCGAGGGATTCCACGCGGGGCTGGCCATCGAGGATCCGGCGGAGTTTACGGCGGCGGCCTTCATTGAGGCCCTTCGAGGCCGCGGGGTCACCGTCGCCGGCGCGGCTGCGTCGGCACATAAATATCCGATTGGAGCCGGCGATTTTGCCGGAGAAAGGGAGGAGCCGCTGAAGTTGTTGCCCAGGACCGACCTGGAGACCGTGGCGCCGCCGCTACAGGACCGCCGGGTGCTGGCTGCGCACAGGTCCGTGCCCGTGGTCCAGGACATCACCATCATCAACAAGCTGAGCCAGAATCTTCATGCTGAACTGCTCTTCCGGCTGCTGGGCAAGACCCTGGGAAAAGATGGCAGCTTTGAGCAAGGCTCCCGGGTCGTCCGGCAGTTTCTTGTTGGCGCTGGTGTGGACGACGGCGACTTCTTTCTCTACGATGGTTCGGGGCTGAGCCCGGATGACAAGGTCGCTCCGCGAGCCTTCACGAAGCTGTTGGCGTATGCCGAAGGGCAGCCATGGGGTCCCGCATGGCGCGAGACTTTGCCGGTGGCCGGCGTGGACGGAACGCTGGCGGGGCGGTTCCGAAACTCTGCGCTGAAGGGGCGGCTGTGGGCCAAAACAGGCACGCACGATGAAGCGAACGCCCTCTCCGGCTATTTGACCGCATCGAGCGGCAAAACGTTGGTGTTTTCCATCCTCGTGAACGGCCGCCGCCCCGGCAGCGATGCTGAAGTCCAGGCCATCGACCGAATCGTGGAAGCGATAGCGGCGGCGGAATGAGCTTGTATCATCGGAGCCAGATGCGCTCTCGTTCCTTTGCTGCTTCCCTTGCCCTCCTGACCTGTGCGATCGGCCCTGCCGTCGCGCTGTCCGGCTGCCGTTCCCTGCCCGCCTCCAAGCCCGAAGCGCTGTGGACCATGGAAGAAGCGCGGGGGGCGCAGGTCTTCCAGGGGAAGTGCGCCAAGTGCCACTACCCAACCACTACGAAGGGGATGAAAGGGCCGGGGTTGCAGGCAATTACAAAGGTCAAGGCGATGCCCTCGGGCGCCCCGCCCACCGACGAGCGGCTCACCAGTACGATTCTGCACGGACGGGGGATGATGCCCGCATCCGAATTGACCAACGACCAGCTCAGCGACCTGCTGGCCTATCTTCACTCGCTATGACAAACGACGCCGGAACACCCCAGGCTGGTCCGAACGACGCGGGGAACGCAGACGCCCATCCGCCGCGCCGGGAGCTGTTGCCGCTTCCTGGGCTGGCTGCGATCGGCCTTTACCTGCTGGTGCTGGCCGGGGTCATTGTTCTTGGAGTGGTAGGCGGGCGGCATTATCCACCGGTTCTTCTCGTCTTTGCGGCCACATTCATTGCCGCTAGCGCCGGATTGGTGCTGCTTTTTCGCTGGGCCTGGGCAATGGCTCTGGCCGCGGTTTTTCTGCTGGCGGGCTATGACCTTTGGATCTTTGCCAGCCAGCATCAGGGACCGGCTCTGGTGCAGGGTCTGCTGAATCTGGTGTTCTTCCTCTACCTGGTGCGTCCCGAGGTGCGGGAGCGGCTGCGGTAGGGGTTAGTTCCGTTGCCGGTTTCCGCTGCCGCTACAATAAAGGCGTGATGGAACTGGTGCAGATCGAGCCGGCGCGGAAAGCCCCGGCCCCCAAGCCCGAGTGGCTCAAGGCGCGCGCCCCCGTGGGCGAGAACTACCACGACCTGAAGCGGCTGGCCCGCTCCCTGGGCCTCAACACGGTGTGCGAAAGCGCCCAGTGCCCCAACATTGGCGAGTGCTGGCACCACAAGACCGCGACCTTCATGATGCTGGGCAACCTGTGTACCCGCCGCTGCGGCTTCTGCGCGGTGCCCAAGGGCCGGCCCGAGCCCATCGACTTTGACGAGCCCCGCCGGGTCGCCGAGGCCGTGGCCGTGCTGGGCCTGCAGCATGCCGTCATCACCAGCGTCAACCGCGACGACGACCTGGTCGGCGGCGCGCGCGCCTTTGCCATGGTGATCGAGGAGATTCGCCGCCAGGCTCCGGGCTGCCGCGTCGAAGTGCTCATTCCTGATTTCCAAGGCAAGGAGGAGGCCATCCGAATCGTGGTCGAGGCCCGCCCCGAGGTGCTGAACCACAACACCGAGTCGGTGCCGCGGCTCTACCGGGTGGTGCGCTCCGGCGCGCGCTATGAGCGTTCTCTTGAATTGTTGAATTACTCCAAAAGGTTAAGGCCGGGAGGCCTTACCAAGTCCGGCGTGATGGTGGGCCTGGGCGAGGAGACCCGCGAACTGCTCCAGGTCTTCCGCGATCTGGCCGCGGTTCACTGCGACATCCTCACCATCGGCCAATACCTGCGCCCCTCGCGCGACCATCTGCCCATGGCGCGGCTCTACACGCCCCGCGAGTTTGCCGAGCTCAAGACAGAGGCCCTCAAGATGGGCTTTCGTCACGTCGAGTCAGGCCCGCTGGTGCGCTCAAGCTACCATGCCCACGAGCAGGCCGCCTCGACGGGGCTGGCGGTGGTGGCGTAAGGGTGATTGGCCGACAATTCGGGAACTCTTTTGCGTCCTTCTCCGGTTGAGAGACATCGTTGAAAGGGAACTTGCCATGCCATCACTCCGAAACGAGAAAATTCGCAACGGGCTGATTCAACGCCTCGAACGCCTCACTCCTGAGACTCAGCCCCAGTGGGGCAAGCTGGACGCGCCACGCCTGCTCTGCCACCTCAGTGACACCTTCGACATGTCGTTAGGTACCCTTTCTGTACCATCACGGAATGTCAAGGCGTTTCAGCGCTTTCCCTTCAAGCACTTGTTTCTCTATGTCGTACCCTTTCCCAAGGGAGCTCAAGCGCCGGGCGAGCTTCTCAAAACCCCGCCGAGTGATTTCGAATCGGACCGTAAGCGGCTCTTTGACCTGATCGGCCGCCTCGCCTCGACGCCCCGCGCCCAAGGCCCTGCGCACCCCTTCTTCGGTCCGCTGACCAACGACGAGTGGAATACGTTGCAGTGGAAGCACGTCAGCCACCACTGTAAGCAGTTCGGCGTTTGAGAAGCCGCTAACCGATTCGACGTCTTCAAAGGGCGGAGCCTTACAGACCGCGGGAAAACCCGATCGGGTGGAGACGGGGGTTTCAACTCCCGCAATCAAGCCCACCGGATGAGCGCGGGCTTCAGCCCCGGAAGGCTCGAACCCTCGAGACGCTCAAATCTCCGATTTCCGCCCTCAACCCTTACTTCGCGCGTGGATTTAGTAGAATAGCCGTTGGCAATTGGCACTACGAGGACGAACCCAATGGCAGTCTCGACAATGGCCGGAATTCCGGCCCTCAAGGAACTCTACACCGACCTCAGGCGGCGGATGGATCAGGCCGTGGCAACTTTCCAGGCCAACCTCGCCTCCACACGCACCGGCCGGGCCAGCGTGCACATGCTCGACCAGGTCAAGGTGGACTACTACGGCACGCACACCCCCATCAGCCAACTGGCGCAGGTCTCGGCGCCCGAAGCGCAACTGATCCTCATCGCGCCCTGGGACCCAAGCATCATCAAGGAGATTGAGAAGGCCCTGCGCACTGCCGATCTGGGCTTCAACCCCATCTCCGACGGCAAGCTTCTGCGCGTGCCCGTCCCGCCCATGACCGAGGAGCGCCGCCGCGACGTCTGCAAGCACCTGAACAAGGTCCTCGAGGAGCACCGCACCGCGGTTCGCAACGTCCGCCGCGACGGCAACGACGCGCTCAAGAAGCTGGCCAAGGAAAAGAAGATCAGCGAGGACGAGGAGAAGCGCGCCCTCGACGAAGTCCAGAAGATGACCGACGAAGAAATCCGCCGCATGGAAGAGCTTTCCAGCAAGAAAGAAGCGGAAGTGATGCAGGTGTGAGGGGGCGCGTCCTTCAGCCTATTTCCCATTAAATTACCCAACTTAGTTCCAAGGTCTGGCACCTTGGACGCTGATGAAGCATCAACGATGGCGCACTCGGCGTCCTTCGGAATTTGCCTCTTGGAAGACGGGGTGCTTGTGTCACGCACGCCACCCGCAGACCCATCATGTTCAATTCTTGCGAGGTTTAACTCGTACTCTAGGCTTGACACGCACCTACCTCAACACTATTATTGCGCCAATCAATTCAGCAGTTATGGGGGAGCAATGTATCTACGAACGATGGCCATTGCGTTGTTGGCCGCTATGTCGCTTTGTTCGGTTTCCGCTCAGACTCCAGATGCGACAGCCTCTCAGGCTCAGGAGAAGGCCCAAGCTTCAGATCTGAAACCCGTACAAGCGGAAGAGGGAACGATGTTGAGTTCAACGAAAAAGATCAAACCAGGGGCCAGGATCTTCATTGCCCCAATGGAGGGCGGTTTCGAGAACTTTATTGTTGCGGGATTTCAAAAGAAGCAGGTACCACTTGTCGTCGTGATCGATCGCAGTAAGGCTGATTACGAACTTAGCGGAATCTCCGACAGTGAAAAAGCAGGATGGGCGAAGATGTTTTTCATGGGTTCCATGCAGTCGCGCGAAGAGGCAAGCATCAAGGTTTCCGATCTGAAGACCGGAACGCTTGTTTTTGCTTACTCTGTCCACAAAGGAAATTCTGTGCGCGGGAGACAGAGTGCGGGTGAAGCTTGCGCGAAGCACTTAAAACACATTATTGAATAGCGGCGGCAGCGGAGGCGACGGATGAAAATCAAGCTCGTAGCAGTATCCATGCTCGTATTGGTAGTTTCGTTGGGGGCATTTTCACAGGCAAACTCGAATTCCAAAGGCCGGATTCCCAAGGGTGCAAAGTTGTTTATCGCCCCCATGCCGGACAGCTTTGACACCTATATCAAGGCTGCAATCGATAAGAAGAAGGTTCCAGTCGAAATCGTAGACGACAAGTCGAAAGCGCAATATCAAATAACTGGCGCTTCGGAATCGCAGAAGGCTGGGGCGGCAAAAAAGATCCTGGCTTTGGATTGGCGCTCGACGGAGGAGGCAAGTATTCAGGTTGCCAACTTGGAATCGGGGGAAGTGGTTTTCGCTTACTCGGTTCACCTGCAAAGCTCGAATCACGGCAAGCAGAGCAGTGCTGAAAGCTGCGCCAAACATCTCAAGGACCACATCCGCTGAAGACGTGACCGAGTGTCGATTCCCCGAAGTCCCGTCTTCGGAACCTGGGAAACCAAGACCTATGCCGCCGCGCTCGTAGCGAGCGGCTTCACCTTGGCGCGCTTCTTGCGGGAAGCAACCCAAAGATCGCGCTGAGCCTGAAGACGGAGCCAGAAATCTGGCTCAGTCCCAAAAGCCTCCGAGATACGCAGCGCCATATCCGCCGAGATTCCTGCCTTGCCATTCAAGACCCGCGAGAGTGCGGGCCGGGTAACTCCCAGGTGCCGCGCAACTTCGGTCACGGATCTATCCTGAAGGTAATAAGCAAGAATTCTGCCGGGATGTGATGGATTGTGCATCTGCATGGCGCGAATCGGCCCTCAGGCGCACCGCTTTTGCGTATCCACGTAGGCGCGAAGGACGGCATTCATGTGGGTCAGGTGGCCTTTCCCGCGCGATTTGAACCATTCGACCACGTCGCTGTCGAGGCGCAAGTGAACGGAGGTCTTTCCGGACGGCACGACCACGCGCGCGGACTTCCAGAACTCTTCGCCGAGGGACTCCGCATGGGGAGCATCAGAGCGGGTCTTGTCGAGGCCGCGCTCGCGCATGGACTGAATCTCGCTAAGAGAATGCTTCACGATAGTAGATTTCTTATTCATCTTTGCTCGCTCTCTGGGCGCTGATCATAAGAGGACCGCGGCGCTACTTCTTCGCCCGCTTGTAGAACGGATGCGGAACCTGCTTCGCCCTAACCGCATTAGCCCTGCACTGTACGATCACATCGGCCCCACCAGCAGCCACGGCCGCGGGCAGCAGCGCAAAGGCAATGTTGGTCTTTAGAAACGGCGCGGGCGAGCCGGAAGTCACCGTGCCAATCGGCTCTCCATCCAAAGACAGTACTTGGTACCCATCGCGGCCGATGCCCCGATCCACCATCTCCAGCGCCACAATCTTGCGCGTGGGCCCGCCAGCGGCCTGCACTGCCAGCAAAGCCTCCCGTCCAATAAACTCGCCCTTCTCCAGTTTGAGCCACCGCTCCAGGCCGCCTTCGAACACGTTGATGGAGTCCGAAATCTCGTGCCCGTAAAGCGGCATTCCGGCTTCCAGGCGCAGGGTGTTGCGCGCGCCCAGCCCGCAGGGGCGGATGCCGAACTCCGCGCCCGCATCCAGCAGCGCGTTCCACATCTTCTCCGTGGTGGGCTCGTCGGCGGGAATGTAGACCTCAAACCCGTCTTCACCCGAGTAGCCGGTGCGCGCGATGAGCACATTGGGCACTCCGGCCACCGTGCCCCAGGTGAACCAGTAGTTTTTGATCGCGGCCAGTTCGACTTTGGTCAGCTTCTGAAGAGTTTCCAGCGCGCGCGGCCCCTGCAGAGCAAGTTGCGAATAGTAGGCCGAGTAGTCGCTGAGATGAATGGACGGCCAGCCGCCCACCTGCTGGCGAATCCAGGCGTAGTCCTTGTCCTTGGTGCCCGCATTCACCACCAGAAGGTAGTCGTTCTCGCTGAGCCGGTGGACCAGGATGTCGTCCACGAATGTGCCTTCGGGGGTGAGCAGAGCGGAGTAGTGGGCCTGGCCGTCCTTGAGGCGCGAGGCGTCGTTCATGGTGATGTGCTGGACGGCGGCCAGCGCGCCGGGGCCGCGAAATTGGATCTCGCCCATGTGGCTCACGTCGAAGAGGCCCACGCTGGTGCGCACAGCCAGGTGCTCGGCGATCAGGCCTCCGCCGGAACCGGGGCCCCCAGCGACGGATCCGTGTCGCTGGGGTGGGGGGCAGGGGTACTCGACAGGCATATCCCAGCCGCCGAAGTCCACCATCTTGGCCTTCAGGGCGCGATGGGTGGCGTTGAGAGCGGTCTTCTTGAGCGTCGGAGTGACGGGTGCGGCGGAGGTGGTCATGGATCTTCCTTTCCAGCGGCACTGCTGTACCCTGCTAACGATAGGGAGTGAGTGGCAGCGGGGTCAAACCCGGCGGCTTCAGCTTAGAATCAACGGACCATCTTGTCCGGACAGAAAATCCGACCAGAGAAATGGGGAAAGAAAGCGCATGAATCAGTTTCGCGGAATCATCCTGCTGGCCGCGGGTGTCTTTGCTCTCTACCAGGGCTGGAGGGTCCACACCGGCAGGCAAGCGCTGTGGGCCTATGGTTTGGGAGTGCTGGCCATCGCCGTCGGCCTCTGGCGGCTCATTCGCAAGCCGGACCAGCGGCTGATGTAGGTGTAACTCTCCGGCTGCGGAGAACGAAAGATAGCCACAGGAAGGCCTTCAACGACCATGCCCAACCTCTACAACCGCATTCAGGGCCGCAGCCTGGAACGGCTGGCTGCATTGAGCGATGGCATCTTTGCCGTGGCCATGACGCTGCTGGTGCTCGACCTGCATATCCCCTCGGCTGCTCTGGTGCACAGCGAACGCGAATTGCTCGCCGCCCTCGCCGCGCTTGGGCCGCAGTGGATCGCCTATGGCATGAGCTTTCTTACCCTGGGCATCTTCTGGGCCGGCCAGCAGACGCAACTTAACCACATCGCCGAAGGCACGCGCGACCTCGCCTGGATTCACCTGGGCTTTCTCTTCGCCATTACGCTTATGCCGCTCTCCACGCGCCTGTTGGCGGAGTTCATTACTTACCGCGCGGCGCTTTTGATTTACTGGCTCAATATCCTGGCCCCCGGCGTCATGCTTTATTGGAGTTGGGCCCACGCGACCCATGCCAACCTCATCAAAGCCGACACGCCGGAGGAGGTGCGCGCCAGCATCTGCCGCCGGATTGTGACCGCGCAGTCGCTTTACGCCGCCGGCGCCGCGCTCTGCTTCATCAACACCTGGGTCAGCATTGCAGCCATCGTCCTCGTGCAACTGAACTATGCGATTGCGCCCCGGCTTTGGCGGCGAAAGCGCATCTGAGCCTTGCCTCCATTTGCCGCGCGGGCAACTCGCGAGGCATCCCTGGGCTCTTACCCTTGCAGCGGGCTGGCGTTCTGGCCTGCCTGCGGAGGCAAGAGATGGAGATCGCAACAAGCAATGGGCTGGTGTTGCTTCGCTGGCACGGCTTTCGGTTTATGCACGGCGGCGGCCTGCACGGCGACGTTCTTTGGTTGCTCATCGGCCTGGTGCTGGTGGTTGTGGTGATCTGGGCGCTTCGGCGGCGAAGACGGCGCTGGTTCTAAGCCGGCGAAACGGGAATAAAGGGCAAACTCATTGAAAGGAAAGGTCAGAGACTTGGCACCCATCGCTCTTGCTGGCTCACCTGTCCCGGCCAACCACGCCAGCGAGTCCCCAGACTTGGCTTCCAAATGCCTTGTTCAGCCGTTCACTTCTTCCGCGCCCGCAAGAACGAGCTGACGCTTAAATAGAGAAACACCACCATGATTCCTGCTGTGATCAGGAACGTCTTGTGATCGGGGCCATGGAGGGAGCTGGCCCTGATACGCCAAAGGGTGGGCGCAAATACGACAACCGGCAGGAGAAAGAAGACGCCGGTGACCTCGAGCCAAAGAATGCCACCCACGCGGCGGAAGGGGCGCAAGAAACCGCCTACGCCGCGGGCGACTCCCCTGGTGACCTGCCCAGCGGCCTGACCGGCGGCGCGACCTTGCGCGGCGGTATCGGCAACCGGCTGGCCAGAGGGGGCGCTTGCGGCGGCTTGTGCGCGGGCCGCCGCATGCTGACCCGCGATGCGCCCGGCAACCCGCAGGCCGATGCCCAGGGTGCGGCCAATGGAGTGAGGCTTCATTCCGTCTATGATGGTAGCAGCGGCTTTTGAGGAAGGATTTTTTCCGGCCTCTTTGCGATTCGCAGTTGCCGCCAAACGGCTTCGGAAGTAAGGTAGAGAAATCCCACGCCGCCTCCCGCGCCTCATGCCAGCGCAGGCCGCCGCCCCTGGAGGTACCCATGACATCGCGCCTGCGTGAATTAATTCAGCAACTCGGTGAGGCAATCCATGAGTCGGTCATCGAGAGCGAACAGATCGCCGGGGTGGTGCAGGATATCAGGCAGCACGGTTTCGACGTGCTTTTGATGCTGGAGGCCACGATCGGACTGAACGAGGTCTCCGCCACAGATGCCGAAGACGCCGAGGCGGGGACAGGACAAAGCGGCGAGGAAGCGCCCTTTACCCAGAACGATCTCCATTTCCTCCGCTCCCTGCGCATCTCCATCGAGGGCGAAGAAGAGGGAGCCCAGCCGGACACGGAGTAGCCTAACCCCGAATGCAGCTGCTCTTCACCCCTGGTTGAAGAGCAGCTCAGCTCTTCAGCGCCACGCGGATGTGCAGTTCCTTCAACTGCTGCTCGGTCACTGTTGTCGGTGCGTCGGCCATCAGGTCGATGGCTTTGGCGGTCTTGGGGAAGGCGATGACTTCGCG